>JACKZZ010000891.1_pt1 | contig 31154 bp, 40 predicted proteins | sample 8027871 | NCBI WGS metagenome assembly JACKZZ01 (sample SAMN15724774, study PRJNA655200) | protist metagenome | isolation source: fluorescence activated cell sorting (FACS) single amplified genomes of... | place: USA: West Boothbay Harbor, Gulf of Maine | collected 2000-07-19
TTCGGAGATTGAACAAAAAATCACTCCTGTTTTCGCTAATTTTTTTTTATACGTCGTTATAATAGAGACACTATCAAATACTGCATCAAGTGCAACATTTGTTAAATTTTTTTGCTCTTTTAATGAGACACCTAATTTTTCAAAGGTTTGTAAAATTTTAGGATCTATATTCGCTGCTGTTTTTAGTGATGGTTCATTTTGTTATATACCTAAAAATACAAAATGTCCATTAGAACTTTCAACCTATTTTAGAATTAATAATAAAGAATCTGGTCAATTTGAACGAACATTAATTATTGCTGAAAAAAATAGTAGCGTAAGTTATCTAGAAGGGTGTACAGCACCGGAGTATAAAGAGAATCAATTGCATGCGGCCATTGTTGAATTAGTAGCTTTTGAAAATGCAAAAATTAATTACTCAACAATTCAAAATTGGTTTAGCGGTACTAAATCTGGAGTGGGAGGAGTTTATAACTTTGTAACAAAACGTGGCTTATGTGTAGGTAAAAACTCTAAAATTTTGTGGACCCAAGTAGAAACAGGTTCAGCTATTACATGGAAATATCCTAACTGTATATTAATTGGTGATAATTCTATAGGTGAGTTTTATTCAGTTGCTTTAACGGATAATTGCCAACAAACAGATACCGGTACAAAAATGATTCACATAGGAAAGAATACCAAGAGTAAAATTATTTCAAAAGGTATTTCATGTGGAACTTCAAAAAATACTTATCGAGGTTTAGTAAAAATAGGAACAAAAGCTTTATTTTCACGTAATTTTTCTGAATGTGATTCTTTTTTAATTGGACCTTTATCCACAGCTTCAACCTATCCTTATATAGATATTTGTAATTCAAGTTCAATTGTTGAACATGAAGCTACTATTTCAAAGGTTAATGAAGAACAAATTTTTTATTTAAGGCAAAGAGGTCTTAGTGTAGAACAATCAGTAAGTTTATTGGTGACAGGGTTCTGCAAAGAAATTTTTATTAGATTGCCCATGGAATTTGCTATCGAAGCAAATAAATTATTAGAAATAAAATTACAAGAAATACGATTATAATATGAAGAAAAAAATTATTTTAGAAATTAACAAATTAAGTGCTTCTATTGATACAACTCCTATTATTAATGATTTAGATTTAAAAATTCATAGTAATGAGATTCATATTATTATGGGTCCAAACGGTTCAGGAAAAAGTTCGTTAGCAAAAATTTTAGTGGGACACCCTTCTTTAAAATTAGAAAAAGGGGTGATTTTATTTAATGAAAAGAATTTAATGGCACTTACCCCAGAACAAAGAGCTAATGAGGGTTTATTCTTGGCTTTTCAATATCCTCTTGAAATACCAGGTATAACTAATTACGACTTTTTAAAAATGGCGTATAATGAAAAACAAAAATTAGAAGGTTTAAACGAATTAACTCCTTTAGAATTTTTAAATCTTGTACAATTACACCTACAAGAATTAAAAATACCGACAAATTTTTTGAATAGAGACGTTAATAAAGGTTTTTCAGGGGGTGAAAAAAAACTTAATGAAATTTTACAAATGTTATTGTTAAAACCTAAATTGATAATTTTAGATGAAATCGATTCAGGAATTGATTTAGATAATATTAAACTGTTATGTGACGTTATAATAAAGAATAAAGAATCAGACTCTTCTATTATTATAATTACGCACAATCCTAAACTTTTAAATTATTTAAATGCCAATTACATCCATATTCTAATAAAAGGACAAATTATTAAAACTGGAAGTTTAGAATTAATTGAGACTTTAGAAAAAGGGGGCTATGATTACTTAATAAAAAAAGGATAATTTGATTTTTTAAAATCAAATTATCCTTTTTTTATTGTTTTTTTAATAGATGCCTTACATTTGTTCATGCCCGATATTAATTCTATTAGCTAAATAATTTAGAATAAAATTAACTGAAGCAGTTGAATCATCATTAGCAGGTATTGGATAAGGTATTAAATCCGGATTCCCGTTAGTATCTACAATCGCAATTGTTGGTATTCCTAGTCGTAAACACTCTTGAATTGCTAATGAGTCTTTTAATTGATTAGTAAAAATAACAACATCAGGTAATTTTTGCATATCTTTAATTCCATCAAAAATATAACGTAATTTCTCTAATTTTTTTAAGACCTGGTTTGATTCTTTTTTAGAAAGTTTAATTAATTCATTATTCTTCTCTTGTAATTCAAAATGTTTTAGTTGTTTAATTTGAGTTTGAATCGTAACCCAATTTGTTAATAACCCACCTAACCATCTATGATTTATATAGAAAGAATTAGAACGTTTAGCATGTTTTTCAATGCTTGAAGAAGAAATTTTGTTTGTTCCAACAAATAAGAAAGTGCCTCCTTTGGCTGCTTTCTTTTGTAAAAGATTCCCTGCTAAACGTAACAGTTTTGAAGTTTTTACTAAATCAAAAATATGATATCCGTATTTTGCATATAAAATATAAGGAGCCATCTTAGGATTCCACTCTTTTGGTGAGTGTCCATAATGTACAGATGCTTTTATGTATTGTTTTGTAATTTCTTTTTTGTCTATTTTTTCGTTCATTCTTTATTTAATAGATTTATTTTTAAATAAATATATAGTATCAAGATAATTCTTATAATTTAAGAAAGATGATCCTGCTGGTATAAGTCTACCAACAATAATAGATTCTTTCAAGCCTCTTAACCAATCCGTTGATCCTTCAATAGCTGCTGCAGTTAAAACTTTTTTAGTTTCTTGAAATCCTGCTGCGGATAAAAACCCATCTTTATTTAATGAAGATTTTGTAGATGAAGTTAATAAGGGTTTATATTCAGGCAATCTATAACCATTTAAAACTTCGGTATCTTGTAATGTTTTATATATTTCCTGTATTAAGGAAAGATTTATTACTTCTCCTGGTATTAAAGGAGTATCTCCACTCTTAAGGATAACAACTTTTGAAGTCATCTGTTTTACAATAATTTCAATATGTTTACTTGAAACATTAACACCTTGTGATTGATATATGGCTTGTATTGAATTAACCATCAATAATTGAAATTTAGTTAAACTTCTTAAAGTACCTTTTAATGTTCCATCAAGAACTGAATGATACTTAAATAAGATATTTAATAAGTCATGTATATCTATTCTACCTTCCGTTAAAGGCTCTCCTATATCTACAAAACTTCCTGGATTTATTAAAACTTTTGAAGTTAAAGGAATTTCATAATTTATAACTGGATTAAAGTACTCTAAAAAGAATAACTGTTTAGATGGTGTTTCAATTATCAAATCACCAATTTTATTTTCATAGACTGAAAAATCTTTGGTTAATATTAACCAAGGAATTGAAATACCGTCCTTCTGTTTTAAAAGCGTTAATTTTTTATAGCCCTTTTTTGACAAGAACCATTTTGAAACACTGATTTTATGATTTATTAGTAAAGAGTTTTGTTTTAGAGTACTAATACTATACTCAGTTTCTTTTTTATTACTTTGTTTTAATTCTGTAAAGAAACTACTCGGAATAGTATAAAAATTATATATTTTATTGTTAAAATAAACAATTTCATCTTTCGAATATATACTATGTCCAACCGTTAAGAATTGTTTATCGGATTTTTTCTTTTCAAGATTAGTTCGTAAAAACGGTTCAATTTGTTTTGTTTTAGAAGTGCATTGAATAAATTCTTGCTCTTTTTTATTTAATTTTAACGAACACAGAGGGTCAGTAAAAGAACTATTTAATAAGATACCAGGACGTTCGGCTAAAAAAGCCTTCTTTTTAGGTTTACGTGCTTCAATTAATTCTTCAATTTTTGGCAAGCCTTGAACAATATCTTCGGTTTGATGCGAAACATTTACTAAAGTAGCAAAAACTTCTTTTTCAACAACGAAATCACCTTGTTTATAATTTAAAAGAGTACCTCGACTTAAAAAGATTGGTGTTGCTTTTTGAAAGATCATTTTAAAACCATCCTTTTTTAAAAAGAATCCGGAATTACTAAATTTTGAATTTGTATTAATGCTATTCCCTACACGAACTAAAGTTTTTTTATTGGTAAAGAATGAAAATTTATTATAATGATCTGAATTTAATTTCCACGTATCATCTTCAGTAACTATCAATAAACTTTTTTTATATTTCGACATTTTTTCACGTATTGAATAAATAGATCCTTCAACTTTTGGAAAAAATTCAATAAAACCTATAATTGTGTGTTTGTCGACATATTGAAAATTTTTTACTGTAGATGAAAATTTAACAGAACAGTTTTTATATGACTTTAAAAAATCATTTAGATTACACTCAAAAGTATTATCTTCATTTACTATTGAAAATGTATTTAAATCTTTAATTTTTACAACTCCAGAAAATGGAGTAATAATTTTTAAACTAGCAAAGGCTTTATTGTTTGTTAACTTAGAACCTAAATTATATTTACTCTCTTTAGGTATTATAAAGATTTTACCAGCTGCTATCCAAAGAATTCCATCATCTTCTGTTACTTTTAAGGTTCGTTTATCACGTACCCTTTTTCTAACCATTAAATTTTCAAAACGAATTTCACCATCCATCGAAGTGTAAATTGGTTTTAATCTACGTCTACCAGCTATTAAAGATTGAGTTGAACACTCAGCAATTATTTCATGCTTTTTAATAAAGCTAGATTTATTTATATAAATAAATGAACCTACGTCTAAAAAAATTTCTTTTTTTAAACCTTTCCAATCAATAAGTTTAATAGTTGCTTCTTGTTGTAATTTTAAAACAATTTTACCGTGATTTGTTCGATATGAAATCGTTTTTAATGAGTTTGGAATAATAATCTTTCCAGAAAAAGGTGCTTTTATTTGTTTTAAAAGCTCACCAGTAAAAATACCACCGGTATGAAACGTACGCATTGTTAATTGTGTACCAGGCTCACCAATTGATTGTGCTGCAATAATACCAACAGCTTCACCTAAGGAAATTAAATGTCCTTGTGCTAAATCCCAGCCATAACACTTTTGACAAATAGAACCATGTGATAAACAAGTCAAAGCAGAGCGAATATTTAAAATTTGAGGGTCTTTTGTTTTTAAATCCTTCAAAATTTCAGGAGTTAAAATTAAATTATTAAAAGGTATTAACTTTTCATTTTTGACTGAAGACGCTGTAATTAATGTACGCCCTATAAGATTTCGCGTATCAGTATTTGGATTTAATTGAATTAAAAGTCCATTTTTTGTAAAACAATCAAATTCTCTAATAACCAAATCTTGAGCAACATAAATCAATCGTCGCGTTAAATACCCAGAATCAGCTGTTTTTAAAGCAGTATCGACAATACCTTTTCTAGCTCCATAAGATGAAATAATATAATCTATAGAGCTTAAGCCTTCACGAAAGTTTGATTGGATAGGTAAATCAATAATATTACCTTCTTGATCTGACATTAAGCCGCGCATACCAACAAGCTGCCTAACTTGTGACATATTTCCACGAGCACCTGAAAAAGCCATAATATATAAATTATTGGCTGGATCAAATTTTTGATAATAATCAACTATTCTATTTTTTAAAGACTCTGTTGCAAAATTCCAACTATCAATAATACTTTGAAAACGTTCAGTATCTGAAACAAAACCCTGTTTCCACTCTTCACTTATTTTATCAATTTCATAATTTGCATTATGTATAAATTCTTGTTTAACTTTAGGGGTTTTTAAATCTTCAAGATTAATTGAAATTCCTGCATTTGTGGCATAATAAAACCCTAATAATTTTAAAGAATCTAATAATAATGATGATGAGACCTTACCAAAATTCGTAAAAGTTTCATGTACTAGCGATTCTAAAATTTTTTTATTTACTGTTTGCGTAAGTAACATAATTTTTATTAGTTTAAAACATTTTTGAAATTATTACTAAAAATTAAACGCCCTGCAGTTGTTTCAATGAATAATTTAGTTATTTGATAATTATTTTCACTGACACCGTCTGCAATTAAAATTCCAATTGTTGTAATTAAATAAAATTTATTCATTGATTTTTCAACTTGAAATATTTTATGAACTTTAATTTCTTTATTATTAAAATCGACTCTTGTTACTTTATCAAAAAATTTAAAAGTATTATTCTCAACGGTAATTTTAAAAGAGTCAATATTATACCTTACAAGAACAGGAGTATGTAATGTTAATTTTTTATTATAGAAAGCTTTTAAAACCTCTTCCTCACTTGAAAACCACTTTTCTATTCTAGTATTGTTTTTATTTATCATTAAGGTTAAATAATAACAACCAATTACCATGTCTTGCGTTGGTTTTAATATTACTTCACCATTTGACGGTGATAATACATTATACGAAGGACGCATTATAGTTTTTGCTTCTAGCTGACTTGCTTCATATAAAGGTAAATGCACAGCCATTTGATCACCATCAAAATCGGCATTGAACCCTGTACAAACTAATGGGTGTAAATGTATTGCTTGACCAAGTACAATTAATGGGTCAAAAGCTTGTATACCAAAACGATGTAATGTTGGTGCACGATTTAAAAGAATCGAGTTATGTTTTGTTAATTCGACTAATAAATTCCATATAAAAGGTTTATTCTTTTTAATAATTACATTCGCTAATTTTGTATTTTTATCAACCTCTTTAATTTTTGTTTTGAACAATTCACGAATTAAAAAAGGTTGAAATAATTCAACAGCAATTTCATATGGAAGTCCACATTGATTTAACCTTAGATGTGGCCCAACAATAATAACTGATCGTGCCGAATAATCCACACGTTTTCCTAATAAAGATTGACGGAATCTCCCGCGTTTTCCTTCTAAAATTTCAGTTAAACTTTTTAAAGTTTTATTGTTTAAACAAACAGCTTTATCTGTAGGTAAACGTGCATTACCTATTAAAGCATCAACACTCTCTTGTAATAACTTACGACTGTGTATTGTAATTAAATCGGGGGCAATAAAAGGATACATAAAATCAAACATTCTTTGATTTCGTGTAATTATTAAACGATAAATTTCATTAACATCCGCTGCAAGTAAACGACCATTTTGAAGTTCTAATACAGGACGTAAACTTGGTGGTAAAACAGGTAATGTTGTTAAAATCATCCAACTAGGATCTGTTTTTGTCGCTAAAAAACTTTCTAAAATTCGAATTCTACGAATAATATTTTTCTCTGGAATAAAAGTTGTATTTATGTTTTTAATTGTATTTATATCAATTAATGAACGAGCCTTTTTTATTTCATTCTTTATATTAAGGTTTTCTAAAGCTGCTTTTAAAATTTCAGCTCCACGACGTCTTCGATTTTTATTAAATTTATTAGAACTACCTCTTTGTAAATTTGACGATTTAAGAACTGTTTTTAATTCATTTTTTTCTGAATTAAAAAATCGATACAACTTATTAGTTTTATCTATATTTTTTTCTTCTTCTTGAAAATAAACAATTTTTTCTAAATCTGTTAAAGTTAATTTTTCATCAAAACAACGAAGTAGCTCTAATAAATAATTTGGTGTACCACGTAAATACCAAAGATGGGTAACAGGATTTGTTAATTCAATATAACCCATTCTGTAACGTCTAACACGTGTATCAATAATTTCAACTTGACACTCCTCACAAACTTTATTTACTACAAAACCATCATATTTTCCACATTTGCACTTCCAATTTTTAAGAGGCCCAAATATTTTTTCACAAAACAAACCATTTAATTCCGGTTGATGTGTTCGAAAATTTATAGTTTCTGGTTTTAAAACTTCTCCAACAATTTCGCCATTCGGTAATACACGTTCGGCCCAACTTTTAATTTTTTTAGGGGAAGCTATACTTATCCTTAAATAATCAAAAGAGGCGTGTAAATTTTCTAATTTTGATAAAGTCTTCTCTAATTTTAAAATTTCTTTATTTAATTTCATAAAAATTTAATAGTTATTTAGAGATTTAATTTAAATTTCATTGTTATGAAATTTTTGTAAAATTTTACGTTTTTCTTCTATCTTTTTTAGCATTAACACCTCCTTTTGTTCAAAATAAGAGCTCGCTTTTATTTGCTGTTCCGCATTTTTACGAGCTAATAAACTTCGAAGTTTAAGTCTAATTTCTAAATCTAAAAAAATATCTCGATTAATTTCTTTAATAGGAGTTTTATTTTTTAATTTATTTTCAAATTTTTTAAATGAAAAATTTAAACCTAAAGCATGTAATTCACGTATTAAAGCTACGAATGCATCTGGTATTGATGGTGTAGGTTTTTTTGTATCATTTCCATTAAGAATTGATTGATACATATCATTACGACCATCAATATCATCAGATTTAATTGTTAATAATTCTTGTAAGGTATTTGAACAACCATAGGCTTCTAAAGCCCAAACTTCCATTTCACCAAATCGTTGACCGCCTTTATGTGCTTTTCCAGCTAAAGGTTGTTCCGTTATCATTGAATATGGACCAGTTGCACGTGCATGAATTTTATTTTCAACTAAATGAATTAATTTTAGAATATAAGTTTTTCCTACTGTAATTGGATTATCGAAAAATTCACCTGTACGTCCATCACGTAATAAAAGTTTGCCTGGATAATAATTATTAAATAACCAATTTGAGTTTGTTTTTAAACAAGCCTCTTTTAATTTTTGATTTGTTAAGATTCTTGAAGCTTCTCGACCATAGACTTCATCAAAAGGAGTAATCTTAAAACGTGTCCCTAAATTTTCACCTGCTAATCCTAATAAACATTCAAAAATTTGTCCTACATTCATACGTGAAGGAACTCCAAGCGGATTAAAAATAATATCAACTGGTGTACCATCTGGCAATAAAGGCATATCTTGAGAAGGTAAAATACGAGATACAATTCCTTTATTACCATGTCTGCCTGCTACTTTATCTCCAATTTTAATTTTTCGTATTTGTGCAATATAAATGCGAATGATTTCATATGTTATAGAAGTTGTCGAATCATCATTTAATACCGTTGTTGAAATAATACGAACATCAATAACACGACCTTCTTTACCATGCGATACTTTTAAAGATGTATCTCGATAATTTTGATCTTTTTGATTATATAAAGCTCTTAAAAGCTTAGATTCAATCGAAGGGTCTTCTTCACAAGGAGTTAATTTACCAACAAGAATATCGTGCTCTTTTACATAAGAACCAATTTTAACAATACCATCTTTGTTTAAATGACGACGAACATATTTTGTTCGATTGGGTAAATCTTTTGTTAATTTTTCATTGCCAGTAACAAATGAAGTTAAATTTGTTTCATACTGTTGAATATGAACAGATGTTAAACAATCTTCTAAAATAAGTCGTTCATTAATTACAACAGCATCCTCATAATTATAACCTTCCCAAGGCATGTAAGCTATCGTTAAATTTCGTCCTAATGAGAGTTCACCATCATTTGTACTTGGACCATCTGCGATTATTTGACCAGAGTATACTTTTTCACCGGGCCAAACAATCGGTCGTTGATTTAAACAAGTTTCTTGATTTGAACGATAGTATTTTTTTAATAAATATGTAATTTTTTGGTTTATTAAATCTTTTATTACTATTGACGAGGATGTTGAAGATTCAACGGTACCTTCACAAAAACTTTTAATAACCATCCCAGAATCTATAATTGCTGTAGTTTCTACACCAGTCCCAACGATTGGTTTTTGAGTATAAAGTAAAGGAACGGCTTGCCTTTGCATATTAGAACCCATTAATGCACGATTTGCATCATCATGTTCAATAAAAGGAATTAGTGAAGTGGCTAATGAAATTATTTGTAAAGGTGATGTAGTAATAAAATTAATATCTTTTGTTTTCTTTAACAAGAACAAATAGTTTTCTTTAACTGATAAATATTTTTTTAAAATAATATTATTGTCATTTAAATTTATATCTGAGAATCCGATACTTGTCGAAGATTCTTGTTCTGGATTTAAAAAAATTGCACGCTTATTTGCAAAAACTTTTGAATTCTCCATTAAAAAGTAGGGAGTTTCAATAGAATTTAGAGAACCAACACGCCCCATTAACGACAAAGAAGTTATTAATCCCGCACTTTGACCTTCTGGAGTTTCAATAGGACATAAACGTCCATACTGACTAGGATGTATATCACGAATTACCGTACTTATATGATCACGCTTCAACCCGTTTGGACCAAAAACACTTATTCTTCGTTTATGTGTTAATTCGGCCAATGGATTTGTTTGATCCATAAATTGAGATAATTGACTTGTTTTAAAAAATTCTTTTATTGAAGTAGTTAAAAGTCTTGAATAAACTGTAACATTTTCAAGACTTGAATCTGTTTCTAACTCAGAAATTAATTTTTGACTATTAGAAATTGGTGATTCTTCAATTAAATTCTTTTGTAAACGCGATAATCCAACTCTTATTTGATTTTGTAACAAATCTCCGACACAACGAATTTGTTTATTTTTTATGTGATCAATATCATCACTAAGTCGATCATGATATTTTAATTCCATTAATCCATCGATAATACCTATTATATCGTGAGAAGTAATATAAGTAATATCTTTTGGTAAATTTATTCCTAATTTTTTATTTATTTTATATCTTCCAATTTCACCTATAAAAAAAGTACCTGAACCTCGATTAAAAAACTTTTTTTTAATTATTAAATCAATTTCTGGATTATTTTGTGTCTGCCAAGATTCTAAACTTAATTCTTGGTTAGCTAAATAAGCAGGGTATTTTAAACTATCGGATAATTCTTCAAAACTTAATCCAAAATAACGAAGAATATCATAAAGATAAATTATATTATCTTCTTCAAAACCTTTTTCTTTATTCTTGTTTAAATTAGATTTAAAATCATTCAACTTTAGATAAATACTATGTTTTGAAATTAATTTTGTTTTTTTATCTTCTTGTTGGTCTAAAATAATTTTTGTCCAAACACCACGATTCGAAATAATTGTAGCTGTGTATATTGGCTTACGTGTATTACTATACTCTTTACGAAAATAAATACCCGGACTTCTAATAATTTGACTTATAATAATACGCTCACAACCACTTATAATGAAAGTACCTTCTTCTGTCATTAAAGGAATCTCACCAAAAAAGATATCTTGTTTTATTCGAACTTCTTTATTTTTTAAAATTTTAGTACCCTTTTTGTTTATAGGTGTCTCTAAAGTATAAGAATATTCAGCAGGTACATATAACTGAATAGAATATGTCATGCCTCTAGATAAACATGTTTCAATACTAGAAACAGGCCCTTTCAATTTTAAATTTTCGGGATATAAATAAATTAAGCATGAACTTTTTTTTCGTCCCGAAATTTGAATTTTCGACGAAAAAGGGTTTGGAAAGTTTGATAACTCTTCTCGTAATCCTTTTATTAAAAACCTATAAAAGCTTGCTTTTTGAGTCTCAGCTAAATCACCTATATTATTAATAAAAACTTTATTCATCCCTTTTATTTTTCCTATCTTTTATAATTTGTATTTATTAATATTTTGACTAAATATTATTACAAGTTTTATATAACTTATTAAGATTCGATTTTTTTCGAGCGGCTCTATTTTTATGAATAATGTTCTTTTTAACTGCTTTATCAACAAAACTATAAAATTGTTTTAAAATATTAGATATATTTTGTTTTAACTCAATTTTTGTTTTATCATCTTTTTCGATTTCTATAAGTTTTATTTTAGAAATAAAAGATCTATTTAAACTTTTAATTGTTGAAGTATAACGTTTATTTATCAGACGATTTCGTTTGTTTTGTTTAACGTCTTTTTTATTTCTTTGTTCTTTATTCATATATGATAAATTCAAGTATTTATTATTATTATAAGATCTGTATAATGAAAAATTATAGCATAAAAGATATTAAAAGACTAAAAAATTTAGACTATCATTTAATTTAATGTTATAATGTTTTTATAATTTAAACAATTAAATAGGTATTAAAATTAATTTTTATGGTAAAAAATAAAGGACCACGTATGATGATAACTTTAGAGTGTGGAGATTGTAGAACAAATCAAGCACAACGTACTTCTGGGGTATCAAGATACCACACATCAAAGAATAGAAGAAATACTATAAAAAAATTAGAAATTTCAAAATATTGTCGTTACTGTAATAAACATACGGTGCATAAAGAAATAAAATAATAAATACTAGAAATTTTTACTATGGATAATAAAAAAAGAACCTTTAAGCGTGAAAAAAATAGTTGGAATTGTAATTTAAAATTTCCTAAAGTAAATAGGAGAGCACTTGCCAAAAAAATGCAGTATTTATTACTTTTAAAAAAGTTTAAAAATAACATTGATTATAAGAATGTTAATCTTTTATCCTTATTTTTAAACGCATACGGGGATATTAAACCTCGCAGCAAAACAAATTTATCAGTACAAGATCAGCGTAATGTAGCTAAAGCTATTAGAAAAGCTCGGGCATTACAATTAATACCCTTTGTTTTTTCTGTAAAATCTTAAAAAAAAATTAATAAATTGCGAATATATTTTTAATTATATTCGCAATTTATTTTTGATTGTATTTATTTATTTATTTTAGAAGCACCTGTGGCCGAGTGGTTGAAGGCACTGGACTCATAATCCATTTTCGTAAGAAAGTCACTGGTTCGAACCCAGTCAGGTGCATTAAAATTTACGTGTTAATCGTGCAGCTTTTCCTTTTAAATCACGTATGTAATATAATTTGGCACGTCGGACTTTTGAAGATTGTTTTTTAATTATAGATATAATTTTAGGAGAGTGCAATAAAAAGATTTGTTCTACACCAATACCTTGCACACTACGTCTTAAGGTAAATGTTTGGCGAAGGCCTTTATTTTGTTTGGCGATAATTACCCCTTCATAGAATTGTGTGCGTTCTTTATCACCTTCAGGAATTTTATACCCAACACGAATTAAATCACCAATTTCTATAATTGTTTTATTTGTTAATTCTGTTTTTATATATTTTGATTCTACTAAATTTATTAAATCCATATATTTAAGGTTTTTTATTTTTTATTTTGTTGTAGTATTATTATTTATAAGCATCAAATTTATATTTTAATTAAATTAATTTAATACTAGTTAAACTATTGAATATAATAATAAATATTCGTAATTAAAGAAAGGGGGCAAAATTAAAATACAACAATAAATTCAATTTTAGTCAATAGAAATAATGTTAAAAAAGTTCTCTAAAAATTCTAATATAAATTTTTCAAAAAAAATACTTTTAGAAAAACATCGACGCAACCAAGTATACCAATCCTTAGATTACTTCATTTCAAGAATTACATATTTTGATTTTTTTTCAAAAGAAGCTTTTGAAATATCACGTAAAGCAAAATATTTGACACAAATATTTCAAAAAAAGAATGTAACAACAGATATCTTTTTATTAGCTTATATTTCTTTTGAAACTGAAACTTCAAACCTTTTAAAAGAGTTTAATATTACGAAGCATCGTATTGGTAAACTTATCTCAAAAAAGAATATTGCTTTAAATTTTGAAAAAAGGTTAACTTCGTTTCCATTTATAACGATTAAAGACTCTTTTAAAAAGCCTTTCAAACAAAAAAGAATTAAAACTTTTTATTCTTTTGAAATAAATAAATTATTTGAAAAAGCGGCGGAGAATGCTCTAATTAGATTTAAAACACCGGTCGTAACACCCCCTATTTTATTATTAACAATTTTAGAAGATACCGACCTTCTAGCTAATAAAGTAGTGCGTAAATTAATTAAAAATGATACGGATTTATTTTTATTGCGATATAAAATTTTTAAACAATTACATAAACAAGAATCAACAATTCGTGCATTAATTACTACAAATCAACAATATTTTGCTTATTTATTAAAAACACAGTTAACCGATTTACAGTTTCGCACATTAATTAAAAAAGAATCCTTAGGTCAAAGTGTTTCTTTATTTCGTAATGAAGTAATTTCACAAGTTTTAAATATTGATACTTTAAATCTGATAGAAGAAGAAATTAAAATATCTAAAAATATTAATAGGCCCTATCTTGAATAATTAAAACATACAAATTTAATCTTTTTAAAGTATAATTTGTATATTCGGCGGGTGTAGCCAAGTGGTTACGGCAACGGGTTGTGATTCCGTCATTCGCGGGTTCAAGTCCCGTCATTCGCCTTCAAAATATTTTATAATTTTTGACTACAATAGATTTTATTGGTAATAATTATGATTAATAAATAAAAAATAACAAGAATAAAAATGGTTAAATATAGAGGTCCAAGACTTAAAATTATAAGACGCTTAGGATTATTACCAGGTTTAACAAAAAAGTTTCCACAGCTTCGACTTAAAACTCCTGGGCAACATGGTAAACTTGTTTTTAACAAAATAACACGTACATCTTTATCAGACGATTATAAAGATCGTTTATTTGAAAAACAAAAGCTACGTTTTAATTATGGTATTACTGAAAAACAGTTAGTTTCATATTTTAACGACGCTAAAACGCGTTTTGGTTCAACAGGCTCAATTTTGCTTGAATTAATTGAATCCCGTTTAGATTGTGTTATTTTTCGTTTAGGGTTTGCTTCAACAATTCCAGCTGCAAGACAAATAGTTAATCACGGTCATATTGTAGTAAATAATATTTTAGTCGATATTCCTAGTTTTTTATGTATGCCGGGAGATATTATTTCTATTAGAAATCGTAAACAATCAAAAGATTTAATTACTACAAATTTTAAAACACAACAAAATACACGAAAAGTAATACAGCGCCGTTTGAAACGTTCTAATTTAATAGAATCAAGTTCGTCTTCTTTATTACCAACACATTTATCTGTAGATAGCAAAACGTTAGTAGCTAAATATTTAAGCACGGTAAAACGTAAAGACGTTCTTATTCGTATTAATGAACTAAAAGTTGTTGAATATTATTCACAATAAAAATTTTTTATAACACAATAAATTATTAAGACAGGTTGAATTTAAAGATTCTTAAATAAATATACGATAGAGATGTTTATTAAGAATTGATGGGAGAATGATTAAGTGAAGTTATAACCTTAATTTTCTCTAAAAAATTTATTAAAAATTTGATAAAATTATACAAATTATGAACGATTTCTCAGAAAGATCGCGTATTAAATCTGACCGTTACGAGGCAGGTGTAATTCCTTACAAAAAAATGGGGTACTGGGATGCAAATTACACAGTAAAAGATACTGATGTTTTATGCTTATTTCGTATTAAACCACAACCTGGTGTAGATCCGATTGAAGCTGCTGCTGCCGTTGCTGGTGAATCTTCTACAGCTACTTGGACTGTAGTTTGGACTGATCTATTAACAGCATGTGATATCTATCGTGCTAAAGCTTACTTCGTAGAACAAGTTCCAAATATTGAAAATGAATTCTTTGCTTTTATCGCATATGAATGTGATTTATTTGAAGAAGGTTCAATTGCTAATTTAACAGCATCTATTATTGGTAATGTTTTTGGTTTTAAAGCAGTTAAAGCTTTACGTTTAGAAGATATGCGTATGCCTTATGCTTACTTAAAAACTTTTATGGGACCTGCCGCAGGTGTAATTGTAGAACGTGAACGTTTAGACGTTTTTGGTCGTCCTTTATTAGGTGCAACAGTAAAACCTAAATTAGGTTTATCTGGTAAAAACTATGGTCGTGTTGTTTATGAAGGGTTAAAAGGTGGTTTAGACTTCTTAAAAGACGATGAAAATATTAATTCTCAACCATTCATGAGATGGCGTGAACGTTTCTTATATGTAATGGAAGGTGTTAATAAAGCTGCTGCCCGTGGTGGTGCTGTAAAAGGTTCTTACTTAAACGTTACTGCAGCAACAATGGAACAAATGTATGAAAGAGCTGAATTTGCAAGAGAAATCGGTTCAGTTATTATTATGATCGATTTAGTTATTGGTTATACTGCAATTCAATCGATTTGTAACTGGGGACGTAAAAATGACATGATTATTCATTTACATCGTGCAGGTCACTCAACATATACACGTCAAAAAACACATGGTATTAATTTCCGTGTAATTTGTAAATGGATGCGTATGTCTGGTGTAGATCATATCCACGCAGGTACAGTTGTTGGTAAATTAGAAGGAGATCCAAATTCAGTTAAAGGATTCTACGATACTTTATTATTAACTTCATTAAAAGAAGATCGTAATACAGGTATATTCTTTGATATGGATTGGGCATCTTTACGTAAATGTATGCCAGTAGCATCTGGTGGTATTCATTGCGGTCAAATGCATCAATTAACTCACTTATTAGGTGAAGACGTTGTATTACAATTTGGTGGTGGTACTATTGGTCATCCTGATGGTATTCAAGCTGGAGCAACTGCAAATCGTGTTGCTTTAGAATCTATGGTATTAGCTAAAAACGAAGGTCGTGCTTTCTTAGAAGAAGGTCCTGAAATTTTAAAAGATGCAGCTAAAAATTGTCGTCCATTACAAGTTGCTTTAGACTTATGGAAATCAATTACATTTAATTATGCTTCTACAGATACTTTAGATTACGAAACTACACCAACATCTTCTGCTTCTTAATTAATTTAAGTTGTAGATAAAAATAATTCAATTAAAATAAAACTTTTATTCATAAACAATTAAATAATAAATATTATGACAAGAATTACTCAAGGAGCTTTCTCTTTATTACCTGATTTAACAGATAAACAAATTGAAGCTCAAATTAAATATTGTATAAAAAATAGTTTCGCTGTTTCTATTGAATGGACAGATGATCCACACCCACGTAATTGTTATTGGGAAATGTGGGGATTACCTCTATTCGACGTTGCAGATGTAGCTACTATTATGCATGAAATAAAAGAAGCTCGTAAAGTTCACACAAATTGTTACATTAAAATTAATGCATTTAACAATTCTCGTGGCGTAGAAAGTACTGCTCTATCTTTCTTAATTCAACGTCCTAGTTTTGAGCCAGGCTTCTATTTAGTTCGTGCCGAAGGTGCTGGACGTAATATTAGTTACACTATCCAAAGCTACGCAGTACAATCAGCTGGAGAAGGTTCTCGTTATTAAAAACAAAAAATAAAAGATAAATTGATTGTTTTTTCAATTTATCTTTTATTTTTTAATTAAAATTAAATAAAATTTTCCATGGACAAAAATTCAACAGCGCTAGAAAGTCTAATTTTAAATAAAAAAGATTCTATTAATCTTAAAGATTGTTATTCAACAGCCGGAATCGAAGAAATTTTAACTACTTTAGATCAGGAACTTATTGGTTTACAGGATGTAAAAAATAGAATTCGTGAAATATCTTCTGTTTTATTATTAGATTACATTCGTGAAATCAAAGAATTAAATACTTTAAATACCAGTTTACATATGTCTTTTACAGGACGTCCTGGAACAGGAAAAACGTCTGTAGCCAAAAAATTTGGACTAATTTTACGATCTTTAGGTTTTTTATCAAAAGGTCATATTACAACTGTAACCCGCGAAGATTTAGTAGGTCAATATGTAGGTCATACAGCACCTAAAACAAAAGAACAGTTAAATCAAGCTCGTGGAGGGATCTTATTTATTGATGAAGCCCATCATTTATATAAACCTGATAATGAACGTGATTACGGTTCAGAAGCGATTGAACTTTTATTACAAGTAATGGAAAATCAACGTGATAATTTAGTCTTTATTTTTTCTGGTAGTAAAGATAAAATTAATAATTTTTATAATTCAAATCCTGGTATTTCATCTCGTATTGGTAATCATATAGATTTCTTAGATTACACAACCGACGAACTTGTTGAAATCACTAAATTCTTATTAAGTAACGAAATTCGTTACAAATTTACTGATGAAACAATTTCAATACTGCATTTTTATATTGAACAACTACAAACATTCCCAGCTTTTGCTAATGTTCGAACAATTAGAATTTTTATTAATCAATTATTATCTTATCAATCAATTAGAGTAGAAAAAGAATTATCTGAAAAAGGAATTTTAACTTATAAAACATTATCTGAAATTACTAAAGAAGACTTTAAATTTTTTACTAAAGAAGATTTTATTAATATTATCGGAAACGAAAATATTAAAATGTTTTAAATTGGGGTCGGAGGGACTTGAACCCTCACGACCTTATTGGTCAATAGATTTTAAGTCTATTGTGTCTACCATTTCACCACGACCCCATAGGTAGACGGCACCCAGATTTGAACTGGGGATGAAGGATTTGCAATCCAAAGCCTTACCACTTGGCTATACCGTCTTTATTTATAAGTCTAAAATAAATTTATAAAAAAAGCAATTTTATTTATACATTTTAATATGTATAAAATAAAACTTTAAATTAAACCTTGATTATTATTGCAATAAACGTTATACTTTTATCTATAAGTCTTATTTAGACTTTCCACTAGTATATATGGTATTTAATAGTAAAGTAAAAAAAAGTTAAATTCCAAATGAAATTAAAAGTATGTAAGTCCGCGGCTAAAAGAGTTAAAGTAAAAAAGAACTTTATTTCTCGTAAACATGCTAACAAACGGCACCTATTATCAAATAAAACAAATTCACAGCTACGTCGCTTATCTAAATCTTCAAAAATCGATATCTCTGATTTAAAAACTTTTAAAAGAATGATTTGTTTCTAACTTTTCATTTGATAAAAATTATATTAAAAAAAATAATAAAATTTATGGTCTATATACCCGCAACATTAATCGCATTATATTTCGTAAGTCCAAATATATTCCTAGTAGCAGCTACTACTTATTTAGCTCTTTATGCCTTTGAATCTAAGGCTATAGAAAAAAGTTTTACTGACATAGTCTACCTTGTTTCGGATACAATACCAGCGAAAGGAGCTATATTTAATTATATTTATAATTCAAGTGTAGAGTGCCTGAATAGCTTTAAAAATTTTCTAACTTTCTTTCCCTTTTTTCAAAGATAATAAACAACATTTATGGTTAGAGTAACACGTGGTAATGTAGCTGCAAAACGACGTAAAAAAGTATTAAAACTAGCTAAAGGATTCGTTGGAGCTAATTCAAAATTATCTACCTATGCTGGTGAACAAATAGTTCAAAGTTTAAATTTTTCTTATATCGGACGACGACTTAAAAAGCGAAGTTTTAGACGTAATTGGATTTATCGTATAAATGTAGCAAGTAGAATTAATCAAAATACGTATTCAAAATTTTTAGGTGCGTTAAGAAATTTAGATATTCTTTTAAATCGAAAAAGTTTATCAAGTATTGCATTCACAGACCTAGCTGCTTTTAATGTTTTAGCCCGTGAAGCAAAAAAATCAAACCTTTACACATAAACATATTAAAACATATATTTTTATAAATATATGTTTTGCTAGTATAGCTCAATTGGTAGAGCATCTGACTTGTAATCAGAAGGTTAAGAGTTCAAGTCTCTTTACTAGCTTAAAAAAAAGTAAGTTGGTTATTATTTAAATTAATAAATAATTACCAACTTGCTTTTGTTACTCCAGGTAATAACCCTTCAAGAGCTAATTCACGAAGCGAATTTCTACAAAGACCAAAATATCTAAAAAATCCATGAGGTTTTCCTGTTTTCCAACAACGATTTCTTATTCTCGTTTTTGCACTATTACGAGGTGTTTTTTGAATTTGTTCATTTAAATTATAAATCTCATCCAAAGAATTTACTTTTGTTAGTTTTTTTAAAAGTTCTTTGCGTTTTTCTGAGTGTTTTTCTACTAAATTTTTGCGTTTTAATTCACGCTGAAGCATGCTTTTTTTAGCCATAATTTTTAATAATATTATTCTTATTAAGATTAACATAGCAAATACTTAATATAAAACCAAAATTAACGTTTTAGAGCTTTATATTAAATAAACTTTGATTATTAAACTATTTTTGAATAGTCAGGTTTAATTGGCTTAAAAGGATCCATATGTTTTTCAATATCGATTAAAATATTATAAATAAGAGATAAAATATCTTCAACAATAACTACACCATCTAGTTCTGTTGTGGGGATTTTTGTTGTCATATTTTTTTCAAAGACTTCCTCTAACGTAAGTATAATTGCTATAATATCTAAAGAATCCGCGTTGTAATCATAAACAAAATTTCCTTGTAACGAAACCCTTTCAATTGGAAGACCTTCAATTTGTTTAACAATTGCTTTAATAATAATATTAAATAATTCGTTTTTACTTAAAGATTTTAATTCCCATTTAATTTGCCAATTATAAACCATAAAAATTAGTTTGTGTAGTAAAGATATTGAATATTTTCTTTTAATAAATATATTTTAACATACTTTTATTTAAATATAAATATTGATATTTATGTAGAATAATAATATAATTGTATTAGTTAATACGGGATATAACGCAGTTTGGTAGCGTGTCTGCTTTGGGAGCAGAAAGTCGTAGGTTCAAATCCTACTATCCCGAATTTTTAAATGAAATACCCCCAAGGGAATTCGAATCCCTGTTACCTCCGTGAAAGGGTGGTGTCCTAGGCCACTAGACGATGGGGGCTATATAATTAATTATAGTGTAATTTAAATTTCTTGTCAATATGATTTTACAGCAATAACATTTTTTAATGGATCATTTGGGGTTCGAACCCAAAACTTGCCGGTTAAAAGCCGAATACTCTACCAATTGAGTTAATGATCCTTATAAAATAACTATACATTATATCTATAAAATATTCTATTTAATATCTCTTAATTCTTAGAGAACAGAATATAAAAACGGGATTAACGGGATTCGAACCCGCAACATCCGCCGTGACAGGGCGGTGCTCTAACCAATTGAACTATAACCCCTCTATAAAAATCTTATATATTTTTAACCTTAGGAGAGAGAGGGATTCGAACCCTCGGTATGAAAAAAATCATACAATAGATTAGCAATCTAACGCAATAGACCTCTCTGCCACCTCTCCAAATTGAAATACAAGTTTTTATATAAAATGGCTCCGGATGGATTTGAACCTTCGACCTAGGGCTTATGAGTCCCTCACTCTAACCAACTGAGCTACAGAGCCTCTTTATATACCTTTATTATAATAAATTTATTAAAACTATAAAACTTAATTTATTTCTAAATGTTATTCCATTTTAATAAAAGCGGGCGGAGAGAATCGAACTCTCATAATCAGCTTGGAAGGCTGAAGTTTTACCACTAAACTACGCCCGCTATAATTTAATTATAACAACAATATTTTATATAATAAAAATTATTATTAATATACTAATTTTATAAATAAAAATATATAAATATTATGACATTATATCGGGTTCGACTTTTAAATAAAGACGAAAAATTAGATACAACTATTGAGTGTTCTTCTAATAAATCTATTTTAGAATCTGCAGAAGATTTAAATATTGATTTGCCATTTTCTTGTCGTGCTGGGGCTTGTTCAAGTTGTGTTGGTAAACTTATTAAAGGTAAAGTAAATCAACTAGATCAAACTTTTTTAGATGAAGAACAAATTACAGAGGGTTTTATTTTAACTTGTGTAGCTTATCCAGAGTCAGATTGTACACTTTTATCTAATGAAGAATTAAATTTATATTAAAAAGAGTAGTGCTTTACTACTCTTTTTAGTTATTTTGAAGAACTTTTAAAGAACAAGAAACTCCAGATGGAAGTTCTGTTTTTAGAATTAAGTCAATAATTGAAGGTGTTGTTGTTTTTATATCAATAAAACGTTTATGAATTCTAATTTCAAAATGTTCTCTTGAATCTTTATCTACATGAGGTGAGCGTAATACACAAAAACGTTTTATCCTAGTAGGTAAAGATACAGTACCTGTTACATTACAGTCTGTTTTAATTAAAACAGAATTTAATTGTTTGCAGGCTAAATTAATTAATTCATTATTAAAAGATTTTAAAATTATACGGAAATTCATAAGTTTTTTTTATTCAAATATTTGTGTAATAAGTCCAGAACCTACAGTTCTACCACCTTCACGAATTGCTAAACGCATTCCTTTTTCAACCGCAATTGGAGAAATTAATTCAATTTTCATAGTAATAGTATCACCAGGCATTACCATGTCTACTGATTCACCTTCTGATAAAAATTCTGAAATTGCTCCTGTAACATCCGTTGTTCTTACATAAAATTGTGGTCTGTATCCTTTAAAAATAGATGTATGACGACCACCTTCTTCTTTTGTTAAGATATAAACTTCTGCTTCAAATTTTGTATGTGGTTTAATTGAACCTGGTGCAGCTAAAACCATTCCACGTAAAATATCTGCTTTTTGAACACCTCTTAATAAGATCCCAATATTGTCACCTGCTAAACCACTTTCTAAAGTTTTTTGGAACATCTCTAAACCTGTAACAGTAATTGTTTTAGTTGGGTTAATACCAATTAATTCAACATTATCACCAACACGTACTTGTCCTCTTTCAATACGACCAGTTGATACTGTACCTCGTCCAGTAATTGAGAAAACATCTTCAACTGCCATTAAGAAAGGTTTGTTAACTTCTCTTTCAGGTGTTGGGATATACGTATCAACAGTTTCCATTAATTTAAAAATTTGATCTACCCATTTATTAGTGCCTTTTTTAATATCTGGAGTACTTACTATAGTTTCTAAGGCTAATAAAGCAGAGCCTTGAACAAAAGGAATTTCATCACCAGGATAATCGTAACTACTTAATAATTCACGTAGTTCTAATTCTACTAATTCTAGTAATTCACTATCATCTACCATATCAGCTTTATTTAAAAAGACAACAAGTTTTTTAACACCAACTTGACGAGCTAATAAGATATGTTCACGTGTTTGTGGCATTGCTCCATCAGCAGCTGAAACTACTAAAATGGCTCCGTCCATTTGCGCGGCTCCTGTAATCATATTTTTTACATAATCAGCATGGCCTGGGCAATCTACATGTGCGTAATGACGAAAATCAGTTTCATATTCTACATGTGCAGTATTAATTGTAATACCACGAGAACGTTCTTCGGGAGCTGCATCAATATCGGCATAATTTTTTAATTTTGCACCACCTACTGTTGATAACACAGCTGTAATTGCTGCTGTTAAAGTAGTTTTACCATGATCAACGTGTCCAATAGTACCAATATTAATATGTGGTTTATTTCTTTCAAATTTATCTCTAGCCATTTAAAATTATTTTTGTATGTTTTTATAATATAAGATACTTTTAGCGAATAATTAATATAAATTAATTTTTATCTTGTTTGAGCAAAAGCTTTATTGGCTTCAGCCATTTTATGTGTTGCTTCTTTCTTTTTAATTGAATTACCTATACCCTTAGCGGCTTCTAATAATTCATTAGTTAATTTAATAGACATACCTTTTCCTGAACGCTTTTGAGAATTTTCAATTAACCATCGAACAGCAATATTTGTTGCACGGTATTTATTTAATAAGGTTGGAACTTGATATGTAGCTCCACCGACACGTTTCGCTTTTAGTTGAACACGAGGACTAATATTACGAATTGCTTTTTCTAAAATTAGAATAGGGTTTTGAGTTGTACGCGCTTCAATTAATTCAAAAGACTTATAAAGAATTCGCTTTGCTAAACGTTTTTTACCATCTTTCAAAATTCTATTTACCAACAAACTAACTAATAAATTGTTATACTTTGAATCTTTTTGAGGAAAACGTTTTTTTGTAGAAATTCGACGTGACATATATTTTTATTATTTATTATTTTGTCCCTTCAACAGGTTTTTTTGTTCCGTATTTTGATCGACCCTTTTTACGATTTTTAACTCCAGTACAATCTAATGCACCACGGATAATTTTATAACGCACACCTGGAAGATCTTTAACACGACCACCTCTAATTAAAACAATTGAATGCTCTTGTAAAGTATGACCTTCTCCAGGTATATAAGCTGTTATTTCAAAACCACTGGTTAATTTAACACGCGCAACTTTTCTAATAGCTGAATTTGGTTTTTTTGGAGTTGTTGTATAAACACGAGTACAAATACCTCGTCGTTGCGGACAAGATTTTAAAGCTATTCTTTTACTTTCCAACTCTAAATTTTTTCTATTTAATCTTACTAATTGTTGAATTGTAGGCATAATTAATTGTTTATACTTTTATTGTTTTTTCCATATTTTTTTTCAAACCTATCAACACGCCCTTCACTATCAATAATTTTTTGAGAGCCTGTATAAAATGGATGATTACCAGACCAAATCTCAACAATTAATTCTTTTTTTGTTGTTCCTACTTCTAGTATATTTTTTCCATCACAAAAAATTTTTGTGTTATAAAACTCAGGATGTAAATTTTTTTTTGCCATAATTATTACTAAAAAATTAAATATATTAACGTTTTGAATATTGTGAAGCTTTTCTTGCCTTCTTTAAACCATATTTACGTCTTTCTTTAATACGCGAATCACGTGTTAATAAAGATTCCAATTTTAAAGTTGCTCGATAAGTAGGGTTTATCGTACAAACTGCTTTCGATACGGCTAATTTTATTGCATCAAATTGAGATGAAACTCCTCCACCCCTCACTTTTACATCAATGTCATATAATGTTTCTAATTTAACAAGAATAAAAGCTTTTGTTAATAATTTTTTTTCTTCACCAGTTTCAGCAAAAAAGTTTTCAAAATTTTTTCCATTTATGGTAATTATACCAGAACCTTCTTTTAAAAACACTCTTGCAACAGCTGTTTTACGTTTACCTAAACCTGTATATATCGAATTCATAATTTTTTTAAATTTCAACTTTAATCCAATTGTTTGATTCCGCTAAATTCAGAGGTATCTGCTTAAGTTCTTTATTATTTTTATACGGAATTTGATTATTTGAATAAATAAACAGACGTCGATAATATTCACGCCCTAAAGGACCTTTTGGTAACATACCCCATATAGCTTTTTCCAGAATACGTGATGGTATACGCTTTTTTAAGGCTATAAAACTTTCACTTTTTAAACTGCCTGGACGTTGATTATTCCGATAATACATTTTTTGTTTTTCTTTTGATCCTGATATTGTAATTTTATTCGCATTTAAAATTACTACAAAATTACCTTGATCTACTCCAGGTGTAAAAAAGGAATTTTCTTTTCCTCTTAAAAGTTTACTTACTTCTGTTGCTAATCTACCTAAAGTTAGATTCTCTGCATCTACTACAAACCACTTAGGAATATGACATTCTTTTTTGGGGAAAATTGTTTTCATGTTATAAATACTATTTTATTTTTTTGAGTATTAAAAATCTAAGAATTTTTTTGAAAATTCAGATGAAATATTTAAAAAGTTTGGTGTAATTAATAAAGGGTAAAATAAATTCATTAACATCTTAATAGCCTCATAAAGACTTCTTTTTGGCGTTATACTACCATTTGTCCAAATTTCAAGGGTTAAAGATTCTTTTATATTACCTAAACTATCGTGTATTAGTTTAATTTTATAGTTTACTTTTTTTACAGGCATAAAAAGAGCATCTAGAGAAATTGTTGCTGGTTGTATACTTGATAATTTCGATTGATTTTCTTTTTGATTTTTTTCTTCAATTAATTTATAACCCTTACCTTTTTCAATATCTATTTCTAAATAGAATTCCGAATTATCTACAATTGTTGCAATATATTGATTAGGATTAATTATTTTTAATTGATTTTTTGGTAAGTTTAACATTCCAGCAGTAATTACTAACGGACCTTTTACACTTAAGAACCCTTTTAATTTTGAATTCGTAGTCTCTTCATCTAAAATGAATGAATTTTTAAAAACAATTTCTTTTAAATTTAATAAAATTTCTAAGACATCTTCTCTTAATCCTTCTATTGTTGTAAATTCGTGTTTTAAATTATTTATACGAGCTCCTACGATTGAAAAACTTGTTAAATCTGAGAGTAAAGTTCGTCGTAAACTATTTCCTAGGGTAATTCCTTGTCCTGTTTCTAAAGGTTCAATTACAAAACACCCGTAATGTGTATCCTTTTTATCAATAAAAGTTTCAATACAAGTTAATGTAGCATTCATATATTTTTATTATAAATTATAAACGACGTCTTTTAGGAGGTCGACAACCATTATGTGGCACTGACGTTTTATCTTCAATTGATAAAATATTAAGTCCCGCGGCTTGAAGTGCTCTAAGTGAAGATTCTCTTCCTCTTCCTCTACCTTTTAGTGTTACGTCAATGTTTTCTAGTCCAAAAGTTAAAGCTTTTAGAGCAGCAGTTCTTGCTGCTGTTTGAGCAGCAAAAGGTGTACTTTTTCTAGCCCCTTTAAAACTCGAAGTACCTGAAGATGCCCAACAAAGGGTATTACCTAAAGTATCACTAATCGTTACAATTGTATTATTAAAAGTTGTTTTAATACTCGCTATTCCAACTTTTATCAATTTTTTTTGTTTTTTCTTTATAACCGCCATATTTTACTACTTAATTTTTTTTGTAAATAAACCTATTCTACGAGATGTTCTACTATTGGTTTTAGTTCTTTGACCGCGAACAGGTAATCCTTTTAAATGACGACGTCCACGAACAGAGTTAATATCAATTAAACGTTTAATATTTAACCCAATTAAACGTTTTAAATCCCCTTCTAATTTATAGTTTTCATTTTCTAAAAGATCACGAATTTTAGAAATATTTTCTTCTGTTAAATCAGAAACTTTAGTTTTAGGATTTATGCTTGTTTTATTTAAAATTTCTAATGAGCGGCTAATTCCAATCCCATAAATATCTGTAAGCGCAATATAGATGTATTTACGATTTAATAAATTAGTACCTAATATTCTAACCATAATATAAGTTTTTTAATATTAACCTTGTCTTTGTTTATGTTTTGGGTTTAAACAAATAACCATAATTTTTCCATGTCTTTTAATTACACGACATTTATCACACATTTTTTTTATTGATGGACGTACTTTCATAAATTCTTTTAAATTTTTAGATTTTTGTGTATCCCTCTATGATTTAAATAATAATACTTTCTCTTCTTTTTTCATAATTTTATTATAAAAATTATAACGTTTTGAAGATTGAAATTTACCTAAATCTATCTTTTCATTTAAAGAAGATAAAGCTAAAATAGTAGCTTTTACATTATTTAAAATACTATTCGAACCTCTTTGTTTTCCTAATATATTACGAATTCCCCCAAGTTCTAAAACGGTTCTCATTGCACCACCAGCAATAACACCCGTACCTTCGGTAGCTGGTCTTAACATAATTTGAGAAGCACCAAATTTTGATTTTATAACATGCGGTATTGAATAATTTAAGGTTAAAGGAATTTTAATTAAATTTTTCTTTCCATTTAAAATAGCTTTATCTATGGCTAAATTGACATCTTCGGCTCTTCCAATACCAACACCTACTCTAGTTTTTTTATCTCCAACAATAACTATGGCACGAAACGTCATTTTTTTACCACCCTTAACAACTTTTGTTACACGTCTAATTTGTACAATTTTTTCACTATAAGTAGAATTTAACAAAATATTTGATTGATCTATTTTATTAGAGTCTTTTATGCTTTTTATTTTTACGTCTTTTTTTAATTCTAGTTTTTCCATAATTTTTTGAAAATTTATTTAATATCTTTTAAAAAACTAGTCCTGATTCACGGGCACCAATAGCCAAAGCTTCTACACGTCCGTGATATGGATGATTACCTCTATCAAAAACAATTTTAGAAATATTTTTTAATAGTGCATATTTAGCGATTTGATTGCCTACTGTTTTAGAAGCCTCTTTAGTTGCACTAGATATTAGAGAATCTTTAATATCTTTATCTAATGTTGAACTACTTACTATTGTTTTACCTACAACATCATCAATTAATTGAGCATAAATATGTTTATTCGAACGAAAAATAGAAAGTCTTGGTTTTTCAAAAGTGCCTACAATTTTCTTTAAAGATCTTTTTTTATTTTGTAAAAATAATTTTTGTACTTTTTTTTTCATAATTGTTATTTTTATTTCAAAGAAAAATTAACGTCCAGTTTTACCTGTTTTACCAGCTTTACGTCTAATTACTTCACCTAGGTAGTGTATACCTTTACCTTTATAGGGTTCCGGAGGTCTTTTTTCACGAATTTGAGATGCAAAAAGTCCGACAATTTGTTTATCAATTCCTGAGATTATAATTTTTGTTGGAGATTCTTGTTTTACCTTTAAATTTGTAGGAATTATAAATTCAACCGGATGACTAAAACCTATATTTAATACTATCTTTTTAGATTCAATATTAAATTTATATCCAACACCTTCGGTAATTAATGTTTTTGAAAAAAGTTCACTAACTCCTATCACCATATTTTGAATTAAAGCTCTAATTAATCCATGATATGCTTTAGTTACTTTTTCTTCATTACAACGTTTAATTTCGATTGTATTGTTTTCGATAATTACAGTTACTAAATTACTTAATTCTTGTTCTAAGACACCTTGTTCCCCTTTAATAATTATTTTATTATTTTCTAGCGTAGCTATTACATTTTTTGGGATGTTTATTATTCTTCTTCCTATACGTGACATAAAATTCCTCTCTTAATTATTCTATATAACAAACAATTTCACCACCCTTTTTTAATTTAGTCGCTTTGATATTACTCATAACCCCAACTGATGTTGAAATAATTGCAATACCTTGTTCATATTTTAAAACATCTATTATTTTTTGGAAATTTTTATATCCAGAAAAAACTCTTAATCCAGGTTTACTTATACGTTTTAGTATTGTAAATAATGGTTTTTTTATCCACCAACCTTTATATTTTAAATAAACTTTAATTGTTTTAATGTTTTCTTTTTCTTCTTCAACATCAAATCCGTTAATATAAGCTTCTGCTTTTAATACTTTTAAAATATCTAATGTTAAATTATTAAATCTAACGTTTGTAAATGTATGTTTAGCTTGGCTTGCATTACGTATACGTGTTAACATATCAGAGACAAGATCATTTGTCATTTTAAACCTCTTTTTTTTAATTTATAAATTTTTTTATTAATTTGTTTCTTTTATAAAAGGGAACCCACATTCTTTTAATAAAAAATAGGCTTCTTTTTTTGTTTTAGCTGATGTAACAATAGTAATATTAAAACCACGACGTTGGTCAACTTGATCATAGTTAATTTCCGGAAAAACTAATTGTTCTGAAATACCGAAATTATAATTTCCTTGATTATCAAAATTATTTGGATTTAATCCACGAAAATCTCGAATACGAGGTAAAACTAGTTTAATTAATTTTTCTAAAAAAGAATACATCTTTTTGCGTCTTAATGTAACAAATAAACCTAGTGGCATTTTTTCACGAATTTTAAATCCTGCGATAGACTTTTTTGCTTTTGTTAATACTGGTTGTTGACCTGTAATTAAACGAATTTCTTCAATTGCTTTTGCTAAAATCGTACGATTTTGAGCATTTAAACCTAAACCACAACTTACTGAAATTTTAACTACTTTTGGTATCTCGTGTGTATTTTTATATTTAAATTGATTTACCAAGTTTGGAATAATATTTTCTACGTATTCTTCTTTTAATTTTTTCATGTTATTAGCAATATTTCTATCTATAGTATTATATTAACTTTCCTGATTTTTTAAAATAGCGTTTTTTAACATTATCAATTAATTTATAACCAATTTTACTGCTCGTATTAGTTTCAGTATCATGTAACATTACGTTCGATATATGTATTAAAGTTGGTTTTTCTAATTTTTTTGTTTCAGAATCAACAGACTTTTTTGAATACTTAATACGGGATGGAATTCCATCTATTAAAACTGCTTGAGATTTTTGTAAAATATTATTAATTTTACCCACAAATCCTTTTTGATTTCCAGAAATAACCTTAATAAGATCTCCTATTTTTATACGTGTCTTTTTCTTCATTTTCATATAACTTCATTTGCTAGTGATATAATTTTCATGAATTTTTTTTCACGAATTTCACGTGCTATTGGACCAAAGACTCTTGTTCCTTTAGGGTTTTTTTCTTCATTAATTATAACTGCTGCATTGTCATCAAAACGAAGTGACATTCCGTCTTTACGTTTTATAGTCTTTGTTGTACGAACAACAACAGCTTTTACAACATCCGAACGTTTTACTGACATATTAGGTAATGCATGTTTTACTGCACCAATAATTATATCACCTACTTCAGCATACTTTTTATTATTTCCTAATACTCGAATACACATTATTTTTTTTGCACCGGTATTATCCGCAATTGATAAACGTGTTTGTGGTTGTATCATAATTTAAATAACAGTTTTTAGGGTTAATTGTTTTTTAGAACTGCCTTAAGTTTCCATTTTTTATTTTTACTAAGAGGTCTGCACTCTTCTATTAAAACAGAGTCCCCAATCTTAGAAAAGTTTTCTTCATCATGGGCCATAAAACGCTTAGTTTTTATTAAAATTTTTCCATACTTTGGATGAGGATACTGTGTTTGAACAGATACTATAATAGTTTTATCCGCTTTATTACTACTTACAATTCCTATTTTTTCTTTTTTTGACATAAATTTTATTTAAGCTTTGGGTTTCAATAAAATTGATCTTTTAAATTTCAATTGTGCTAACTTACGTTTAGCGTGTTTAAAAAGATGTGGAGATATTGATTGATTTGTCGCACGTTTAAAACGTAAATCAAATAACTCTTTTTGTAAAATAAAAATTTCTTGATCAAGATCTTCTAATGAAAGTATTAATTTTAATTCTTTATATTTTGAAAAGCTCATATTTTTATTCCTTCTTTAATAATTATTTTTGTTTTTATTGGTAATTTATATTGTGCTATTTTTAAAGCTTTAAGTGCTATATCAGATGGTACATCTTTTAATTCGAATAGAACCGTTTGAGGTTTAACTACTACAACCCAAAAATCAACAGCACCTTTACCAGACCCCATTCTCGATTCTTCAGCACGAGCTGTTACTGATTTATCAGGAAACACTTTTATCCAAATTTTACCAGTACGCTTTGTGTATCTTGATAGTGTTCTACGTACAGTTTCAATTTGATTTGATGTCAACCACGTAGGTTCTAAAGCTTGTAGTCCGAAATCTCCATAATTTAATTTATTATTTCGACAAGCAGTTCCTTTCATGCGACCTCGATGCATTTTTC
>JACKZZ010020145.1_pt1 | contig 31096 bp, 26 predicted proteins | sample 8027871 | NCBI WGS metagenome assembly JACKZZ01 (sample SAMN15724774, study PRJNA655200) | protist metagenome | isolation source: fluorescence activated cell sorting (FACS) single amplified genomes of... | place: USA: West Boothbay Harbor, Gulf of Maine | collected 2000-07-19
TGCATCTTTAGAATCTAAAATCGATTCTGATGTATCTACTGAAGTTGCTGCTAGAGAAGCTGCAATCACTGCTGAAGAATCAACAAGATTATCTGTTGATGAGGCTATCAAAACTGGTGTTAACGCTGCTTTAGTTGAAATTAAGGATATGATTATGTCCACTATTCAAGAAGGTACATTTAGAGCACTGTTTAGTGATACTGGTGATGGTGTAACAACAACATATTCTATAAATGGTGCAGCTGCAGGTGGAGCACTGTACTTAAATGGTTTATTACAAGAAGAATATAGTGATTATACAACTAGTAATTCTGTTGATGGTAAAGGTAATCCAGTTGTAGATTTCACATTTAATGTTGCCCCTGATAATGGGTCAAAAATTTCGATTTACGGACAACCTGGTTGGGTATCGGATTCTGCAGAGTTTGGTAACTTAACTCCATTAGCATAATCTTTAATTAGATTAGGTTAAAAACCAATGTATTATTAATTTAATATAACAAAAAAGGGGAGGGCGAAATATCCCTCCTTTTTTTTTATTTACTAACAATTATGAGCAAAAAAGAATATAAAATAAAAGTACAAGAATTCAACAATAACGATTTTGTTGATAACTCCAATGAGTGGTATTATATTGAACCAGCAACAACCCAATTTGAGAATATTTTTCCCAGAATGATAAATTTAACACCATCAAAAACAACATTTAACGTATGTGATGCTGGATTTGGTTTGGGTACAATGATGTATAACTTTTATATTGAATCCAAAAGATTTGAGGGCAAAACCTTTAATTTTTTTGGTGTTGAGAAATATAAAGAGTATGTTGATTTTTTTAATAAAAACCTAAAAGGTTATTGGGACAATAACATTGATTTGTATGTTGATGATATTATGAATCATAATTATGGTAAATATGATATTGTTTATTGTTATGCACCATTTAAGAATGAAAATGATTTGATGGATATGTATCAAAAAATTGTTGATGAGTTAAAACCAAATGGAATATTGATTGAATATGCTTGGTATGGAAAGGGGTTTTATTCTTCTATACAAAAAACACATAAAAATAACCCTGAAACCACAAAATTAATTCGATTAATTACTCATAATGTTTTAATAAAAGTATAAAATAATAACAAATAAAAAAAAACAAAAATTATGGAATTAAAACCAGGATTTTACAAAGAAACCGAAGAAGGTTGGTACTATGCACCAAATGCAGTGTATAATGGTGATTATTCTTTATTAAAAGAACAAAAAGATACCTACACTTATCCAACGGATGGATGGTCATGGTATGCTGATGAACCAGAAGGTTTTATCGATATCTTCAATAAACCTGAAGAGGAAGAAGAAATAATCGAAGAAACACCTGAAGGTGATTTATAATAACAAAAAATAAAAATAAAAAATTATGGCACAAGTAGTAGGAGGGGTACAAGCCCCAAAATACGTTTATTTACCGAATGCTACGGTAAGATATAATAAATTAATCGATAGAACTTCAATTGATACAACACCATACGCAACTTATACAAGACCTGCAGAATTATTGGATTTACCATCGGTAAATGAAGGTGATGAAATTGCTTACATGTTGGTTGGATTATCAGAAAATGCAAGTAATGAAATAAAAGTTCAATGTATGTCAGACTTTACCGTTGATTGGGGTAATGGTGATATTCTAAATTATACGACTAACGAGACAGCGGTATATAATCACCAATGGGATGATTCTGACGATACAACTTTAACATCTGATGGTTATAGACAAATTATTGTTAAAATAACACCACAGACACCAGGTAATTTTACAAAGTTTTACTTAGATAAAAATATCGGTATGATATTCGATATTAAGATGGCTGGTCAAAATATAAATACTTTTAAAGTAGTTAATCGATGGTTAGAACACTTTGAGTTTGTAGGGAGTCATAGTCTTACAAATGCTTCTTCGGCACTGATTAGTAACACTAACCTAAAAAAAGTAAAATCTTTTGAAATGTCAGGTATTACATCTACTGCTAGTATGTTTCAAGGTTGTACTTCATTAATAGAGTTACCAAGTGATTTAGATTTATCTAACGCAACAAGTACTTCTCAGATGTTTTACAATTGTTCATCTTTAGAATACCTACCACAATTAGATTTACAAAGTAATACAAATACCCATAGAATGTTTCAAAATTGTTATAAACTAAGATCTATTGATATAGTAAACTCAAATTCTGTAACAGATATGACTTATATGTTTTATGAATGTAAATCTCTTTATAAGGTAATAAATATAGATACATCGGGATCATTACATTGCAGTTACATGTTTAAACTCTGTGGTATCCTTAATGATGTTCCCCAATTAGATTTACAAAGTTGTACAACTTCTATAGGTATGTTTGTATCTTGTGGTAAACTAAGGACTATTGATATAGTAAACTCGAATTCTGTAACAAATATGTCTTATATGTTCCAAAGCTGTTCATCTCTTTCTGAGTCACCTAAAAATATGGATACATCAAGTGTAACAGATATGAGGTATATGTTTCAAAATTGTGGATTAATGGGTAAACTTAATGATATGGATACATCCAGTGTAATACATATGTCTTATATGTTCAACAATTGTTATGCGTTACAAATTTTACCAGAAACTATGGATACATCGAGTGTTACAAATATGGATAGTATGTTTAAATTATGTACATCATTAAAAGAAGTACTTTCTTTGGATACTTCAAGTGTAACAAATATGAAAAATGTATTTAATGGTTGTTCATCATTAGAAGAAATACCACAATTAGACACCTCAAGTAATACGAATCCGTATGGTATGTTTTATGGTTGTAGTAAATTAAAAACTCATTTAGTTTTGGATTTTAGTAGTGTTAGTAATTTCAATTCATCTTTTTATGGCTCACCATTTAGATCATGTGAAAGTATAACGGGAGTTACTATAACTAACTCAAGTGGTATAACTGGTATGGATGGTTTTTTCAGTATCTGTAAAAGTTTAACGGAAGTTAATTTATCAGACACATCAAATGTAACAAGTATGTCTACTACGTTTGAAGGTTGTTCATCATTAGAAGTGGCACCACAATTAGACACTTCTATTGTAACAAGTATGAGAACTATGTTTAGATCTTGTCCATCATTAAAAGAAATACCTTCTTATGATACATCTAGTGTAACAAATATGCAGAGTATGATTCAAAATTGTTCATCATTAAACGAAATACCTTCAATGGATACTTCTATTGTAACAAATATGGTTTCTTTTAATTATGCTACTAGTAAATTAAGAAAAATAGGTTCTTTAGATTTTAGTAGCGTTACAGGATTAAGTAACCTCAATTACGGTAATTCTCTATTAAATAATTCTGGTATTTATAACATTATTAAAACACATTCATATAATGGATGTGATATGGGTAGAGATAATTTGGTTATTGTATTTAACAACTTGGGTAATGCATCATCACAAACGATTGATGTTAGATCTAATCCAGGAACAGATGATTTAACACCAACAGATATTGCTATAGCAACATCAAAAGGATGGACTGTAACGGTTTAATAAAATAATAACAAATAAAAATTAAAAGGTCTAAATAATTTTAGACCTTTTTTTATTCCCTTATATTTATTTTTAAGGGTTTAAAAGTTATGGGAAAAGATATTTATTATAAGATAACAAAAGATTTATATTTAGTTTCATAACTCTCTTATGGTATAGATGGAGTTGGTATTGATAACCCAATTTTAGATGAATGTGAGTTATATAACAAAGTGAAGAAAAAAATTAAATGTTTCATTAGATAATATAAAAGAATTTAACTCTAATATCTATAAAAACACAAAAAAACCAAGAATAGTATGATGGATACAGAAAACATAAAAATAGGGATTAGTATTAAATTACAATCTGTAAATGAATCAATATGGACAAACGGATTAAAGTTAAATATTTTAATGTTAATCTCACTTCTAAACAACTCAAAAAAGAATTATGAAGTTCATCTACTTAACACTAAAGACATTCCAATGGATAACCTGCCACAACATCTGAAAGATACTAACTTTGGGTTGTTAAATGAAAAATACAAAGAAATGGATTTATTGGTTTCTATGGGTGCACAAGTGGAACCACATATTATTAAACATTTTAATGAAAATGAAAATAAAAAAGTAATAAATTATAAGTGTGGTAATAACTACATAATTACTATTGAAAATATTCTTTTTAAAGATTCTTCAGATACTTACCCTACCATCGATAAAGGTGTGGATGAAGTATGGTATGTACCTCAGCAAGAAGAAACAAATAGTGGGTTTTTTAGAACAATGTATCGTTGTAATGCTATACCAGTACCTTTTATATGGGATAATAAATATATTGATTCGAGTATAGAGACAATAAATAAACAATATGAAAAAGGTGGATATAAAAAGTCTATTGACTATGATACCAAAAAAGAAAAAAAGGTTATCGGTGTTATGGAACCAAATTTAAATATAGTTAAGTTTGGGTTAATACCATCAATGATTGCAGAAGAATGTTATAGAGGTGATATCGGTAAAGAAAAGATATCGTCACTTATGATAACTAATAGTCAAAATGTTAATAAACATAAAGAATTTATGGGTATAATTAAAAGTTTTGATTTATTTAAAGATAAAAAAGTGAGTGGTGAGTCTAGATATCAGACACCTTATATTGTATCACAATTTATGGATGTAGTTGTATGTCATCAAGTTTTAAACCCTTTAAATTATTTATATTTAGATGTTGCTTATATGGGTTATCCTGTATTACATAATGCACCTTTATGTAAAGATATTGGTTATTACTATGAAGGTGGTGATACTAGATCTGCCGCAAAAGTTTTAGAAGGTATATTAACTACACACGATTATAATATAGAAGACTATAAACAAAGAAATAGAAAGTTATTAGAAAGATACTTAGTAACAAATGAAAGGTTGGTTGAGTCTTATGATCAACTAATACATAATCTTTTTAATGGTGGAAATAGAGAAGGTTTAACTTATTGTGAAAAAACGAATAGCGTTTATTAATTAATTTTTTTCTTATTCATTGTGAGATAATATAGTTTTATAACATTATCTTTTTCAGTTTCCGTACCTGCTTTATACCACATCCAAAGCCACGACTTCTCAATGGTTTCTAAAGATTCTCTTTTATGTTTAATTAAATCTTTTAAAATCTCTACCTCTAATTCACTTAAATCAACATTAATGTTTAATTTACTGGCGTTATACGATAACTCTAATAGATTATTTGTATCATAAGCTTCTTTTGATTTGATGTAGATGTCTATTAACTCTTCAGAGTTAACTTTATCAGGGTGAGTTTTTTTCATAATCTCCCTAAACATCTTTTTCATTCTTTTTTTTGTATCTTCACTTAAATCTTCGTCTTTAATTAATTTTTCTAATTCTTTTTTTTCTGTATTTTCTTGTGATTTTTGTTGTTCTTCTTTTTCTTCTTCAGAAGTTTCTTTACCTAAACCTTCCATAAAACCAGGCTTATATTCATCAATAATTTCCTGCTTCATTTCTTCATCAATGATAAGATAATCGTATTCGGTAAGTAGTTTTTTAATTTCTAGTTGTTTAAGTTTATCAGACATACTTATAAATATCTGACTAAATTAATAACTCTGAATATTTATAATAAAGTAACAATTATAATATGGGTCAAGAATTTTTCATAAACAAAAAAAGTACACTTCCAGTTCTTAAAATGGAGTTAGTGAATGATGGTAGAAATGATTTTAGGAATTTTCATGATAAAATCCAAAACGCCACCATAAAGTTTACTATGTGGGATTTAAGTAATAATGCAAAAAGAATAGCTAATTCAAGTGCTAAAATAGAATTAAAAGATGATGATTGTAAATTAGATTGCGATCCTGAATACTATATAGTGTATGAATGGAAAGAAAGGGATACAAAAAAACCAGGTAGATATAAAGGACAATTCACAATTACTTTTTTAGATGGTTCTGGAACACTACTCACACCTACAAGACAAGAACTTTTTATTAATATATTAGAATAGATTGAAATTCTGATATATTGTAGTTATACTTAATAAAAAGTGTAATAAAAAGTTTTATGCAAAAAGCTACGGTTAAAGAAATAGAAGAGTATTTAGAGGGATATGATGAACAGAAATATATAGTTGGTATAGAATCCAATTATTATGAGAATAAAGTATCTCTAATTGTTCACGACCCAGAAAAAGGTAAACGTATTGAAAAACATAAGTTTAGACCTTTTATGTGGATGAAAACGCCAGATATTGATAAATTATATGGTGGTGATAGAAGAGAGATTAAGAAAAAGATGAGAGAATTCTCAGTATCTTTCAAAGAATTATACACCAGTATCGAAGGAGAAGAATTAGTAGATAGACTAATTAATGGGTATAAGTATTTAGCACAAACAAAAAAATCATATGGAGATTTAATTAAATTCTTTAAAGAAGGTGGTATAGATCCATTTTCTGAGGAAGATAGAAGTAACTTTATGACTATTAACCCTACTGAACAATTCCTAATACAAACAGGAAAAAGATTATTTAGGGGTATGGAAGACTATGAAGATATTCATAGAATGTCATACGATATAGAAACAACTGGTTTATTTCCTGAGACATCAAGAATATTTCAGATAGGGATTAAAGATAATAAGGGTTTTGAACACGTATTAAACATTGAGGGTGAAGAAGGTAGTGAAGAATTATTAAATAGAGAAGCAGAAGCCATTGTAACATTTTTTAAGATTATTACACATTTAAAACCTGCAATCATTGCAGGTTATAACTCAGAAAACTTTGACTGGGATTTTATTGTTAAAAGAGCTGTTTACTTAGGTTTAGATATTAAGAAAGTGGCAAAGACATTAGGTCCAGTACCATTCTATAGAAAAAGACAAACATTAAAGATGGGTCCTGAGATGGAGTATTATGATCAAACACATATGTGGGGTTATAATATTATGGATGTATCACACGCAGTTAGAAGAGCACAAGCAATCAACTCATCTATTAAAGGATGGAGTCTGAAGTATATTACCAAATATGCTGGAGCGGCTAAACCCAATCGAGTATATGTGCAGGGAGATATTATTGGTAAAACATGGTTAGATACTGAGAATAGTTATTGGTTTGACAACACTAATGGTGATTGGGGTAAAATTAAAGAAGATACTGAATTGGCAGAGTCACACGAAGAAGTGACAGGTGCTTACATTGTAGAGAGATATCTTATTGATGACTTATGGGAAACTGAAAAGGTGGATAACATCTTTAATCAGGCGACATTCTTATTAGCTAAAGTATTACCAACTTCTTATATGAGAAGTGCAACAATGGGAACCGCAGCAACATGGAAGTTGTTAATGTTAGGGTGGAGTTACCATAAATTTATTGGTGTACCAGAAACAGAACCATTAAGACCTTTTGTGGGTGGTTTATCTAGACTATTAGAAGTGGGATATGCTAAAAATGTTATTAAGTTTGACTTCGATGGACTATACCCATCTGAACAATTAACACACGGAATATTCACAAAGTCAGATATTACAGGTGCAATGAATGGTTTATTACAATATAACTATGATAATCGTAACTTATATAAAAAATTAAAGAAAGATTACGCCAAACAAGGTGATATGGAAAAATCATCTTATTACGATAAAAAACAATTACCATTAAAGATATTAAACAATGGTATGTTTGGTAGTATCTCTGCCCCTAATGTATTTCCTTGGGGTGATACAAATATGGGAGAGATGATCACTTGTACTGGTAGACAATACCTAAGACATATGATTAGGTTTATGAGGGATAAAGGATTCAAAGCACTTGTGGGTGATACCGATGGTTTCAACTTCTCCATACCTGATGAGGTAGATGATTTTGTCTATGTTTCCAATGGTAGACACCACTCAACAGAAGAGGGTAAAGAATATAGAGGTGCAGAAGCGGTTGTTTCAGAGTATAATGATTTATATATGTATGGTGTTATGGGGTTATCCATAGATGAAGTATGTGAAGCAACGATTAACTTAGCTAGAAAGAATTATGCAGATTTAATCGATGGTGAGGTTAAATTAGTAGGTAATACTATTAAATCAAAAAAGTTACAAGGTTTTGTATCTGACTTTATAGATGTAGGTATTAGAATGTTATTAGAAGGTGATGGTAGTGGGTTTGTAAATGAATATTACGACACCATAGAAAGACTTTATAACTTAGAGGTACCATTATCTAAGATAGCCAATAAATCTAGGGTTAGAATGACTAAAAAGGATTATATAAAAAGAAGAACACAACTTAATAAAGCTGGTAATCCATTACCTAAGCAAGCACATATGGAACTAATGTTACAACATAATTTAGACTTAGATTTAGGGACTACTATCTATTATGTGAATGTAGGGGAAAAGAAAGGTGATGGTGATGTACAAACTAAAAAGAAATGGAATAAGACTAAGATTAAGAAATACACCGAAGAACATGGTAACTTCCCTTTTGATCCAGAAGAAAAGGAAGTGATTATAAATTGTGAGCTAGTCCCATCAAATATCATTGAAAATGAACCAGAAAAGTCAGGTAATTATAATTATGTGAGATATATTGAGTCGTTTAATAAAAGAATTAAACCCTTACTTGTTTGTTTCCATCCTGACGTTAGAGAAGATATTCTTATTACAACACCAGAGGATAGACAATATTTTACCTCATCTCAATTAGAATTAACATCAGGTATACCATATAAAGAAGGAGATCAAGATAATTTAGATGAATTATTAAAAATAACTGAACAAGAAATGACTTTTTGGAATAATATGAAGCTATCCCCAACATATATGTTTGAGCAGTTCGATATTGTAGATAAGTATTGTTTAGAAGAATCTGAAGAATTAAATTATCCAAATACCTAAAGGTTTATAACTTAACACCTTATTAAGACTTTCTGCCTCTGAAGCTTTTCTTTCTAATTGCTCTTTGTTGGAAAGTCTTTCTAACCTTTTATCTAATTCTTCTAATAGTTTAGTTTGTTCTTCTTTACCTTCATTTAAAAGACTCTCGTAGTCCATTTTTAACTCAGAGTCAGGAACTTTAAGGTCACCACTAAACTTACCTCTAACTCTCCCTAAAGACTCTTTAAATAGTGCTGTAAGATATCTTCTAACCCACACTCTTGTTGGTTCGTTTAATTCTTTATATTCTAACTTAGATAAAGGAACATCATTAGGTAATTTAATAATATCTTCGTTTTCTTGTAAACATTGTTCTAATTCATCTTCAGACATACCATTAGTATCGTAATACTGATACCATACTTTAGTTCCAGCCATACCGATTTTATCACCACTACCTAAACCAACACCAAAATTAAGTCTACCACCAGGAATTGGCATTAAATGTAATAACCTTGTTCCGTTAGGTCCTGCAGTTACTTTATATGTTAAATCACTTCTTAGTAATTTTGATTTTAAACTAAAATCTTGTGCTCTTAATAATACATCATATGCTGGTGCTGCGTAAAACCCACCATTAGCTAAACTACCACCAGTTCCCCATCCACCGAAAGGTACTTGTCCGTAACCACCACCGAACCCCTGATCACCAAACCCTGCAAATGAATAAAGTGCATGATCTGTAGAGTTAGGTGTGAACCATAAAATCTCATTTATTTCTCTACCCGCAGGTATCTCATATACCTGTTTATTTTCTTCTATTATTACATAATCTTTCTTTAATTCATACGGACCTCTAGTTTGTAGTCCTACAGCTTTAGAGTAAGCATATGAAAATTTAGCTTCAAAATCTAACGATCTTGTTGTTAATGCAAACGCTATATCAGTTTTAGAAGCACTTTCCCCTAATAAAGAAGACCACTGATTTTCTATTAACCAATCTTGAACTCTTTGTGAATAATCTTCTATCGATGTTGCCAATAATGAACACATCATATCCCAATCTAATTCTATCTTTCTGATTGGTGCACCTAATCTATGTTTAATTTGAGTGAATAACTCATCCTTTATTTGGTCGTTTAATTGTGTACCCATATTCTTTTTTTTTATAAATACTTGCATATTTATTAATATGATGAAACTAACTGATATTTTGAGAGAAGAGGTTGAAAAAAAGTCACACGATAAAGCTAGAATTGATGTGACTATAGGTTTACTACATAAGGCTATGAACCACTTAACAAGTGCTGTAAGAGATATTGAAAGTGCTGCTCAATATGTAGAAGATGAGGAAAAAAGAGACCAAATAGAAGATTTTAAACAATCCCTTTTAGATGATTTCGGAAGTCAATATAGTAAGTTTGATAAAGAATACGATGGACACGATAAATTAATAAATCGAATAGGTAAATTTATTGACGATAATAGTGATAACGCATGGAACTTCAACCTCAATAATGATAAAGAGGACGAAGCACCAGAGGGAAACTATGTTCACGGAAAATATCCTGGTTTAGAGGATGAAGATTAATCAATTAATAAATCCTGCACTGTAGATACCGCCTCATCAATTGTATTAAATGATTTTTGTGGTACCAATGCTTGTTTACCAATCAATAAGGCTGGTAGTAACTCACTTTCAGTTATCTCAACAAATTTATTATACATAGTAGAATACTCATCAACATCTCTTGTTACATACTCTACACCCATCTCATCTAATTGCTCCTTTAATTTAACACACCAAGGACAACCTTCCATTGTAAAAACTAATACTTGTTTACTCATCATCAAATTCTTTTAAAAGTTCTTCTATTATTTCATTTTCACCCATAATGGTTCCAATGATTTTCTTTTTATGATTTAAAATTTTCCAAACCAAATTATCAATGGTTTTATCTATTAACATATAATATATATTTACCATTTTGTTTTGCCCTATACGATAGGCTCTATCTTCAGCTTGTTCGTGATTACCTGGAACCCAATCTAATGAATTCATAATCACCACTTCAGCAGCTGTTAAAGTTAATCCCACACCGGCTGCTTTTATTTGCCCCACAAACACTTGACAACTATCGTCTTCTTGAAATCTATCTACAGATGATTGTTTCTTACTATCTGACATACCACCCCTAACACACACCGCTTTACTACCAAAATGTTTTAAAAAAGCGTCTATCTCATCTGAGAAGTTACAAAAAATAATTGTCTTTCTTCCAGCCTCTATTGCTTCTTCCGCTTTTGCAATTGAGTGTGGTACGGTTTCCATAGCAATAAAAGTCCTAAGTAAAGTCATCTCAACTAAGTCTTTTTGTGGGTTGCCTTTTCTTCCTTCAGCCTTTCTTTTTTCTAAATACTCATCCCAAACTGCATCATAACCATCTTTATTCTCTAATTCTAAGTATAATGGTGTTATAAGTTTATCTGGTAAATCCAATACGTCTTCCTTCTTTCTTCTAAGTATAGTCCTTCTAGTTTTAATTGCTAACTCATCTAAGTTAGATGCACCATCGGTTACCCAAATATACCTTCCCCCTTTTTTAAACCTTCTACCATCACAATACCTCTTAGCAAAATGTACCCAATTATTAGATACTGGCGATCCAATTATAGACAATAAATTATAGTAATCCATAGGTCTATTAGCAATAGGTGTACCCGTTAGTAACCACACTCTTTCAGTTGGGTAGTTCTTTCCGATATCTTTTAATATTTTACCCCTAATAGATTTATGATTTTTAATATAGTGAGCCTCATCTAATATCATTAAGTCTGGATTAAAATCTACTATATTAGATAATACCTCCCATTCTTCATATTCTTTCTTAGGGTCTATGATTGTATGGAAGTTTTTTAATACATCATAATTGACAATTACAAATCTAGCATCTACCCATTCTCTACCACTAACAATTGCAACATCATCGGTAAAGTTTTCTATTTCCCTCATCCAATTAATCTTTAATGAGGAAGGGCAGACAATTAAAACTCTCTGTGCATCACACTCTAAAGCGGCAACAATTGACTGATAAGTATTGTGAGTTACTACGTATTGATCCATTACATATAAGTGATCATCCGACTCAACTGAGATACACTGACCTGCAGTGGTTCTGGAATAGTCAATAGATTTAATACCTCTAGATGGTAGATATTTTTTATTGTTTTTCATATTATCTACTTTTCGTTGTAACTTAAAAGGTATAATATCTTCAGGTAAATTAATTGTTAAAATATTACATTCCTTACATTCTTTTATATTACCATCAGGAAGTTTATACTTACCTATCTTAGTAGTTCCTCTAGCAACACCACCTAATGATTGTACCAGTTCTTTAACATCATCAGATAGTTGTTTAGAAACAGAATAAAATTGTATTGTACCATCATTTTTACCACAATAACCATCAGTATCAAGTAACCCCTGCAACACTAATAACCTAACGTCTTTGGTATTGTACTTATAATCATTAGGTATAAATTTATTATCTGATTTAGTACCCATTAAGTTATATGATTTTAAATCTTCAATAACGCAGTGTTTAGTACCCACAGTTCTTTCTGTAATTCGTTGCTTCAATAGGTAGTCACATTTACCATTTGTTTTATCGAAAAAATAATCTAATGGTAATCTACTACTACATTCTTCTAATAATTGATTATCTACAGTTGAAAATGAAATATGTCTTTGACTAATACCACCATCACCTAATAAACAACCCAATAAATAAGGATCAATACTCACTGAACGTTTATTAAACTCTACAGGTTTAACCATTGGGATAAACCATTTGGTGTTACCATAATTACCATACGTTAAATCACCCATTAATTCTTTTAATGGTTTAACCATATACCCACGATTTCTTTTTCTATGGTTAGTAGTTTGCACCGCCCATAAATGTTCATCACACGATTCTACAACAGTACCATCAGTAAACGTTACCTTATAGTAATCATCTGATGGGCTTGGGTGAGTACTTAATACTTTTGTAGGTTTTCCATTTGACCCTATTACATAATCTCCTGGTTTTAATGACCCATGTTCTACCCACCCAGATGGTGTCAATACTGGAATATCGTTTGCAATTCTCTTCCCTAATCCCATGTCGTCAGCTAAAATACACCCTTTATTCTTAACTAAGAACTTAATACCATCTTCCTGATGGTTAAATGCTCTCCAGCCTCTTTCATCCATCTTTTGGTATTTATCAAAATCAACTTCAATGTTCACATCTTCATACATTAAATCATCTAAGAGTTGTGTTTTTGGTATCCAAATAAGCTTAACCCCTTTTTGATTTCTGTATAACTTACACAAAACATGATATGCCTTATCTGTTTCTGCGAGTAATGTTTCTACCTTTATTTTCTTTGGTAAATTTTTTAATTTATGTTCTTCTTTTAGGCTTTCTGCGAAATATTCTGTAATTTCGATTACCTTATCCATTTTTTGTGGTTCAGTATCGTGAAAATCGAGCACGTATTTAGATTGCCCTGATGTAAGGTAATAAGAAGATTCAGTTTCATACTTTTTCTTCATAAACCTTATATAGGGATTCTTGCCGTCATATTCTTTTAATATGTTTTCGGCTTTTTTTCCTTTTAAATTGTTAATGTCCAACATTATTTATAATAATAATACTTTTTTATAAAGTATAAATATTTATCATAAAAAGATATGCCTAAAAATAAACAACTTCCGATAAATAGATCCAATAAGTTTTTTTCCGGTGATGATTTTGATCTTGAAATCGACTTTGGGAGAGAGTGGTTAGAAGGTGATATAAATATTAAAGTAATACTTTTTCAGGTAGACAGGCAAAAAACCAATATAGATGATGTATATGGTGAAGCACCTAAAAATGGTATTATGTTTAAACCACCAGTAGAATTATCCGTTAATTTTAAAATGGATGAACCACAAAATAAAGCATATAATGGTGATGGTAGTATGAGGTATAAAGAACACGGAAATATTACCTTTGGTGTTTACCAAAAACACCTTGATGAGTTGGAGGTTGATATAAAGTATGGTGATTATATAGGTTATCAAGAAAATGAAAATACCATTAAGTATTATACCGTTTCTAATGATGGATCGATATTTAGTGATAATAAACACACAATAAATGGGTATAAAGGATTTTATAGGTCTATAACTTGTGTACCAGCATCAGAAGATGAATTTAACGGATAGATATGGGATTACCAAAAAAAAATAGAAAAAACTTAAATATAAATCCTAATAAGACTGGTAATGAAAGAAGAGAAGAGTTATTTGACGATATCTCTAATAACGGCACGTATCTACCTAAAGGTGTTTTACATGAAGATATGGATAAGTCTTTCGTTGAGTTTATTGAGAACGATATTGATTTAACTTTGGGTGGTGAAAAGGTACCTGTGATATTCTTAACGATACAAAGATGGGCTGAGTTTGCAAAAACTTGGCAATATTCAGATGAATATAAAAACATTAAAATCCCTTTTATTACGGTTGTGAGAAAACCAGATGCACAAGTTGGTACAAATCAAGCTGGATTTTTTAATATACCAGGAAGACCAACATTCACATATATGAAAGTACCAACATGGGATGGTAATAGAAAAGGTATGGATGTTTATAAGATTCCACAACCAGTACCAATAGATTTAATCTATGAAGTTAGATTATTTTGTAATAGAATGAGAGATTTAAATATTTTAAATAGAAAAGTAATACAAAAATTCTCCCCTTTAGAACATTATATAAAAGTTAATGGGCATCCAATGCCATTACTATTAGATAGTATCGGTGATGAGAGTGTGATAAACAACTTAGACGAAAGAAAATATTATGTTCAAATGTATAATATTAAAATGATGGGGTATCTTTTAGATGAAGATGATTTTATAGTTACACCTGCTATTAATAGATCAGTTGCAGTTGTTGAGGTTAGTGAAGATATTAAAAGAACACAATATCAAATAACTAAAGACGAAGAACAGAAAACTATATGTATATCTATAACATTAAAACGTGGTGTAACTAAAGCAACTATACCAATAGATTTAAAAGCTAGATATATATCTAATACGCTAGTAAATTCTAATGGTGTTACATATAAAGTAAATGGTGTAGAATCAACAATACCATTTAGTGTTAATAACGGAGATAGTTTAGAAATTATCGTAAATAAAACTGATATACAAAAAGAAAGTACTATCACAATAAATGGATTATTATTATGAGTTATTGCGAAGATTCAAATATAAATAAAAGTTATATCGTTCAAAGCGTTGATTCGGCTGATATATTCAGTGCTTGTACTGAGATATATTTAACAAATATTACCCCTTGTACAGGTGATACAATTAATATTAATAGTAACCTTAGTGTTATTGGTGATATTAGTGGTACCACTTATTATGGTGATGGTAGTCAGTTAAGTGGTATAATAACAACCGATAATTACGTTACTGGTGGTGTATATACGGCAAGTACTAAATCATTATATTTTACGGGAACAACAGGATTTACCCCTTTTAGTATTGATGTATCAGCATTGTTAGACGATACTAACAATTATGTTACTGGAGGTACATATAACCCTTCTACAGATATAATATCGTTATTTAGAAATGATGATGTAACTATAGATATTACAGGTGTTACAGACACATTTACTACAGGTGGTACATATGATAATGGTACTTCTTTAATTACTTTTATTAAAAATGATAACACATCTTATACTGTTGATTTATCTAGTATAGATGTCAATGATACATTTGTTACAGGATCAACCCTTAATGGTGATTCTTTAACAATAAGAAGAAATGATGGTTTAGATATTGTCGTAACAGGATTTTCACAAACATTTACAGGAAACACTAGTGGTACTTGTATAGGTGATATCTATGTTTCTAATATCCATTCTTGTTCACCACTTAGAATAAACTCAAATGATGAAGGAAATGTTTATTTCGGTTCAACAAGTGGGGTTACAATTGACGTATTAAACCAAAGAGTAGGTATTGGAACTAACACGCCAACGGAAGAATTAGAAGTTAATGGTAATACCAAAATTATTGGTACAGTTAATATAGGTAAGTTAGGTACGGGCAGTCCAATAAATAATTTAGGTATAGACTCTAATGGTAATGTTGTTGTTGGTACAACTGGTGATACAGATACAAACACATTTGTTACTGGGGGTACATTATCAGGTGACGATTTAGTGTTAGAAAAAAATAATGGTGTTGATGTTAACCCTATTGATTTATCAGGGTTAGTTAGTGGTAAAACCGATTTGACATTATTTAATTCACATACTGGGGATACTAATAATCCTCATGATACATCTTTTACTAACTTAACATCTACAGCACACACACATACACTTAGCGAAATAACTGATTTTAATTCATATAGTGGTGATGTACAAACACAAATAGATAGTAAGACTGATTTAACACTATTTGATACACATACTGGTGATACGAGTAATCCTCACCAAACATCTTTTAGTAATTTAACATCAACAGCACATACACACACTATATCAGAAGTTATTAATTTACAAACAGAATTAGATAATAAATTAGATGCAACAACATTTAACACTTATAGTGGTAGTGTAGAAACTGAATTAAACACTAAAATTAGTGGAGCAACAAATCTTTCATCTGAAGGTATATTTGTTCAAAAAAATGGTTTAGATTTAGAATTTAAAGGTCTAATATCTACAGGTGGTACAGTAAACATATCTTCTAATTCTAGTTCAGTTAATTTAGAAGTAACGTTCCCAACAGACCAAGATAAGTTTGTTAGTGGTGGTACTTACAATGGTGGTAGTAAAGAAATAAACTTTGTTGGTAATTCATCTGAAACCACATTTGATGTTGATTTAACTCCTTTGGTTAGTTCGGTAAGTGCTAACACTTATGTTATCGATGGGGTTTACATTGATTCTACTGATACACTATCTCTTTTAAGAAATGATGGTAATTTCGTTAATATAACAGGAATTACTGATACATTTACGACAGGTGGTACTTATGATAATAATACAGCTTTATTAAGTTTCACAAAAAATGATTCTACAATATATGATGTTGATATGACATCTTTACCTTTGGTTGATGATATTACATTGGAGATTGATAGTAATAACGATATAAGATTAAAAGATTTTGTGGGGTCACCGACTGGTGGTACAAGGACTTTTGATGGTCAGATTATTATTACAAGTGGTTTGACGTTATCTGCTTTAGGTACGGGAACGAGTATTAATAATTTAGGTATAGACATAAATGGTAACATTGTTATTGGTACAACAGGTGGTACTGACACAAATACTTATGTAACAGGTTTTACATTTAACCCGTCTACTTATGACTTAACAATTAAACAAAATGATGGGCAACCTGATTTAACATCTAATTTGGCTGTATTAGCTACAGATGTTTATGTTGTTAGTGGTGTTTATAACCCAGCTACAGGTATTGTTACTTATATAAACTCTAGTGGTGGTACATTCCAAGTTAGTGGATTCACAACGGGTATGACTGATAGTTACACTACTGCCGCTAATCTTAATGGTGAAACAATTGAGTTTGATAATAACATACAAGGAAGTAATTTATATAGTGTTAACTTATCACCAGTGTTAAGTGGTAAAACTAATAATACGGATTTCATATCACACACTGGTGACACTTCAATTCATTTCACTAAATCTAGTATAAACTTATCAGACTTAGGTAATACAGCACATACACATACTATTAGTGAGATTATAAACTTACAAACAGAATTAGATAGTAAAACTGATTTAAGTTTATTTAATTCACATACTGGTGACACAAATAATCCACATCAGACTTCATTTACTAATCTAACTAATACAGCACATACACATACTCTTAGTGAGATAACTGACTTTAACACTTATAGTGGGAATGTACAAACACAATTAGATACTAAGATTGGAAATGGTATTAATAGTGGTGGTGCTAATGAAGTGTTTAGCGGAAAATCAGGTACTGATTTATATTTTAGAACAATTAGTGGTGGTAGTAATACTACAATCACAACAATAGATGATATCATTAAAGTAGATGTTTCTGTACCTGTAGGTACAAACACATTTGTAACAGGATTTACCTATGATAATGTAAACACATTCACAATTTCAAGGAATGGCGGTTTAGGTGATTTAACATCAACAATATCAGTTTTATCTGGTATTACTTATTATGGGGATGGTAGTAATTTAAGTGGTATTTCTAGTAGTGATTTTTATGTTACAGGTGGTACATTCTCAGCAGAAACATTAACATTAGATAGAAATGATGGTGGTAGTGTTGTGGTTACAGGATTTACATCACAACCATCGTTAAATAATGGTGAAATATTCGTAGGTGATACAGGTAATACTGCACAATCAGTTGCAATGACTGGTGATGTTAATATAGATAACACAGGTGTTACAACAATACAACCAGATAGCGTTACATACGATAAAATACAAGATGTATCACAAGCGGCTATATTAGGTTCTAGTAACACATCTGGTGGTACAGTGACAGAGATACCAACAATAGATTTATATTTAACCACAGGTTCTATAACAACTCTATTAGAAAATACGTCTAATTGGGATATAAATGGTAATTATACTGGAGGTACAATTACTGGTACATATCAAGGACAAAATCATTATGATGGTAACTACTTCTTTACTGCAGTTGATGATAACGTTTGGATTAGATTAATTAGAGGATAAGATATGGGAACACAGATATTAAGAACAGGGTTAGGTATTACAACAACAAGAGTTGCTTTAACTAAATATAATAGACCAGATGAATGGTTAGATTTTCCATCATTAGTTGATGGAGATGAGGATATATATATGTTATCACATGTAACAGAGTTAGGTGATACACAATCAGCAATAAGAATAAATGGAGTGGCTTATGATGTAGATTGGGGTGATGGAACTACTACTAGCCATACAGCGGGTAGTATAGCTTCCCATATATATACTTATAGTGGATTATCATCTACAACACAATTATCAGATGGTAAAAGACAAGCAATCATTCACGTAACTCCTCAATCAGGTACGTTTACAAGTACAATAGATTATAGAGAGGTTGGTGATTATTCAATAGTAGATATTAAAATGGCTTCACAAGGAGCAACAAGTATTATTATATCGAATTTACTTTCAATTGAACAATTCGAATGGGTAGGTAGTAATACAAATGTAACTACATACTATAACCTATTTAGTAATTGTATCAATTTAAAGAAAGTAGTTTCAATACCCACATCTAACGTAACTAATTTTAGGAACATGTTTTATGCTTGTTATAATCTTTTAGAGGTACCAGAGAATTTAATACAATCTAATTCAACTACCACAACACAATCTATGTTTCTGAATTGTAGAAGTATAGAGTTTATACCTGATATGGATTTATCTAAACCTAATCTAACAATTTCTTCAGGTATGTTTACTGGTTGTTTTAAACTTAGGACTAACCCAGTAACTGGTGCTGACTATATTACGAATGGTTCTAGTATGTATTCTAGTTGTGTACAATTAAAAGAAGTCACAACTGACTTCCCTTCAGTAACTAATGCTACATCAATGTTCGGTGCTTGTTATTCATTAGAAAGGGTTACCTCAGATTTTTTATCTTTAACTAGTGGATATAGAATGTTTAGTGGTTGTATTTCATTAAGTGAATTAAAACCTTTTGATACTTCAAATATAACTGGACAAGGTAGTTCATTTAGAGAAACGTTTAATGGTTGTAGGTTATTATCTGATTTTAGTTGGGTAGATTTATCATCATATGAGACAACAACAGAAGGTTATGCATTATTTAAAGATACGTCAATTAAAAAAACACCAACAATATGGAACACTAGTCAATTAGTTAATTTTAATGGTTTATTCGAAGGGAATATTCATTTAGAGTACCCATACATTGATAGTAACGTACAAGTTAGTGCTATGGATGAAGTATTCAATGGTTGTATTATTCTAAAAGAAGCACCTTTATTCGATACTTCACAATGTACAGATATTGATTATGCGTTTTACAATTGTAGTAATTTATATTATTTACCATCTTATGACTTCTCAAGTGTTACAACTGCCACTAATGCTTTTGGTGCAGCTATTTTAAGATGGTCTGATGTATATGGTATTGTTGTATCCCATAGTTATAATAATTGTAAATTAAGTAGAGAGGCTATAGTTAATATATTCAATAATTTAGGTACTGCTTCTGGTTCTCAAACAATTACGGTGACTAATAACCCTGGTAGTGGAGATTTAACAGCAACAGATATTGCTATCGCCACAGGAAAAGGATGGACTGTTGCGAGTTAAAAATTAATAAAATTAAAAGATTATGTATTATAAGAAAGAAGAAGATGGGTGCTGGAACGTAGGGAACAGAATAGATTTCCCAGATGGTACAACATTAAATAGTGAAAATAAACTTTCAAAAGATGGGTGGGAGTGGTATGATGAGCCACCTCAAGAATATTTGGATTGGTTAGATATACAGAATCAAGATAATTATATATAAAGAATAGATTAGATGAGTGCAACTAAAAATATAAACGCAGAGAAGATACAAGGTAGTTTAACTGCTGACACTATCAACATACAAACGTTAGGTTCGGGTACTTCAGTTACAAACTTAGGTATAGACTCTAATGGTAATGTTGTAACTGGAACTACTGGTGGGGGTGGTGATAACTTCTATGTTACAGGATTTACATATAATGATGCTAACACATTAACAATAACTAGAAATGGTGGTTTAGGTGATTTGTCAGCAACAATTAATACTCTTACAGGTTTAACAATAAATGGTGTGTTTTCAGCGTCAACATATACAGGGTTAACACTAAATGATTTAGATGATGTAACAACAAATATACCAGCAACACCAGACAATACATATCAAGGTGAGTTAGTATATTTCGATGTGACATCTAATCAATGGGTTTCTGGTTCAGAATATGGTACTTTAGGTACTGTTACAATATGGGGTAAAAAAGGAAGTGCTGGAACAATAGATAAAGGTCTACCAGTTTATATAACAGGATTTGATGATGATATACATCAAGTGGAGTTGGCCGATGCTACAACTGCAACCACAATGCCAGTCATTGGATTTACAGGTGAGGATTTTGATGATAGTACAACAAACCCAATTATTACCTTCGGTAAAATAACTGGTTTAGATACGACAAGTACAATATCAACACTTAACCCTAATGGTGAGACATGGGCAGTTAATGATGTATTATATATGTCAACAACTACTGGTGGATTAACTAAAAACAGACCTTCAGGAACGAATACACAAATACAAAGAATTGCTAAGGTATTAAAGGTTGATACAACAGGTGGTCAATTATTTATATTTAACACCGCTAGAACAGCTGGTTTACCAAACTTAACAACAGATTACTTATGGGTTGGTAATGGTGATGATACACCACAAGAAGTTATTAGAACTGATGTGGGTATAACTACCACAGGATTTACATATAATGATAATAATACATTTACAATAACCGATGATAATGGTGGTTCACTTAGTACAACATTTAATCAAGTTAGTGGGTTAACAATTAATGGTGATTTAGATGTTACAGGTAATACAACACTTAATACGTTAACAGCTACTAGTATTACATCAAACTCAGCAATAGATGTGTTTAACGGACATATTAATTTAAGAGATAATTCTTATTTCTTACAAGGTAGAACAGTTGCTGATGTTAATGTATCTCTAATTGGTGTTGATAATCAAGATAGAGTGTTTGTTGGTAATGCTGGTTATGATACATACATAGATAGTGATACTATTGTGGATGGTAGTTTAACCGCTACAACACTTAATATAACTACAATAGGTGGTACAACACCAGTTACTAATTTAGGTGTAGATAGTAGTGGTAATGTTGTTACTGGTACAACTGCTAGTGGTGTTAGTGACGCTAATAAAATATTTAGTTGGTTTATGAATGTTTCGTAATTATGGGTTTAAGTTTAATAAAAGGAAATAGTGGTTATATCGGTTTAGATAAGAGAGGTGAAGTTGCTAGTACTGGAACTACAGGTAGTGTGTCTGTTAGAAAACACTACTTAGAAAGAAAAAGAGGTAATTTCACACCAATTGGACCAGAAACTAATGTTTTATTTGAAGATGACTTTTCAAGTGGTGATTTATCTAACTGGACAGTATATAATGGTTCTGAAAGTTCTATATGGTATGTAGGTACAGATGTTAGAGATAGTAATGGTGGTACTGGTAATGAAGGTGGTTCTTCGGTTACAATTCCTTCAGGTTCTACATACGCTGCCTTTGTTAGTAACAACAATACAAATAATTATTATAATAATTTAGTGGATGTTCATATGGTTTTTGAGTTCACAATACCTTCTGATGTTACCGCAACTAGTTTAACGCTTGAATTTGATTGGTTATGTTTTGGTGAAAGGGGTTCTGGTTCTGGTAGTTTTGATTATGGGTATTTAAATTATATTAACCCTTCTTCATTTACACCAGTAGCTGGTACAGAATATACAACTGATACAACAAGTAGGGAAAGAATAATAGGGACAAATACATCACCAAATACAGATAATGGTAAATTCACAGGTGATGGTTCAAGTAGTAGAAATAGTTCTGCTCTTAACAATTTTGTTTATGAAAATATAACCATTGATAGTAGTGAGATAACACAAAGTGGTTTGTGGTGTGATAATAATTGTACAAGGGCAATAATGTTTAGTTGGGCATCCGATAGTAGTGTTGTTGATAACCCATCTTGGACAATTGCAAATGTAAAATTAACATATAACGAATAATGAGTATTAGAGGAAATAGTGGATTTATAGATGTAGATAAAAGATTCGGTTCATCTACTGGTGATACAAAAGGTATTGTTGCTAGAGAACAACATTTTTTGGAAAGAACACAAGGTAGGTTTTCACCAGAGTTACTTCCACCAACACCGACTGTTTGGTATGACGCTAATTCATCTTATATCACAACACAAGGTAGTCCTGTTCGTGTAGATCAATGGGGTGATAGAACAATTAATAGTATAAATGCTACAGGACCTGGAGGAACTAGTGACCCATTGTATAATACAACAGATTCTAATTTTAATGGTTTACCTTCTGTTAAGTTTGAGTCTGATGACTACTTAGAAAGTTCAGATGATTCTTTACTAGATTCTACTGATGGGTTTGTCGTATATATGGTGGTTAAAATGGATTCTTTCCCATCAACATTTAGTTTTTTACTTGGATTTACAAATGGTACTTCTTGGACAGAGGGTTGGGGTATGTATTATTATTCTGGTGCTTGGAGATGGTTTGTTAATGATTGGAATACTTCCGCTCAGAGGGTTGAGATGGGTAGTTGGTCTGATTTTACAAATACACACATCTTTAAGTTTAAATATGATAGAACAAATATATCAGGTGAAATAATTGGACCTTCTGCGGTTTCTGAAGTTACAACAGCTTACACAAGTGCACTTCAAATACCCGCTAGTGAGGGTATAACTTTTGCTTATGGTGGTAGTACTGCGTATGATGGTAACGCCACTTTCGGTGAAGTATTATTCTATAACGCACCACTTTCTCCTGAAGAAGAAACACAAGTAGAGGATTATTTAAAGGATAAATTTAATATTAGTTAATTATGAGTCATTTAAAAATAGGTAAATATTATGGTGAAGACATTTCTAAAAAGAAATATTTTTTAAGTGACGTATTAGAAGATGGGTATAAAGATATTACATCAATAGAAATAATCGTATCCTCTTCAGATTTCTCTAATAAAGATTTTTTATTCACTAGAGATTTCTTATTAGATTTTATTAAAAGTATAGATATTAATAAAATAACAATAAAAGAAAAACACTTATTATGTGAGTATGGTGTATTACCATATGATGTAATATCTGAGTTTTACGGGACTGATAAATCTATTGTTTTAATTAATGACATCGATGTTAATTTAATTAACTCATTAAATGAAAGAAAAAAATCAATTATATCTATATATGAAGATATTTTAACTAAAAATGAAATTGACACTTTAAGTTTATCTTTATCAATTAATAATTTTAATACATTTGACTTAGATAATGTTTTATTAGAAATAGGTAACATCACATATTTAAGTGATGATGATAAAATAATAATAAAAAATATTTTAAACGGAGAATCACAAAAAGGTTACTCTGATGATATTTATAAAATAAAATAGTATGGAATATTTAAATACGGGTAGTCACTTAGGTACGGGTTCAACGACAGTGATTAGTGCATCAACAACAACAAAATACTTAGTTAAGACAGTACATGCAACTAATGTTTTTAGTGCTGACACATCTTTTAATTTATCTTGGGTAGATAATAGTGGTTCACAAACTTATTATTTAGGGTATAATATTACGATACCTCAATCGTCTTCATTTCAAGCGTTAGATGGTACATTTACATTAGATAATTTAGATAGTTTACAAGCTAGTTGTGGTGATGCTGATGCAATTGATTTATCAATCTCTTATATGGAAATAGCTAATTCAGAAGGGTAATATTATTCACCATACATATCTTTAGGTTTGTCGCATTGTTCTTTGATTAATTTTTCGACAAATGCAAACATCTTTAAACCATTCTCTTCACAATACACTTTTAACATCTCGTGTGTCTTTGGCGTAATCTTTAGATTTTTAGTCCTTTTCATGCCTTTTATTAAATAAGTATACAAAAGTATGATTTTTTTCATACTAATTACACATATAATACAATGTATTATAAAACTTTGGTGAAGTTAAGCATATTTATAATGAAAAGGATAAAATAATAAAACAAATAAAAAATTAAATTAAATGGCATCAACAGACAGAATTTTTGTAAGTCCAGGTGTATTCACATCGGAGAAAGACTTAACATTTGTCACAAGACAAGTAGGGGTTACCACATTAGGTTTAGTGGGAGAAACACCTAAAGGTCCAGCATTTGAACCAGTATTTATTTCAGACTATGACGAATTCCAAAAATATTTTGGGGGATTAAATAGTGATAAGTTTGAAGGTTCTGGATTTCAGAAATATGAATTAAATTATATCTCTAAATCATTCTTATCACAAACAAATCAATTGTATGTAACAAGAGTATTAGGTTTATCAGGATATAAAGCAGGTGCGGCTTGGTCACTTACTATTGACGCATCTATCGATCCAGATACAGTTGTAGAAACTGCTGCTGACACTACATTAGCGTTGGCTATGACTTATTCAGCATCTACTGCCGGTACACCTACAAGTATTGTATGGGACGCATCAGCTTCAGGTATCGAAGACTTATATAACGATGGTGAATTAACAAGTGAGTTTAGTGATTTAGGCTTAAAAACAACTGGTGAAACAATTTCTTTAACTACTGCTAAATATGTTAAGACAGGAAATGACTTTGATGGTGCAACATTCAACTTAGTTATAACTAATAGAGAAGATATTGGTGGTGGTGTAATAACTGGTACAACATCAGCTTCTACATATGTACAATATAGTGGTACAGCTTATAGTGATGTAGAAGGAAGTGTAGTTGCTACTTTAAGAAGTAGGGGTTCAGTTAACTCTGACGAACAAATGGAATTTGATGTTAGTGCATCGACTTCAGTTAATATTGAAGGTACTGATGCTGATACAATCGAAAAAGATCCATTATCTACTTTCACAATTACAGGTACAAATAGAGATTTAGATACATTCTCTTATAATGTGTCTTTTGACTCAACAAAGAAAAATTACATTACTAAGGTATTAGGTACTTCACCTTCAGATAAAGATTCAGAATTATTTGTAGAAGAAATTTATAAAAATACTTTAGATGATTTAAATGCAGATGGTAAAGTAAGAGGTATTAACTCTGAGATTATTCAAATAGCGAGTAATTTAAATGACTACGATCAAGAATATACTTCAGCAGTTACACCTTATGTATTATCCGAATTAAGAGGTACTGATTTATTTAGATTATTTAGGTTTATCACTATTTCTGATGGTGATGCTGCAAACAAAGATATTAAAGTATCAATAATTAACATCAAACCAGATGATAGAACTTTCGACTTAGTTGTTAGAAAATTCTACGATGATGACGCTAGACCAGTTATTGTAGAGAAATTCTCTAAATTATCTATGAACCCAACAGATAGTGGATTTATCGGTAGAAAGATTGGTACTGCAGATGGTGAGTTTGTATTAAGAAGTAAATACATTATGGTTGAAATGGCTGATAGGTATCCGGAAGATGCTTTTCCAGCAGGTTTTGAAGGTGTTTCAGTTAGAGATTATGAAGGTGGTAATGGTACTGCTAAATCTCCATTAATTGAATATAAAACTTCTTACACTAACAATGAAAAGAAAAGAAAATCTTACTTAGGTTTAAGTACAGATATCGGTGTGGATCAAGATTTCTTTAACTATAAAGGTTTAGATAATGGTGAGGCTTGGACAGGTAGAACAGAAGGTTTCCATATGGATTCTGGTGTTACTACAACAACAATTGCTGGTGTATCTAACTCTTTCCAAGTAGGTAACGCAGAATTTAGAAATGAAGCTGATTTATCTAACACAGACTATGAAAGATTAGATTCAAGAAAATTCACATTCGCACCATTTGGTGGTTATGATGGATGGGATATCTATAGAACTAAAAGAACAAATGATGACAGATATAAAATCAATGGTAGTAAAGCTACTTTAGGTTTAACTTCAGGTACATTCGAACCTAGAATCACTTCTACTGAGGTAGATGGTTTAGATACTGACTGGTACGCATACTTCGAAGGTATTAGAACTTTCGCTAACCCAGAAGCGGTTAACATTAATGTATTTGCAACACCAGGTATTGATTCTAGAGATAACATCTCTTTAATAGAGGAAGCAATTGATATGGTGGAAGAAGAAAGAGCAGATTCGTTATATCTAATAACGACACCTGATACTGATAGTAGTGGTGTAGTTGCATTAACACCAGATGAGGCAGTAGATGTTATTGAAGATTCAGGTATTGATTCTAACTACTCAGCAACTTACTTCCCTTGGTTACAAATGCAAGATACTGAAAATAACCAATATGTATGGTTACCACCTACATTAGAGGTTGTTAGAAACATTGCACTTACAGATAATATTGCTTTCCCTTGGTTCGCAACTGCAGGTATCAATAGAGGTACAACAAACGCAATCAAAGCAAGAACTAAATTAACTTTAGATCAGAGAGATACTTTATATGAAGGAATGATTAACCCAATGGCAACATTCTCAGACGTAGGTGTGGTAATTTGGGGTAACAAAACGTTACAACAGAAAGAAACAGCACTTAATAGAATTAACGTTAGAAGATTACTATTACAAGCTAGAAAACTTATTTCAGCAGTTTCTATCAGATTGTTATTCGAACAAAATGATGATGTTGTAAGAAATCAATTCTTAACATTGGTTAACCCTATCTTAGATAACATTAGAAAGGAAAGAGGTTTAACTGACTTTAGAGTACAGGTAGATAGTGATCCAGAATCTATTGATAGAAACGAATTAAATGGTAGAATCTTTGTTAAACCAACAAGATCATTAGAATACATCAGTGTTGAGTTCAACATTACTAACACAGGTGCTAACTTCGATAATATCTAATAATAAAAAAAATAATGTGGGGGAGAAATCTCCCACATTTATTATATACCTATGAAAGTACAATTAACAGAATCACAATACAATAGATTGTTAGAGTTTCAAAAAAGAGCATATTCTTTTGACTGGGATGATAACATTCTTAATATGCCAACACACATTCATTTAGAAAAGGTGGTTGGTGATGAATATGTTCCGGTAGATGTTTCTACTTCTGAGTTTGCTGAGATGAGACATTTGGTAGGTACGGAATATAGATTATTAAACGATAATCCTTTAGAAGCTTTTGCTGATTTTAGAGATTATGATGCATTTATGAGAGATACTCAAAAAGCAGTTAGAAATAATTCATACGGACCTAGTTTCGATAAGTTTAAAGAAGCTTTAATGTATGGTAACGACTTTTCTATCATAACAGCTAGAGGACAATCACCAAAAGCTCTTAGAGATGGTACAAGACTATTAATCGATTTAACATTCTCTGATGATGAAAAAAGAACAATGGAAGATAATTTAAGAGGTACTTCAATAGATCAGTATTTAAGTTTACAAGATTATCATCCAGTATCTTCAGATGAGTTTAAAGAAAAGTTTGGTGCTGAGGGTGGTGCTGAAAATCCAGAAATTGCAAAAACAATTGCATTAAGAGATTTTACAGGTAGAGTTGTTAGAGCAGCAAAAAAATTAGAAATGAATCCTGAATATAAAGGTTTAAGTGTGGGATTTAGTGACGATGATTTAAAGAATGTAGAGTTAGCTAAGAAGTTTATAGGTAACGAATTAAAGAAAACTTACCCTAACGTTAGATTTTTAGTATATGATACTTCAGATCCAAAAGACACAAAGAAAAAAAGAATTGTTATCGAAAGATAATTTTTTTTAAAAACTAAATATTTATAAATAAAAAGAATAAAAAACAAATTAAAACAATAGAATTATGGCAGATATGTTAATGAGAATGCCCGTACCTTACGAGCCGTTAAGAAAGAATCGATTTATATTAAGATTCCCTGATGAATTGGGTATTCAAGAGTGGTGGGTGTCAACAGCATCTAGACCAAAATATACTAGTGATGAAACAGAAATTCCTTTTTTAAATACCTCAACTTATGTGATAGGTAGATTTAAGTGGGATTCTATTCAAGTAACATTCAGAGATCCAATCGGACCATCAGCTACACAAGCGTTAATGGAGTGGGTTAGATTACATTCTGAATCAGTAACAGGTAGACAGGGTTATGCTGCAGGTTATAAGAAAGATATTGAATTAGAAATGTTAGATCCAACAGGAGTTGTTGTACAAAAATGGATTTTACAAGGTACTCAGTTAAATGATGCTGACTTTGGTAACTTAGATTATTCATCATCTGATTTAGCTGATATCACTTGTACTTTAAGATTCGATAGAGCAGTTAGTGTATTCTAATAAACACAATAAATAAAGATATAATAAAGCCTTCCATTAATGGAAGGCTTTTTTTGTTTAATGTAATATTTATAAAGAAAGATTAAACTTAATGAAAAAGGTATTAAAAATAACCGAATCACAATATAATAGAATTTTTCTACTAAATGAACAGAAACCATATTACCTAATGCCAGGTCAACCTGATTATCCTGGTACGGATATGTATAAAGAAATACATAAAAATGATAGGGAAGCTATGGAAGGTCTTAAATCATTAGGTAAAGTAATTTACGATGGGTTTGATTGTTCTACAATCAAACCAAAGGAAGATGAAGATAAGGATGAAGATAAGAGTTGGTGGGATTATTTTACCCAAACAGGAGAAAGTTGGTTAGAATACGGTCATTGTATTGTTGATAATATTTCAATGGCAGTTTCTGTTGTACCAGTTATAGGTACTGCAGCATCAGCTATTGCTGATTTATTAAACTCAGTGGTTTACTTGGGTGAGGCTCGATACCATAGTTTAACAGGTAGTTATTTATCATTAACTGGTGATTATGAAGGTGCAAAAAAACAATTTAAAAAAGGTGGTATAGCAGTTGGTTTTGCCGGATTAGCTGCTTTAGGTATTATACCTGGTGTAAGTGAAGTAAAAGCTTTAGGTAAAATATCTAAAAATGTTATAGAAAAATCTGACAATATATTAAAGGAATTGAAAAAACAAGGTATTAAGAAAGGTAGTAAAGAGGCTGAAGATATTATGAAAGTTGTTCAAGTTACTGAAAAATACTCTAAAGGAATGTCAACAATTGAGAAGAAACAATTAGGTGAGTTATTAGATTTACTAGGTAACCCTGAAGTTAAAGAAGGGATTAAAAATATGGGTAAATTTAATGATTTTACTCAAAATTTTATGAAGTGGACTGGTTTAAAAAATTATCAACTAAGATCACTAATTGGCTCTAAAGATTTTAATAAGATATTAAAGAATAATGGTAATGACATATATAAAGCACTTAAATCTAATGAAACGAAAAAACTAATATCTAATATTATTGCACAAGGTGTATCTGCTGTTGCTATGGTTGGTTTAACCAAAGCAATTGAGTCATACCTAAAGACTAAAAGTTCTAAAACACAAGAAACTTATATATCTATGATTACTGATCCAACAAAAGTAAAGAAACTAGAAGGAATGAGTGAAAATGGTTATTTACAGCTTATAGATAGTATTGAAGATTTTGGTGGTGAAATGAGTGATGAAGAATTTTTGTCTATGGTTGACTCTATTGATTCTTCTGACACCCATATAATACAAAGTGGAGAAAACCTTTCGTCTATTGCAAAAAAGTATGGTATGAAATGGACAGAATTGTATGATAAAAATAGAGATATAATAGAGAAAACACAAAAAAAATATGGTGGTGTAAAAACATGTAATAAAACTTATTGTAAAGGTAGAGAAAAACCTTCACCTATACATATATATAAGGGTACTACATTAAAAATAACTTAATTATGAAAATTAAAATAACGGAAAATCAATTAAAAAATCTTTTTCTAATAAAAGAACAAAATGAAGAATGTTACTTAAAAAGTGATTTTCTAAAAGGATGTAAAGAAATAATATCAACCGGCGATTTTGCATTTACTTTTGAAGAATCAAAAAGTAATAAATATGGGTGTTTTATTAACTTTCATAAGGAGTTAAATAAATATAAAATGTCTCTTTCGATATTTGAGGATGGGTATATGTTATTAAAACTCAAATCACCTGAAGGAGAAGAAAAATATGCCACAGATAATGTTCAATTAAACAATAATAAAATTACAATATCTAAATTTTATCATAAGTCAGATCAACAAGGTAAGAGTAAAATAATGAAGATTTATTCTTGGGATGATTTAAA
>JACKZZ010003800.1_pt1 | contig 31047 bp, 39 predicted proteins | sample 8027871 | NCBI WGS metagenome assembly JACKZZ01 (sample SAMN15724774, study PRJNA655200) | protist metagenome | isolation source: fluorescence activated cell sorting (FACS) single amplified genomes of... | place: USA: West Boothbay Harbor, Gulf of Maine | collected 2000-07-19
CACAAGGTATTCAAGGCTTTACAGGTGCTCAAGGTTCAAAAGGTACAACAGGGCAAAAAGGTGCTACCGGTTCACAAGGTACAACAGGTATAAAAGGCCAAAAAGGTGAAGTTGGTGCTCAAGGTATCCAAGGCTTTACTGGTTTACAAGGTGGTGGTGGTTCACAAGGTTCAACAGGGCAAAAAGGTGCTACAGGCGCAAAAGGTTCAACAGGTTCACAAGGTACAACAGGACAAAAAGGTGATAGAGGAGCACAAGGTATTCAAGGTATATTAGGTCAAAAAGGTGCTACAGGTTCACAAGGAACAACAGGTACTCAAGGTACAACAGGTAAAAAGGGACAAAAAGGTGAAGTTGGTTCTAAAGGTACTACTGGTTCACAAGGTATTCAAGGATTTGCAGGTAATACGGGTCAAAAAGGATCAGCAGGTGCTAAAGGTGCTACTGGTTCACAAGGTCTAACAGGTTTACAAGGTAGTGGTGGTGCTAAAGGTGCTACTGGAACAGGTACTCAAGGTACAACAGGACAAAAAGGTGCTACTGGAACAGGTACTCAAGGTACAACAGGTACAAAGGGACAAAAAGGACAAAAAGGTACAACTGGTTCAAATGCTGGTATAACAACATATTTTAACCCGGGTAACCATAGAGTAATTACAGGAACTACAACTTCTTCCACGATTACTGGTGAAAGTAATTTAACTTTTGATGGATCAACCTTGTTTGTAAATGGTGATTTAGAGGTGGAGGATTCAGGAGATCGTGGTCTTTTAGTATCACCATCAACAGGAACCTTCAGAATAGGAGATATAGATGAAGTTGCTGGTGGTGGTTATCTTAACGGGGATGGTGATGATGGTATTTGGTATGCTAATGGTAATGCAAAAATTAAACTTGGTAATACAGGTACATTAACAGCAGCAGCAGATGTAATAGCATATGGATCTCCATCAGATATCAGATTAAAAGAAAACATAAAACCTATTGAGTCAGCTTTAAATAAAGCAATGAAACTTCAAGGTGTTACTTTTGATTGGAAAAAAAGTGATAGTATACTAAATATAAAAGAAGATGTAGGGTTTATAGCTCAAGATGTACAGAAAGTAATACCAGAACTTGTAAGAGAAAATGAAAATGGTATGTTATCAATGAGACATCAAGGTATAGCACCAATACTACTTGAAGCAATAAAAGAATTAAAAGCGGAAATAGATTTATTAAAATCAAAACCGTGTAATTGTAATTGTAATTGCAAGTGTAGTAAATAATAGTTATATTATAGGTGCCGTTTCTTTATTATAGTAATGGCACCTAATATTAATAATTTTACATTAAACACGTTATATAGCACATTTATCCTATATACACGGAACAGCATATGTTTATAATATTAATGTAATAACCTCAACAAAAATTTTTTTAAAATAACTATCAAATAAATTTGGTACCCCTAAAAATCCTTATTATATTACAATAACATGAAATTAAACTCATGAATTTTAATGATAAATAATTTAGCCAAAATAGTTTTAGACAACGGAGGAACAATAACCCCTCTTATAATACCAAGTGAATTAACTGATGGTACTGGTCTTTGCAACGTTTCTGTATTTATAGATGACAATGGAGATATATTAGCCAACATTAGACATGTTCATTATACTTTATATCATGCCGAATTTAACCAAAATTTTTATTGTAAATGGGGATGTTTAGCTTATCTAAACCCTGAAGATGATGTTCATTTAATAACAGGAAATTATTTATGTAAATTAAATGATGATACTTTAGAGGTAGAATCATACCAAAAAGTAGATACATCTAAAAATGATATTCCTCCCATATGGGATTTCCATGGTTTAGAAGATGCTAGAGTAATGCGATGGGATAGTAAATTTTATATATGTGGTGTAAGAAGAGATGTAAAACCCAATGGTGAAGGTAGAATGGAACTTTGTGAGGTAGATTGGACTAAAGACCACGCCATAGAACTAACCAGAGATAGAGTTGACCCACCAACAAAAGATACTTATTTAGAAAAAAATTGGATGCCTGTTATGGATATGCCTTTTCATTTTGTTAGGTGGTCTAATCCGGTTGAGGTAATTAAAGTAAATTTAAAAGATAAATATAAAGAAGCAGTACTAAAGGGTATTTTAAATAAAGTATCTAGTACAACAGTTATTAATAAAAAAGAAAAATTTAATGGACCATTAGGTATTAGAGGTAGTTCTCAAGTTATACCTTTTGGTAATGAAGGCGATAGAATATGTATAACACATGAGGTAGATTTTTTTCACCACCCTGGTGGGCATAAGGATGCTCATTATTATCATAGGTTTCTAATTTGGGATAAAGATTGGAATTTAAAATCAATATCTAAGATATTTAAATTTATGGATGCTATGGTAGAGTTTAATACTGGATTAGCAATTAAAAATGGTAATTTTATTATAACATATGGATTTCAGGATAATGCGGCATATGCTTTAAAAATGCCTGTAAATTTATTAGATAAATTAGAATGGGAAGAATGAAAGAATTACAAAAACAATTACATAATTACATTCAAACACCTCAAGACGCATATATAAATGCTAAGTTAGGTGAAGAATATGAAAAAATAGGACAGGGAGCAGCAGCACATTCTTATTTTTTAAGAGCAGCTGAACTGTTACATGATAGTGATCCTAAAATGGCTTATAATTGTTTTCTAAAAACGTGGAAGCAATTAAATATAACTACAAGAAGACCTGAGTGGGAACAAGGACAACTTCAAGCAGCTATTGCATATGCTCCTAATAGACCAGAAGCTTATTATCATTTAAGTATATGGCATAGCAATAGAAAAGAATGGATGATATCCTATATGTACGCCTGTTTAGGTAAAGATAATATTAAAGAAAATACCCCCTTAACATATGACATAGGATACCCTGGTGATTTTGTATTTGATTTTCAAAAGGCATTTACAGGATGGTATATAGGTAAAAGAGACCAGTCAAAATCCTTATTTTTAGAATTAGGAAAATTAAAGGATATACCACAAAATTTTAAAGAAATAATTTCTGAAAATATTAGAGATTTTGGTTTACAATATTTATAATAAAAATATATAATTATGGCATTACCATCATCAGGACCCATAAGCGGAAGTCAAATCTCAGCTGAATTAGGAACAGCATCAACTAATATATCACTAGGTGGAATGGCAGATTCTGCAAGTTTCTTAGCACCTGATGCATATAGTGACTTTTATGGGTATGCTAACTTAACTTCTTATGTAGCATCTGCTTTTCAAAGTGGAACTAAATTCATTTGTAGTCAAACCCAGAATGTAACATTTTATCATGACGGTTCTGGTACATTCCCAACAACTGGTGACACTGTCTATACAAACTCAGGAGGAACTACTCCAGGAGTAGGATATTCTAGGGTAAATTTTGGTTATATTCTAACTAACTCTTCAGGAGTTGTAACAAATATTTATCTTTGTTTTCCTTAATTAATAAAATAAACTTATGAATTGGATATATAAAAACAATTCAATAGAGGATATTACACAATTCCCAGATAATACTTTTGGTTTCGTCTATATGACAACACATAAACCTTCAGGGAAATCTTATATTGGAAAAAAAGTACTATTTCACAATCAAAAGAAAAAATTAGGCAAAAAAGAACTAGCGGCCTTAACAGGAGTAGTAGGTCGTCGCCCTTCATATAAATTAATAGTTAAAGAATCGGATTGGAAAACTTATTATGGTTCCCAAACTGATATAAAAAAATTATTAGTTGAAGGTAAAAAAGATGAATTTGAGCGTACCATTTTAAAATGTGTAGAGACTAAAAAACAACTTACCTATTTTGAAATTAAATATCAAATGTTATATCAAGTCCTAGAAAAACCAGATGAATTCTTTAATGATAATATTCTAGGTAAATTTTTTACAAAAGATTTAGCGGACATAAAATTCGAAGATCTCGTGGTTGAGCGAAAATAAGTTCGTATATTACATGGTATGAGTAAAAAAGTATCAGTAATAGGAAAAGGTACAGCAGGGTGTATAACTGCTCTTGATATGTCAAATTCTGGTTACGAAGTTGATTGGTATCATGATTCATCCATATCTACAGCTTCTGTAGGTGAAGGAGCAGATATGGAATTTTGTAGATTTTTAGATAAACATACTGATTTAAATTATAATAACCTAGACAAAATTGATGGGTATTATAAAGAGGGAATTATTAAAGATAATTGGGGGAATCAAAATTTTACACATTGGTTTAATTTAGGGACTATGTCTTTACATTTTAATTCAAATAAATTGCAAAACCTTATATTTGAAAATTTAAAATCTAAAGTTAATATAATAGACCAACACGTTTCTTCTAAATCCCTTAATAGTGATTATACTATAGATTGTAGTGGAACACCTATAATTAATAATGAATTTGAATTAGCCAAATACATACCAGTTAACTCTGCTTATATTAGACAGTGTAGTTGGGATTACCCACAATTCAAATCTACTTTAGCTATTGCTCGTCCTTATGGGTGGGTTTTTTGTATTCCACTTAAAAATAGATGCTCAATAGGATATTTATTCAATAGTAATATAACTACAGTAGATAAAATAAGTGAAGATTGGGAACGTATTATCCATGATTATAGTTTAGTTTTAACTAATTATAGTACTCCAAAACTCATAAACTTTTCTAATTATTATAGAAAAGAAAACTTTACAGATAAAATATCATATAATGGTAATGCCTCATTTTTTCTAGAACCTATGGAGGCAACTTCTGTTAATATTATTATTAAAAATAACCAACTAACTAAAGGAATAATCGAAGGCCATTTTGAAACGGATAAACATAATAAATCATATACCAATTTTTTAAAAGAAACTCAAGACATGATTATGTTACATTATTTAGCTGGTAGTAAATGGAAAAATGAATTTTGGGATATGGCAACATCTAAAGCACAGGATTGTTGGAAAGAATCATTTACAAATTACCCCAAATCTCACTTAATTACTAAAGATCAAATTCACTATTCTACATGGAACGCCGATTCCTTTAAGCAAAATTTAACGGGGTTAGATTTATATAAAGTTTTAACTCAATTACAAAATGATTAACCATACATTAGTAACATTAGTTAATTCAGTACTCGGTACAGGCAAGAAAACTGCTCGAGGTAACATGGCATACAAATGTCCTCACTGTAACCACCATAAACCTAAATTAGAAATTAATTTTACTGAAAATAAAGAAGGACATAATCCTTGGCATTGTTGGGTATGTGGTAAAAAAGGTAAATCTATTAGTTTACTATTTAGACAAGCAGGTGCCTCTTCTGATAAAATAAATGAAGCTAAAACTATAAGTAAAGAAGTAAATTATACTTCATACACAGAAAAGGTAGATGTAACAACAATCAAACTACCTGACGAATATATTAGCCTAAATAACGTTGATAACAGCGATATAATGGCTAGACACGCGCTCGCGTACCTAAATAATAGACACGTGAGTAAATACGATATTCTCAAATATAATATAGGTTATTGTAAAGCAGGTTTATATAAAAATATGGTAATAATACCCACCTATGATGTGGATGGTAAGTTAAATTATTTTACTGCTCGTTCATTTGAAAAGGAACCATATATTAAATATAGAAACCCACAAGTATCAAGAGATATAATACCTAATGAACACATGATTAATTGGAATGTACCTATTATTTTATGTGAAGGGTTATTTGATGCTTTAGCGATAAAAAGAAACGCAATTCCCTTATTAGGGAAAAATATACAGAATAATTTAATGAAAAAAATAGTTACCTCTGTAGTAGATAAAATTTATATTGCATTAGATAGGGATGCGATCAAACAAGCTTTGAAGTTCTGTGAAAGATTAATGGCAGAAGGCAAAGAAGTCTATCTTGTAGATTTACAAGATAAGGATCCGAGTGAAATGGGTTTTGAAAATTTCACAAAACTAATACAAACAACGTTACCATTAACCTACTATGATTTAATGGAACAAAAACTATCAATATGATCAAAAAATCATACAAAAGATTATTAGAAATTTCAGATGATTATCAACAAGTTACAATGCCTGATTCAAGGTATTATAGACGTAATAGTAATTATTACCCCTCAGTAACTCATGTTTTAAGTTCTTACCCAAAAGGTAAATATTTTGAAGATTGGCTTAAAAAAGTAGGTTATAGTGCGGAATGGATTGTTAAGAAAGCAGCAGAAGAAGGAACACAAGTCCATGAAATGATTGAAGACTGGTTAAATGGGGAAGAAATTACATTCTTATATAAAGATGGTAACCCTAAAATGCCGGCTCACGTATGGCAAATGTTCCTTAGATTTGTGGATTTCTGGGAGACTTATAACCCAACATTAATAGAAGCGGAAGTACATTTATTTTCAGATGAAATTAAAGTAGCAGGAACCTGTGATTTAGTATGTGAAATTGAAATAGATGGTAAAATGGAACGTTGGATTATAGATTTTAAAACATCTAACCATTTACAAACAACATATGATTTACAAGGAGCAATTTATGCCCAGTGTTATGAAGAATGTTATGGTAAAAAAATTGACCGTGTAGGAGTTTTATGGTTAAAATCTAAATCTAGGGGTGAAGATAAATCTGGTAAACGTTTAAAAGGTAAAAATTGGGAAGTATATGAGTCACCTCGTACACAGGAACAAAATATAGAAATATTTACTCATGTTAAAGCCTTATTTGATATTGAAAATCCAAAACCAAAACCATACACAAACACATTCCAAACAACCTCAAAGAGAACCGTGTAAAAATTTGGCTACCCGGGCTATCCTTCGTATATTTACCATGTTGAGCAGTTAAGCACAACATTTAAAACAATTAAGGTTATGATGAGTCCAGAAAGTCTTTACATTGCAGAACAGGAATATTTTAGGTTTGAAGAGATTATGAACACAAAAGAAATCATTACAAAGGAGGAGTATGATTTTTGTTTTGTATATGACAAAGATATTAGAGAAGATACCTCTTATATAGGAGATGGTGAGTATTTAAACCTAAGGGTTTATAGTGAACATGACCACGAAAAACGTGGAGAAGATGATGTTAACAACTGGTAAAAACAATGCACGGGAGGCTTGGCTTCCCGGGCTATCTTTCGTATATTTACATATAAGTGGGGCACGAAGTCGCATTAATAATTAAAAATAAAGGTTATGAAGATATTAGTAAAATTAAGTGAGAAAATTGAAGAGTGTAAAAGACATTTGTTTAACAATGGGTATACTTATGATGAGTCTAGTGATTTCGTTCAATTAGTTTTTGAGGAAACAGGAATGGGTTCAATTGGTGTGTTTGACCAGATTGAAAAAAGTGTTATTGAAGATACAATTAGTCATTTAAATAAAATAATATTAAAATAAAGGTTATGAAAAAAATAGTATATTTACACGGTTTAGAAAGTGAAGTAGGAGGTCCAAAAGTATCTTTCCTAGCAGAAAAAGGTATGGTTTATGCACCTAATATGGATTATGTGACATTAGATTTAAGTGAATTTATCCTTACTTTAGGTATGCCTGATTTAATTATAGGCTCTAGTATGGGTGGTTATATTGCTGACATCATTGGTTCCCAGTTAGGAGTTGATGTTTTATTATTTAATCCAGCTTTATCCAATCATAACAGAACAGTTATAAAAGAATTTAATGTGGATTATGGTTCCCAAAAATATAAACGTACAATTGTTTTAGGTACTGAAGATGATGTTATTGATCCTGAGGTAACTAAAAAATTATGGTCTGTATATGGTAACCATGCTAAGTATGATGAAGTTGAAGGAATGGGACACAGAACGCCACTTGATGTTTTTATCAATATGTATAATAAACATGTTTAATTATGATCAAACTATTAGATCTCTTAAATGAGATAGATATACCTAAAAATACATGGACAACTATACCATCCTCAGAATTACAGAATTATGATGAAGAAATATTCAAATTAATTTCTACAGCTTATGCTCCTATTGGTGGTCATCCTAATTTTACTTCTCCGGACTCGATAACAGGTAAGGAATCAGATGCTAAATATGTAGTAATAGATTTAGATAACGATGATGAAATTGATGCTTTATCAGCATATAAACAAAAAGGATTTGGGAATAAATTTATAGCAACTGGCCATGATGGTACTAAACCTGCTAAATCTAGAGTAGTAAATTATAGAGCAGATTTATTAAAACAACCCGGATATTATATAGAAGTATCAGGAGCGTGGATAGATATTCTTTCTGCTAAAGGTGTAGAACCAGTTGACGATGAAGAATTAGTACGTCAAGTACTTAAAGGAAAAGACATTGAATGGTTAGGCAATGGGAGATACAAGAGAAATATAGCAGGAAAATTATATACAAAAACATTAATGGGAAAACCAACAATATGATAAGTTTAGTACAATTATTAAAAGAAGCACAAGGTAATCCAAAAGCGATTATCTTAGCAGGAGCACCTGGAGCAGGTAAAGGATACATTTTACGTGGTTTAGACTTAGGAGGTCTAAAAGTAATGAATATAGATGACATTTATATTAATATGCTTAAAAAAGCAAATGTATCTTTAGATTTAAAAAACGCTACACCTGAAGAAAGAAGTGAACAAGCCAAACAAATGGCGGCCGCGAATAAAGAATTTAAGGGTAATGTACAAAGTACTATTGAGGGTAAAGAATCATTTATACTAGATGGCACAGCAGCATCAGCTAAACAGACAACCACACTAAAATCTGAATTAGAAGAAGTGGGGTACGACGTATTTATGCTTTATGTTTACACCGATTTAGAACGTTCACTTAAACAAAACCAAGATAGGTACGAAAAATCAGGAGGTGAAGACAGAAGTTTAGCTCCCGCAATTGTAATGCGTACGTGGGCTGGTGTAACTAAAAATTATGATACATACAAAAACCTATTTGGTAATAACTTTGTATCTGTAGCCAACACTTTAGAAGATGAAAAATTAAGTGATTTAGACGCTATAGTAGATAAATATCTTAAACCATTTACACCTAAAGGTACTAAACCTAAGGATGCAAAAGCACAAGCTAGATCAGATAAAGCTAAGGCAGCTTTAAATCAAGAATTAAATATTTTATTATCAGATGAAGGAGTAAAAGATATAATTGACAACTCAGTCTCTAAAGAAGAAGCACAATCCAAAATAAAACAATTTTTATCTTAATGAGTTTAACAAGTTATTTAATAGAAGGATTACTACCTGAAGAGGAAAAGAAAAGGGTAGTAGCAGTATATGGTGGTGGTTTTAAACCACCCACTTCGGGTCACTTTGAAGTTGTAAAACAAGCACTTAAAGAAAATCCTAAAATAGATGAATTTATCATATTAATAGGAGGTAAAGAAAGAGATGGTATTTCACCAGATGAATCTTTATTAATATGGGATACTTATAAACAATATCTACCAATTAAAGTTAGAATTGAATTAAGTCCTAAACCCCCAATTCAAGCTATATATAATTATGCTAAAAATAATCCTGAAGAAAAAATATTATGGATAATAGGAGCTAGGGAAGGCAATGAAGATGACTTTTCCGATATAGCTAAAAGAACAACTTCTTTAGATAAATATCCTAATATGGATTTACGTGTTGTAGTAACTCAAGGTGGTGTATCAGGTACAGCAGCTAGGAATGCTTCTAAAATATCATTAGAAAAACTAAAACCTATGTTACCTTCTGAACTATCCGATGAAGAGGTAGAAGAAGTGTTTAATATAATATCTGATAAAGTACAAGAAAATGACCCAGAAGATGGTAAAGCTGCTCCTTATGGTTCAGGATACAAAAAATTAAATGAAAATGCATCTTATTCTCAACAAATTGATGTAGTTGATAAAATTGCCCAATTAACTAATCATATGATTGATAAGGGTATGAATATTGAACCCCTACCTTCAATGGAGTTTATAGATGGTGATTCAGAAAATGCTAAAGATTTTTTTGGTAAAACAGCATATTATGACCCAAATAGACAACATATTGTAATATACACTGAAGGTAGACATCCTAAAGATATAGTACGTTCATATGCTCATGAAATGATACATCATATCCAATATTTAGAAGATAGATTAGGGAATGTAGCAGGTACAAATACAATGGAAGATGACCATTTAGATAAAATAGAACAAGAAGCTAATTTAAGGGGTACAATGACATTTAGAAATTGGACAGATAGTATACTAAATGAAGCAATTGTAGGTGATAAAATCGAATGTGACAACTGTGATTGGAGTTGGGATATATCAAGTGGTGGTGATGATTTATATACTTGTCATAAATGTTGGCACGATAACACCCCAATAGAAGAAAAAAAAAATAAAGACCCATTTGGTTTAAATGCATATGCACGAGAATTAGCTATGGGGTTAGAAGAACAAGAAAAGGTTATGGATTATAAAATTTATTGTGATATGGACGGCGTATTAGCCGACTTTGAAAGTGGGTATGAAGAATTAACTGGAGTTGATTTAAAAGGTGAATTTAAAAAAGGAGACGACTTTTGGGATCCTATTAAGGTAGCAGGTGTAGGTTTTTGGGCAGGTTTAAAATGGATGCCTGATGGACAAAAGCTATGGGATTATTTAAAACCATTTAACCCAGTATTACTATCAGCACCTTCACGTGAACAATCATCTAGAATAGGAAAACACGTATGGGTAAAATATAAAATACCAGGCACAAAATTAATATTACGTTATGCTAAACAAAAACAAGAATTAGCAACTCCGGAATCGATATTAATAGACGATAGACAAGTTAATATAGATCAGTGGGAGGCTGCAGGAGGAATTGGTATATTACATACCAGTACAGCTAATACAATTCAACAGTTACAAAAATTAGGTTTATGAGTCAAAAAATAAAAGGATTAAATAGAGAGTTTGAGAAAAGAGATGTAGAAAGAATGAGAAACCTCGTTAAAGGTAAATACGGGGATAAAACCGAAACTAGTGTTGGATATACACCTGCTGAAACCTTTTATAAAGAGGGAGATATTTGGGAACACGATGATCGTACTTGGACTATTAAAGATGGTGTTAAACAAAATATTACTAAATTAGATAAGGCAAAAAAATTACATAATATGCCTTTATTCTGTCCTAGTTGTAAGGGTTTAATGAAAAACCGTAATGATAAACAATTTTATAAAGTACATAAAACCTGTTTTAAATGTGTTATCCTAAAAGAAGATAAATTAAAAAGAGAAGGTAAATTTGAAGAATATCAACGTAACATTAAAAATAATGAAATTGATAATAAAATAAAAGATTTTAAAGATTACGTTAAGGATAAGTTAATGGAAAAAAACGATTTTATTACTGAAGCGGGTGATATAGAAAAATGGAGAGGTAATATAAATGAGGAACAAGTTGATGAGCACGTTAAAGAGGTTGTTAAGTACTTAGAATCACAGAAAGTAAATTAATAGACATAAATGTTTACATATTTATAATAAATATATATTATGAAAGATAATTTTGACGTACATGAATGGAATACAAAACGTTATTTAAATGACATTCAAGAATTAAATGATCCTGCAGAAAAAGAATATGAAGTGGAGTATTGGCAATATACTGAAGACGGTTACGATAATCGATATATAACAGTAAAAGCAAAGTCAGAAGAAGAAGCACTAAAGAAGGCAGAGGATGAAACTAGATTAGGCAAAAAATACAAAATCTATAAAAGATAATGGATTTAAACGAAAGAATCAAATCAGCAGTTAACGAAAAACTGTGTAAAAAAGGTGAAGCGTATCGTAAACGTAGAATGGCTGCAGGTGAGAAATCATCAGCATATTTATCTGGTCGTGCTGTAAAAGTATGTAAAGGGCAAATGAGTGGTAAGAAAAAGAAAAAATAGTGACACAAGACCAACTAACAGAAAGAATACAAGAATCACTACGTGATTGGTTTAAAAAAGAAGATTGGGTTAGAATCAATACTTCAGGTAATATTTCTGGTAAGTGTGGTACAATGAAAAAAGGTAAAGCAACAACTAGATGTTTACCTAAGAAAAAAGCACAATCACTAACTAAAGCAGAGCGTAAAGCTACTGTTGCTAAAAAAGTTAGAGGAGATAAAAAAGGAAAACAATTTGTGAAAAACACAAAGAAAGCTGAATATAAAAAAAAATAAACAAATGAAAAAATCAATTTTATTATTATTAGTATCAATGTTCCTAATTGTAGGATGTAAAAACGAAGTTAAAAAAGTAGAAAAAGTAGAAACTTCACCTGCTAAATTTACTTTAACAGTAATTAACCATACAGATCAAGATATGAAATGGGAACAAAGTTGGGCAATGACAGGACCAGATTCTGGAGTTGTAGCAGCAGGTGGTACTGTTGAATTATCTTCTAATGAAGTTGATTCAGACCATATTAATGTTTATCCAATGCCCCCTAAAAGCATAGACCAACCAAATCCAGGAAATGGAACTTTTAATATGCAGTATGGTTGGGATGGACATATAGCTCGTGTATATTGCGACAATGTATGTAACAAAGGTTACCCAACAGCTGATATACATTATGATGGTACAAATTGGGTATACGCAACTGAATGGTTAAAAGACCCATCAGTACAAACTAACACAACAAATACAGTAACTATAACTACAAAACCTTGGTCAAAAGAAGATTAATATGAAAAAAATATTATTATTTTTATTACTAGCATTATTATTAACAGGATGTGCTTCTTTTCAAGTAAGCACTTTAAACCATGACCCCATATATTCTATTGAAGGCTCAGATGCTGAAATAACTATAATTAATAATGAATTTGAACTTCAACATTTACTTAGAACTGATTTTAATTTTAGGTATGACTTCGCTCAATACGCTTTAAGACAACCAATATCATTTGACTGGCGTTTTAATAGGTTTAATAGATATAATTATTGGAACCCTTATATGGGGTATAACTACTACTGGAATAGAGATCAAATGTGGAATGATTGGGTATGGGGTTACCCATACGGAAATGGTATAGGATGGTCTTATAGTTGGAATAACAGAAGATGGTCATCTAATCAATGGGGTAATCCTTATGGTTGGAATAATTATTATGGATGGGGTAATGGATATAGTTGGAATAACTATAACAGGTATAAAGGTACTAACGTAGCATATCATAGAGGTAGAAGAGGTAATACTCGTACTATTAATCGTAGAACAGTAAATAACAATAGAACAGTAAATACTGTAAACCCTCCACGTAGGGTTATTACTCCAAAACCACGTAGGGTTATAAAAAATAATAATACTCCTACCATAAACACTAAACCAGTAAGAAGAATTCGAACTGTAATACCTTCTGTTAGGGTAAATACCCCAACAAGAACAACACGAGTAGTATCAAATAGAACACAACCTGCTAGAAAAGTTAATTCTAGGAGAAAAAATTAATATTTATAAATAAAAATACATTATAATGGACAACTTTGACTTACAAAAATATCTAGCTAGTGGAAAAATCCACGCTGATAACACAATCTTAACTGAGGCTAAAAAACAAGGATACGACGACAGAGAAGACGAATCTTTAGGTGCACGTAAAGGTGCTGAAAAAGGTAAAAAACAATCTATGAAAGCTCGTAGGGATGATTCTTACGGAAAATTTGGTAAACGTGATGCTGAGAAAAAAGGCAAAAACAAAATCAATAAAGAATCCCAAGAAGTTGATGAATCAGCATTAGCAGTAGCAGCAGGAGTTGCTTCAGTTTTTGGTGGTGCAGCGGCAATGGCTAAAATCATGGATAAACTTGAAGCAGGGGATTTAGGAGAAAAAGGTAAAAAAGTTGCTAATGTATTAGCACAATTAGGTAAAGGAGCTGCTAATAGATACAATGAAGGATATAGTAAGCCAATGTATGATGAAGATGATACTAATCCTATGAAAGAAGATGCTCGTACTGATGCTGAAGAAGAAGGATATGAAGATGGATTTAAAGATGCTAAAGATGATATGAAAGATGCCATGAGTAAGATGAAAGTATCTGAACTTAAAGCAAAAATTAGAGAAGATATACTATCTACACTTAACGAAGAAGAAGAAGTAGATGTTGATATTGATGTTGAAGATGAAGTTGAAGTAGAAGCAGGTGCTGACGATATTGAAATCGAAAGAAAAGGAGTTAAAGCAAAAGTAGAAGTTGGATTATCCCCAGAGGAAGAAATTATTCAAGATTCTTTAAAAGCTGCAATGGATTCTGCAAATGCCTTAGGAAATGATAAATTAGCAGATCAGATAGGAAATACAATTACATTTTTTACTAGAGAATACGTAGTAGGAGATAGATCGTAATTAATATGATCAACGAACGTAAACTTACTGAAAGAGAACTAGAATCCCGCGAGTCTGTACTCAAGGGATTATTATCTAATAAACGTAATCTAGTTAAGAAGTATGGTAAGGATGCGGAAAAAGTTATGTATGGTATAGCTACTAAAAAAGCAAAATCTAAAGTCGAAGGCATGAATAAAGATAAAATTAAAGAGTTAATCCAACTACAACTTGAATTAGCTCCTAATAATAAATTTGACGATGAGTCACCTAAATCAACTGAATTTGATTCAAATTCTAATAAATCCTACTCAGGCGGAGCCGATTATGGTTCTGAAGTATCTGCTAACACCGCTGAAGATAATACTGAAGTGGGTGAATTAGCAGAAGATAAGGAGTTAGAGGGTAAAAATAAAAAACCTTTACCTAAACCTGTAGCTAAGGATCTTGGAAAAATGAAAAATAACTTTAATGATTTAAAGAAGAGACTTAAACTAGAATCACTTAACCCAGAAGTAACCAAAGCAGTAAGCCGTTTTATTAAAGCAATGGCTAAACGATATAGTTACAGTGAAAAAGATGCTGTATTTGCTATCCAAGCTGCTTTAAAACAAAGAAAATTTGATAGTTTAGATGAAAGAGTAGCTAAAATAGATGAAATACTTACATTTAGTGAAAATTTAGATGAAATAGATAATAGTGAATATGCTATGAAGCTCAGAGCACTTAAATCACAACCAGAACCATCTAGAGGTGGAATTGATTATGATGAAGCTTTAACGTTAAGAGGAATGTTATCCCAATTAGAAGATAGTAGAGATAGATTATTTAGAGATATGGAGCAAGAAGCAGAACCAGAAGGTGGGCCAATTGCAGATAGATATGGTGATGAATTAAATAAAATTGAAGATCGTATATATAAAATCCGTAGACAACTTTCTGATTATGATATGAATGAATCTACCTTAAAAGAAAGGGTAGTTTACGACAATGAAACTCAAATATTACAAGGTAGGATTGCTGCCGATGATTTTATGAGAATATACCGTTCAGAATTTAGAAGAATGTTTTCTAACTTTGGTAAAGAAGCAGAAGCTGAATTTAAAAAGGTAGTAAAAGATAAATTTTCTAGATTACAAGAAGAAATACAAAAAGGTGCTTCAAAAGAAGACCAATTAAAAGTTGCTAACGCTGCTTTTGAAAAAGCAGAACAAGATGGTGATATTAGAAAGCAAGAATTAGCTTTAGCTGCTATTGATTTAATTAATGGTAATATTTCAGAATCAGAAGACATGGGTTTAATCGATACATTAAAAGATAAAATGTATGTTGATGTTGGTAACACCCAAACAATCATCCACCCATTATCAAAACCAGACGCTAGAAGACCAGACAGAAGCTATATAGTAGTAAGAAATGGTAATATAGAAGCAGTACAAACATACAATTCAGGCCCTATAGAAAAATTTGTAAATAAATATAGATTTTTTGATTGGTCAAATTCCCAGTTTGATTTAGGAATGGAAAATGCATCAGGTAAAACACCTCTAACTCAACAATCTTTAGACGATGCTATTAAAGCAATTGAAGATTCAAGAGATTTAGAAGCTAAAAGACAAAGAGATTATTACCAATCAAGAGGACCAGTATCAGGAGTAGGTAACATGGATGAAAACCTTGGGGTTGAATTACCTTCTATAACAGTAAATAAAGCAAATGCTAAAATTACAAATGCTAAGACATTTGCCCAATTTATCTTAGATACTTGGGATTCAATTATCCCAAAAGAAAGTGAAAGTGTTGCTAATTTACAAACATTAAAAATTGCTAGAGCTAAACTAGAAGCAGCAGCTAAAGTAGAAGACGAACCTGTAGCAGAAAAATTAACTAAATCATCTTCAGTAGAAGACCATATAGATGATTTCAAAGATTCCGATGCACCTCAATTTAAAGGTAAATCTTTAGACAAAATAAAAAAGATGGCATTAGCGTCATTTTTATCTAAACAAGGTAAATCAGTTAAAGAAAACATGGTTGCCGATAAAGATATAGAAAAGGAAATCAAAAAACTTGAAGATGAAAATCCTAAGGGGTTTGAAAAAGAAATCAAAAAATTAAAAGTAAGACAAGCAGCTTTAAAACTATCTAAATAATGACTAAAGCAGAACTAAGAGAAAAAATACGCGCATTAGCATTTACTGTAGTAGGTGAAAAATCTAAAGCTGATGATGCTGCGGAAGCATATGACGAACTAACCAAATTTCCAGAATTAAAGGATATTATAGTTAACTTAATGACACATGAATTCGATTCTTTTTTAGAACGAATTGATTGGGTATCACCTAAACCTACAACTTTTAGAATCGTATTATTAAATGGTGAATCATTTTTATTAACATACGGAAAAAGAAGTTGGGTAGCTACAATATCAGGTAAAAAATACTATTTATTAAATCTTGATGAAGAAGAGTATGCTTGTCAAGCTATTAGTCGTATATTACAATATGGTCCAAAAAGTGGAGCAGAAGTAGAAGGTGAAACAACCGATGCAGAAGCTGAAGCACCTGCTGAAGAAGAAGAAGTAGATGTTAACGTAGATGTAGAAGCATAAAATAAAAATAAATTAAAATGAAAGAACTATACAGATTTAGACAGTTCCTTACAGAAGAATCTTCTGTCAATGAAGGGGTTTTACAAGATTTAGGTGATAAAGTAAAACCTGCTTTAAATAAAATATTCTCAACAGGAAAATCTAAGTCAAAACAAGTATACGACATTGTAAAAAAAGAAGTTAAAGACCCGGAAAATGCCCAAAAAGCACTAGATGCTGTTTCTAAAGCATATAAGGGTATAAAAAATGTAGCAGATAAAACAACGGGCAGTCCTGAAGATTTAAAAGCTATATCTAAGTTTATGCCAGGACTAAAGACAGCAGCAATAGGTACCACAGTAGCATCTGTTGTTCAACTTGCTTCGGGGTTTGATATTGTTAGTAGTGGGTGGTTTAGTTCACCTGAGATCGTTTGGGGAGATCCATCTATAGCTCTTAAGATAGGTGGTGTTTTAATAGCATTAAAATTAATTATGTATGCCCTTCAAGCAATAGCAGGTATACGTAAAGGTACGGGTGCTATTAAAAATATTTTTACTGAGAACGAAGATGAAATGGGGGGTATAGATTTTAAAGATATTGAAAGTATTTTTGAATTAAAATTAAATTAAAATGAAAGAATTAAATACATTTAGACAATACCTTACAGAAGGTGTAATTAAAGAAGACATCACTAAGCTAAGAGGGCAAGAATTACTCGATCTCTTTAACTTTACTAAATACATGAATGTTGATCTAGAAGAATTAGAAAGTGAATTTGAAGATGCTATTAACTATGGACAGTTTACTGATCCTGCAAACTTTGAAGAAGACAAAAAAGACTTTACATACGAAAATGGGGACAGATTTTTAGATACTAATGAAGACAAAATGTCAGAATATTTAGGATTTGAAATTGATACAAAAGAAATGACCGATGATTATTTCTTGGGAGATCCAAAAGGTGTAGAGTTTGTACATTCTGATGAAGAATTTGAACGTTGGATGGAAGAAGGAAGTTCATTTTGGAGATAAAATAAAATAAAATAATGAGTATATTCGATAAATTTTTTACAAAATTTGCATATAAATTTGATAAAGGATATCCTGACATGAATAATGATCAGGATGTTTTGTTATTAGAGTCGCTTATTAGTGAAGCAACTGGGTTTATATTAGAAATAGGTAAAACAAAAATCCATAATAATGCTAAAGAAAAAATAATAAATTCTCCATTAGGTAAAAAAGCAGGTTTAACTCCTATGAGTACATCCGCAACCTATAGAATAGGTAACCCCAATAAAAAATCACAAGAAGAATTTATAGAAATTATAAAATCTATATACCCAGAAACTGAAATTGAGGTATTAACTAAAGGAGTAGGAGATAACAAAAGTGGTCAGTATAGTTTATATAAATTTAAAACTGATGAAGGTGATGTATCTTTTTATTTAGCAGGTGGGGGTAATGAAGGTGAAAAATATGAACAAAATTTTATTAAAAATGCTCAAATAGGAGCAGGTCAACCTAATAGCAATTTACCTAAAAATCTTCAAACTTTATATAAAGAACTTGGTATAGATAATACTAAATTAACTAAAGATAAAATTACATTTGATGGAGCTACAAATACTAAACGTGATTTAAATTTTGACGGTCCCGAAAATATAGGTGAAATAGTATCAGATATGACTATCGATTACCCGGGTGGACCCTATTTTATTTCACTTAAAAATACAAAAGGATCTGGGGTTCTAAGCGGAAAAAATGTCCCATTTATTGTAGGTAAACCTAATAATAGAGAACCAGAAGTAGTAGTATATGATGCCTCTAAAAGAAATGATATACCTAATATAAGTAAATTATATGATATGTTTGGGATAGACCCTGAAAGAGTAGCTCAAGGTTTAACTGATTATATAAATAAAGAAGGAGAAGAAGATAGTTGGTCTAATGTAGATGTTGATGAAAAACAATTTCAAAATATATTAGCCTCTTCTTTTGGGTATGGTTATTATTACGTGAAAGAAATTAAAGGAGATGATGTTAAAGTTGTCCCTATTTTAACAGCAGAACAGGCTAGAGGGGCTGCTGGGGAAATTACATCATCAGTAATTAAATATGCAGGTCCCAAAACAAAAATAACAGCAGTTAAAGTAAAAACTTATAGCAAATTATTTGGTCCCTCAGAATATATAGTTGCATCAAGAAACACTCAAAAAGGGATAGTACCTTTAGCTTTAAGAATAACAAAACAAAAATAATATGTGTAAATGCGGATGTAATACTTGTGAAACAAAAGGACCTTTATTAACAGAAGGTAAAGTTAAGTCTTTACTATCTGAAGGTCTACAATATCACATAGACAAAAAAATACCATTATTTGAAACAGTATATCGTATTGGTTCAGATAAACATCTGTCTTTAATTAGAGAGGCTAGAAAAATGTATTCACGTAATGTAATCGATTTATGTGAAGAAGATGAAGCATTAATTAAAACAAATTTAGGTGAATTTGCTTTGTATGAAGGTGTATCTATACCATTAGATTTACCTATGTTAAACGAATCATACGATTACGATGAAGTAGCACAATCAGAATTTGGAATGGATTACGATCAATTAGGTTCAGGTGAAAAAGAATGGGTACGTGATGAAATAGACAATATGTCTATGAATGAATCAGATTCTAACTACCCAGATTTTGATTTAAATAAAAACATAAGATACCAAGATACATCTATTTCAAGCGGAATGTGGAGATACACAGGCAAAGAACAAGGTGGTAAAGGTGTTTATCGAAATTTAAATAACGGTCAAATATTAGGATTTGATAGAAGTGATTTTGATATTTTTAGAAAAAATCTTAGTAGTCATTTTGACATTTCAGAATCAATTAATGAAAACGAGGATAAATTATTAAAAATCAAACAAGAACTTGAAGCATTAAGACCAGGAACCATTAGTTGGATAGATGATATATTTATATCTTCATATGATGGTAGCTTACAAGTTGAACTGGATTATACGTTATATCCTGACGAAATAAAACAACTTGCCCAAATTGCCGCCAAATATGGTATGGAATTAAAATACATGACAGGTAAAAATGCTACTTTAGTAAAAAATAAAATAAATGAAGCGATTAAAAATGTTTTAACTGAAAAAAAAGCTAAGAAAAAAGAAAAAAAAGACCCACCATTAAATAAACCAAAACGTGGTGGTTCAAAAGCATATTATGTTTATGTAAGAGACCCTAAAACTAAAAAGATTAAAAAAGTATCATTTGGATCAGGTGGTTTAAGAGCTAAAATCAAAAACAAGGAAGCACGTAACGCATTTGCCACACGTCACAAATGTTCAACTAAAAAAGATAGAACAAAAGCAGGATATTGGTCTTGTAATTTACCAAGATACGCTCCAGCATTAGGATTAGGTGCTAAAATGAATACTTTTTGGTAATATGAACCCATACGAAAATAAAGGTAATATAAGAACATTTTCTAAAGATGTAGACCCAATGGAATTGGTATGGCATCAAGATAAAGAAGATAGACATATAGAAGTTCTCGATGGTGAAGGGTGGTCAATACAAATGGACAATCAGTTACCTTTGGTACTATCAAAAGGGGATCGTATATTTATAACAGAAGGTCAAGTACACCGAGTACTAAAAGGTAAAACAGATTTAAAAATAAAAATAAATGGATAGTAAAATAGACGCACTTAGAACAAAACGTGCACAGGCAACAATAGATGACCTAAATCAATATTTACAAGATAATATAGGTGCAGATGATTTAGTAGACTCTCTTCAAGACATGATTAAATTTTTAAAGCAATTCATTTTTGAAAACAAAACAGACAATTTCGATTTAAAAAAATATTTAGCTGAAGGAAGGCTATTAAAAGAAGAAATGTCAATAGAAGACGTATATAATGATGCTCAAAAACAGGTAAAAGACATTTATAATATAGATGTACCTATGGATGTAGTAAAACAATGGGCAGATAATTATCAGTTTCCTTATTCAAGAGAAGTAGATCCTGAAGATGAAGACCAGTATGTATTGGTTTATGATTTTGGAACTGAAGAAAGAGGTGATTTTATGGAATGGTTAAAAGATAATGGTTTTCGTAAGTAAATAAAATAAAATAAAATGAAAGAATTAAATACATTTAGACAATATCTTACAGAAGGTGTAATTAAAGAAAACAAAGAACAAGGATATACTCTTTATGATACCAAGGTTGAATATGATAACGGAAAAACCGGTTATATGTTTCAATTAGTAAACTCAGAAGATAGAGAAGAAAATGAAATTGGTTTCGATCAATTATTTTTTGATGATGAAGATAACCGTTTAGAAATGGGTGTTGATTTTAATAGCTTTGATCAAGGTAGCTACCAAGAAGGAGAATATACTGCTGATGAAGCAATGGAATTATACCGTAAAATATCAGAAAGTGTAGTTAAGGAAGACTATAAAAATGACTATGCCAACAGTGAAGAAGATTTCACTGATGAGATGGTTGTAGAAAAAATAAAAGATATAATCAAATATCACGAACTTGATCCACAGGATTTAATAGACGAAATTAGAATGGAATTTGGTATTGATGCCATGGATTAATCTTTAAAAAATAAATTAATATGAAATGTAATTGTAAAAAATGCAACTGTGGAACATCATGTGATTGTTCTTGTTGTGATTGTTAAATAAAGAAAATATACAGACAGATTCATAGCCTGTCGTGATTAAAAATAAACAGATATCTGTGGCGTCTCATTTGGAGACGCCATTCTTAGTTCGTATATTAACACATAAATAAGGATACAATATGAGTAAAAATGTAGTAATGGTTGGAGCAGGTGTAGCAAATGTAAACGCTGCTACTAAACTAATTGATAATGGATTTGATGGTAAAATTACCATAATTGATATGGGTAAAAACCCATACGATAGAAAATATAGTGAAGTAATGGAAGGTTTCCTAGGAGCAGGTGGTTGGTCTGATGGTAAATTAACATACCATACTTCAATTGGTGGTCAATTATCTAAGTATTGTGGTGAAGAAAAAGCAATGGAATTATTTGATCAAGTGATTGATAATTTTAAACGTTTCCACCCAAAACCAGAGGAAGTACAATGTTCAAATCCTATTGCAGAACCAGAATTTATTAAACCCTATTTTGGATTACGTTTATTCCCAGTATGGCACGTTGGTACAGATTATTTACATGAAATAGGTAAAAATTGGTATGACTTTTTAGTAGAAGGTGGTGTTGAATTTATTTGGGAAACTAAAGTAACTGATATTGATTTTGATGAACAAATTGTATCTATAGGAGCAGTAGATGAAATGTCATATGATGAACTTATATTTGGTGTAGGCAAATCAGGTATTGATTTTGGTAAAATATTAGCTGAAAAATATGATTTACCAACTGAACCTAAACCAGTACAAATAGGTGTTCGATTTGAAGCACCACAAAAACACTTCCAAAAATTAATTGATGTATCTTATGATTTCAAATTATATAGAAAATATGAAGACAAAGGAGTATCATTACGTTCTTTCTGTACAAACAACAATGCAGCATATGTTGCCGTTGAAGAAACGTATGGAGACCATTCGTACAATGGGCACGCTAAAAAAGATGAAGCTTTCCGAAATGATATGACTAATTTTGGTATATTAATGGAAGTTCAAGGTATTGATAAACCATTTGATTGGTCTAGAGAAGTAGTTAAAAACTTACAAATAGAGGGTACAGGATTATATTATAGTCCATCACGTAAACCATCTACAACATCAGAAGGTGTAAATGTATCAGCTATTCAAGTAGACACATTACATAAAATAGCAAAATCAATGCAACCATATTTTATGTATGTATATGATTTTATTGAGGACATGAAAAAAGTGTTCCCAACATTAAAAGACGATTGGGGTATTTATGTACCTGAAGTAAAATATCTATCACCTGAGCCGCTTGTCGATTATACCAATTTAGCACTCACTAAGTATCCTAACGTACACTTCGTAGGCGATGCTTTATCAGCTAGAGGTATAACGGTAAGTGGTGCACAAGGGACATATGTCGCAGAACATATATTAAATAATTAGGAGTATATATAAATTTTACGTATATTAATAATATGAAAAAACAATCAACAGATTGGCCTAAAAGCCAAAAATTAAAAAAAGCAGATGGTACAGTTGCCTATATATGGGATGGTAAACTACATAATTGGGAAGGACCAGCTTTAATCCCAGAAGGGGTTAGTAGAAAAGGAGAATATTATTTGTATGGTATTCCAATGTCAAAAGATGATTGGAAAGAAGCAATTTCACAACAATCTGGTTTGCCTTGGTACAAAAAACCTGCAGCAAAAGGACAAAATCATAGAAACTAAGATATATGAAAATAGGTTTATGCGGTACAATGAGTGTAGGTAAAACTACATTGGTTAATGCCTTAAAAGAGTTACCACAATTTAAAGATTATAATTTTGCTACTGAACGTAGTCAACATTTAATGTCATTAGGTATTCCTTTAAATACGGATTCAACATTAAAGGGACAAACTGTATTTTTAGCTGAACGTTGTGGGGAATTAATACAGGACAACATTATTACAGATAGGACAGTATTTGATGTTATGGCATTTACTATGAATGCTAAATCTATTCCTCACCAAGATAAAGAAGCATTTGAAACATATGCTAGTGAATTTGTTAGAGAATATGATTATATATTTTATATATCTCCCCATGGAATAGAAATTGAAGATAATGGTATACGTGAAACAAATGAGCATTATAGAGATTTAATTGATTTTACAATTACTACACTTATTAAAAGACACGGCCATAAAGCAGGCAAAATAGAAAAGATATCTGGATCTACAGAGGAACGAATTCAACAAATATTGAATATTACTAATCTTTAACATATTTATAATAAAATCTAACAATAATATTAAATCTAATGAAAAGATCTGAATTAAAAGAGTTTATAAAAGGGGAAATAGTAACATCACTTTCTGAAGCATCTCCTGAAGATGTTAATAACCAAAAGGAATTAAATAAAGAACTTGAAAAAACAGCTAAACTAAGTAAGGATTTAGGTTTAGAAGAAGCTAATGTAGGTCTAGATGATTTACAAGACATAGGATATGACGATGGGGAATATGCTGTAAACATGCATTTTAATAAAGATGTAATTGATATAAATAATGAGCTTGATTATAAATATTATAGAAGAGGATTTCTTGAAGGTGTAAAAGATAGCACAGCAAGTTATAAGTTAGAAGAAAATGCAACACCCAGAGGTGAAGATTTTACTTATGACTATGAAGATATAGGTCAATTTTATTTAGAAGGATTTGGAAAAGAACATACCTTAAATAATGACCAATTAGGAAAGTTGGGTAAAACAATTACTAAGAGATTTTATGGTGGTGATATTGGTAAAGCATATGATACCCTTGTAAATCCTCATAAAAACCCCTATGATATAAAAGAGGATGAAGATGATGACTTAGATGCTAAAGCAATCAAACAAGCTAAAGGGGCTAGAGGTAAACATAAAAAATTAGATATAGCACTTAAGTCTTTAAAATCAATAACGGCTGAAATGAAATCATTAGCACGTGAGTATAGCAAAGCAGACGGAGTAGAAAAAGAAAAAATAAAAGATAAATTAAAGAAAAAAACTCCAATTAAAAAAGAATTGGAAGCAATGGTTGCTAAATTAGAAAAAAATGTCGTCTAAAGAAAGATTTTTATATATAGCTTTATTATTATTATCTAGTGTTTTTATTTCATATCTATTCTTCTCTGAAGATGAAAGTTATGTGGAACAATATAATTTTGAGATAAAGAAATTAGAACAAAAAATAGATTCACTACATAATATAAACCATGAATTAACTTATAAAGTTGATACTCTAGAAACTCAAGTAAAGGAATTAGATCTAGAGTTGGGTTTAAAAGATAATAGAATAAAATCATTAAAATATGAAATTAATACTAAAATGGATGCTGTTGATTCTTTTAATGTTAGCGAGCTTGAAAAGTTCTTCACAGACCGTTACAGACAGTACAACGATTCGATTAAAAAAACCAATAGCCCGGTTAGTAATTAAAGACCTTATTAAAGGGGATGGTAATAAACAAGAAATAATACTTTTAGGGGATAAGATTAATATTTTAAATCAAAAGAGTATATTAAAAGATAGTATTATATTTAATTTAGATTTACAAATTAATAACTTTAATTCCATATTATTCCAAAAATCTAATCAATTAGAAATATCCAGGGAATTAACAGAAAAATTACAATTAGATTTAAAAAAACAAAAATTTAAAACTAAATTTGTAAGTGGTATTGGAATAATAGCAATAATAGGAACAGTTCTATTAATTAATTAGTTATATGGCTGATATAAAAAAGGTAATACGTCAAGAATATTTAAAATGTGCTACAGACCCAGTACATTTTATGCGTAAATACTGTTATATACAACACCCACAACGAGGGCGCATACAGTTTAACCTGTATCCCTTTCAAGAAAAGGTATTAACGTTATTTCAAAATAATGATTATAGTGCCATATTAAAATCTAGACAGTTAGGTATATCCACTTTAGTATCTGGGTTTTCCTTATGGTTAATGACTTTCCATAAAGACAAAAACATTTTAGCATTAGCAACAACACAGGCAACTGCTCGAAACTTAGTAACTAAAGTACAATTCATGTGGGAAAATTTACCTTCATGGCTTAAAGTAGACTCAGCTGAAAATAATAAATTATCTCTTCGATTATCAAATGGTTCAAAAATTCAAGCAAAATCTTCTAATGCAGATGCCGCAAGATCGGAAGCAGTATCTTTACTAGTAATTGATGAGGCAGCCTTCATTGATAATATTGCTGAAACATGGGCTTCTGCACAACAAACCTTAGCAACGGGTGGTGGAGCTATAGTATTATCTACGCCTTATGGTACAGGTAATTGGTTTCATCAAACTTGGGTTAGAGCTGAAGCAGGTGAAAATGATTTTTTACCCATAAAATTACCTTGGTTTGTACACCCTGAAAGAGACCAAAAATGGAGAGATGCTCAAGATGCTTTATTAGGTGACCCTAGACTAGCATCACAAGAATGTGATTGTGATTTTAGTACATCTGGTGATATAGTATTTTATAATGAACATTTAGAATTTTACGAAAAATCATATATAAAAGATCCTTTAGAACGTAGAGGAGCAGATCAAAATTTGTGGGTATGGGAAAATGCTGATTATTCTAGATCGTATATGGTTTTAGCAGATGTGGCTCGAGGTGATGGGAAAGATTTTTCTACTTGTCATGTGATGGATATTGAAACCAACGTTCAAGTAGCAGAGTATAAAGGGCAAATAGGTACAAAAGAATTTGGTCATTTATTAGTAGGTTTAGCTACAGAATATAATGAAGCTTTACTTGTAATAGAGAATGCTAATATAGGTTGGGCTACAATACAGGTAGCTATAGATAGAAATTATTCTAACCTTTACTATTCACAAAAGAGTGGAGAAGCCAATGCTAATTCGTATTTTGACCAATATGAAGATAATTCCAAAAAAGTAGCAGGTTTTACTATGTCATCTAAAACAAGACCTATGATTATAGGTAAGTTCCAAGAATATATTAGTGATAAAGGAGTGACAATTCAATCTAGAAGATTAATTGAAGAAATGAAAGTTTTTATTTGGAAAAATGGGAGAGCAGAGGCACAAACTGGATATAATGATGATTTAGTAATGGCTTTTGGAATGGGAATGTATGTTAGAGATACAGCATTAAAATTTAAACAAAGAGGAATTGATTTAACAAAACAATCATTAAGTAATATGACGGTTAATAGAACACCTTATCAAGGTGGCTATGGTGGTGGTTATAATCAACAAGTAAAAAACCCTTATAGTATAGATAATGACAGGGGTGGCAAAGAAGATATTAGTTGGTTATTATAACCATATTTATAAACAATAATTATATATTAAATGGCGGATAAAAGTGTATTTACAAGATTAAAGAGATTATTCTCAACGGACGTAGTAATACGAAATGTAGGGGGTGACCAAGTGAAGACCATAGATTCGGGACATATCCAATCTAGTGGTGAGTATGAAACTAATGCTCTAGTAGACAGATTTAACAAAGTCTACTCCTCAGCTCCAACCTCGTTGTATGGGGCACAATTTAACTTAAATTATCAATATTTAAGAACTCAATTGTATTCTGAATATGATGTAATGGACACAGATGCTATTATAGCTTCTTCCCTTGATATTATAGCAGATGAGTCTACACTTAAAAATGACATGGGAGAAGTGCTTCAAATTAGAAGCTCTAATGAGGATATACAGAAAATTCTATATAACTTATTCTATGACGTATTAAATGTAGAATTTAATCTATGGATGTGGGTTAGACAAATGTGTAAATATGGAGACTTTTTCTTAAAATTAGAAATTGCCGAAAAATTTGGTGTTTACAATGTTATACCTTATACAGCATACCATATTGAAAGAATCGAAGGACAAAACCCAGAAAACCCATCTGAAGTAAAGTTTAAATGGAATCCTGAAGGTTTTTCTGGTGGTTCTTCTAGTGGTTATTATAATGTAGCAGGAGCTAACGGTCTTAATGATGATAGGGGTGGTATTGTATATGATAATTATGAAATGGCCCATTTTAGAATGGTAGGTGATGTAAATTATCTTCCCTATGGTAGATCTTATGTTGAACCCGCTAGAAAAATATTTAAACAATATACGTTAATGGAAGACGCGATGTTAATTCATAGAATTGCTCGTGCTCCTGAAAAAAGGGTATTTTATGTAAATGTTGGGGCTATTCCTCCAAACGAAGTAGAAGCATTTATGCAAAAAACTATCAATAATATGAAACGTACTCCAATGATGGATGAAAAAACGGGAGAGTATAACTTGAAGTATAATATGCAAAACATGCTTGAAGATTTTTATATTCCTGTTCGTGGTAATGATAGTGCTACAAAAATTGATACTACACCAGGTTTACAGTATGACGGTATTGCTGATGTTGAATATTTAAGAGAAAAATTATTTGCTGCCTTAAAAGTACCTAAAGCATTTATGGGGTATGGAGAAGCAGAAGCAGGAAAAGCTACATTAGCACAGCAAGACATTAGATTTGCACGTACTATTGATAGAATACAAAGAATTTTACTTTCAGAGTTACAAAAAATTGCATTAGTTCATTTATATACCCAAGGATATAAAGATGAAACTTTAACTAATTTTGAGTTATCAATGACAACTCCTTCTATCATTTATGATCAAGAAAGAATTGAATTAATGAAATCAAAATCTGAATTAGCAGGTACATTATTAGAACAAGGTTTAGTACCATCTGATTGGATTTACCATAATGTTTATCACTTTAGTGAAGACCAATATGATGAGTATAGAGATTTAGTTCGTGAAGATTCTAAGCGTAAATTTAGAAATGATCAAATCTTAGCAGAAGGTAATGACCCAGTAGAAAGTGGTCAATCATATGGAACACCTCATGATTTAGCATCATTATATGGTAAAGGAAGAACAGCATCAGATCCAGGGAATGTACCTGATGGGTATGCTGAAGACGATCCAGAATTAGGTCGTCCTAAAGACGGGATTACTAATAGAGGAAAACAAGATAATAATTTTGGTAAAGATCCTTTAGGAGTTAAAAGTATGAAGGGTACAGATAAAAATGATGGAGATCCCTTAAAACCAAGGTTATCAGAATTTGAAAATCCTAAAATTACTTATTTAAAAAATAAGGACATTTTTAAGGGATTAGACAAAAAACAATTAATATTTGAACAAGATAAAACAGATTCTTCGTTACTTGATGAATCTCGACTAAAATCTTAATATTTATAAATAAATATATTTTTGATGAAAATTAAACACTCAAAGTATAAAAATACGGGTATACTATTTGAATTACTTGTTAGACAAATAACTGCGGATACCCTATCGGGAAAAGAATCTAAGGCTATTGACTTACTAAAGACTTACTTTGTTAAAACAGAATTAGGTCGTGAATATAAGTTGTATGAAACAATTACAAAGTCTAAAGTATTAAACGAATCTAGAGCAGCCTTATATTTAAATACTACCCTAGATAATTCTAAAATATTTAATAGAAGCGCCTTAAGAAAGCAAAAGTACAATTTAATTAATGAAATTAAAAATCATTATGATTTAAATACTTTCTTCGGTTCACAAATTAAAAACTACAAAGAAACAGCAGCCTTATATACATTAATTGAAGGTGTTAATTCTAAAAGTGTAGTTGACAATGACCAGTTAATTGCTAGTAAAATTACAATATTAGAATTTTTAACTAAGACTGAAATAAAAAAGACTAAAAAGGATGAAGTACTAGCAGAATTTGCTACTTACGATAAAGATGTAAGATCCTTAACTTATAGAATATTATTAGAAAAGTTCAATGAAAAGTATGATGGTTTAAGTCAGGACCAAAAACAGGTACTTAAAGAATTTATTAATTCTGTAGACTCAACACCTGGATTAAGAACTTTCTATAATTCTAAAATAAAAGAATTAAAAACTTCTTTAGTTGAAACAACTAAAAATGTAAAAGACCAAGCTACAAAAGTTAAAATTACAGAAGTTACTAAGTTTTTAATTACTTTTTCTTGTGCTCTTTCTAATGTTAAAGATGGGTCTTCTTTAAGTTCAAAATATACACCATTCATCATTTCCTGAGCATTAACATTGTTAATGTTATCTTCTTTTGGTGAATAATCGTAGTTACGTTTATCAATATTTTCTACACCTTTAGATACTTTTTTTTCTTCAGCTTTAACCTTTTCATCTTCCTTTTCAGTATTGATTTTTTCATCAATATCCTTATCAATGATAGGTTTTAATGATTTAGCTCTTTCTTCATTAACAAAAGCTTCATATTTACTTTCCCAAGCTTGTTTGTTTGGGTTAAAATCTTCAGATGTTAATTGTACTAAAGGTTTTAAAGTAACAACACCACCTAAATTTTCATTAATTTTGCTTTTGCTTTTCAAGATATTTGTAGCATCTTTGTAAGAAGTAAGATTTGATAACAAATTAGGATATGTTCTTTTAGCCTCCTTTAAAAATAAATCCTTGCGGCCTTTACCTTCTTGGATTAAATTGTATTGTTCTTGTAGTGTTTTCATATTTGTTATTTTTCTAATAATGTTTTAATATCTTTAATAAAGTCCTTAATTAAATCCGTGCCTGTTACTACTGAGTAGCTATTAGGATTTTCTCTATAATATTTTATAGTTTCTATTTTTGCTTGTCTTAATGGTTTTACTAAAGACTGTAATTCGTCTTCTATTTCATTAAAGGCATTAACTCTTTCCTCTTGGAACTTTAGTTTAGCCTTATCCTCATCTTCTTTTATCAACTTATAATTATACATATTAATATAATTTCTTTACTTCAAGTCCTGATCCTTTTTGTACATAAGTACCATTATTTTTAGGAACTAACTTGTATTTAAATTGTTTTACATATGCATTATCTCTAACCCCATCTTCACTTGCTTTAGGACCTGGGCCTAATGTTGCGCCTACATCTTCTTTTGCTAAAGTATACCCTAATGCAGTATATGCTTTATCATTAGGTTTTTGTCCTTTTTTTCTAAAGGCATAAGGTGTTAAATAAGCGCCTGCTCCTCCTGACATAGATACCTCGTCTACATCTTCTTCATTAACTCTTTTATATGATTTAGGGTATTTTTTTCTAATATGAGTTCTATATTGGTTAAATACCTTACTAATTTGGTCAGCTAAATCATCAATTACAGTATCTTCCGTATCACGGGCTAATTGAGTCATAAACCTTCTTAATTCTTTAAACTCTTTAAAAGTAGAATCAATAGCGGGTACATTTTTAATATCCCAAGTTACAGCGCCTGTTTCTGGGTCTAAATCTGTAATAGTAGATTTAA
>JACKZZ010010865.1_pt1 | contig 31045 bp, 29 predicted proteins | sample 8027871 | NCBI WGS metagenome assembly JACKZZ01 (sample SAMN15724774, study PRJNA655200) | protist metagenome | isolation source: fluorescence activated cell sorting (FACS) single amplified genomes of... | place: USA: West Boothbay Harbor, Gulf of Maine | collected 2000-07-19
TCCTGAAGAACCAGATGTTCCAGAAGTTCCTTTTGTTCCTGATGTCCCACTTGTCCCTGATGATCCACTATTACCTGATGAGCCACTAGTGCCAGATGTTCCACTTGTTCCTGATGAACCAGATAATCCACTTGTACCACTTGTACCTGATGTTCCTGAAGTACCTGATGAACCTGAAGTTCCACTTGTACCTGCAGAGCCTGAAGAGCCTGAAGAGCCACTTGAACCTGAAGTTCCTGAAGAACCACTAGTACCAGATGTACCACTTGTCCCACTTGTGCCTGATGTTCCTGATGAACCAGATAATCCACTTGTACCACTTGAACCTGAGGTTCCGCTTGTACCTGAAGTACCTGATGTTCCTGAAGTTCCTGATGAACCATTTGTTCCACTTGTTCCTGATGAACCAGAAGTACCTGATGTTCCTGAAGAACCTGAGGTTCCGCTAGTACCAGATGAACCATCTTCACCACTTGAACCTGAAGTTCCTGATGTGCCAGAAGAACCAGAAGTACCATTAGTACCTGATGTTCCGCTTGTTCCTGATGTTCCATTTGTTCCTGAAGTACCTGATGTTCCATTTGTTCCTGAAGTACCTGATGTTCCTGAAGAACCAGAAGTACCACTAGTACCGGATGTACCAGATGAACCATCTTCACCACTTGATCCACTAGTACCACTTGTACCTGAAGTACCTGAAGAACCACTAGCTCCTGAGGATCCCGATGTTCCAGATGTACCTGAAGAACCGCTCGTACCTGAAGTACCTGAAGTGCCACTTGTACCTGATGTGCCTGATGTACCTGAAGAACCATCTCCACCTGTTGCACCATCTAAATTGACATTCCAACTACAAAATTCACCATCACCTGTTGTAGAAGTAGGTGAATCAAAACATAATTCTCCTGTATCGCTATCATAAGATAATACTTCACATTCTTGATGGTTATTAATATCGTATGCTATAATAATAGATTGTGCAACAGTATAAGCTAAATCTGTATCTACAAATATGCAACCACTGCCCCCTAATGTAAAACAAGTTGTTGATGTTGTGGCATATCTATCTGATATTCCACTAGTACCAGATGAACCTGATGTACCTGAAGTACCTGATGTACCTGAAGAACCACTATCACCTTTTGTACCTGAAGTTCCACTTGAACCTGAAGTTCCTGATGTTCCACTTGAACCTGATGTACCTGATGTACCTGAAGATCCTGCTACATTTCCTGACAGGTTTACTTCCCAACTACAATAATTTCCAGTTCCTACTTGGGTTATAATATCCCCATAACATAAAATTCCAGTAACAGGGTCGTAACTAGCAACTAAAGCTGTTTGAAAAGCAGTATCACTGTTGGCCATTATCATTTCTTGACCTATAGAATAAGCTAACCCTACTTCAACAGTAATACAAGTATTACCTACTCCTAAATCTTTACAAGTTGTTGAAGTTGTAACATATTTATCTCCATCTGCACCTGAAGTACCTGAAGAACCACTAATACCCGAAGAACCACTAGTACCACTTGAACCACTTGTCCCTGAAGAACCTGATGTGCCTGAACTACCAGAAGTTCCAGATGAACCACTTGTGCCTGATGAACCTGCATTTAATAAATTTGTCTTTTTTACTTCTTTCGTTGTATTATCAACAACAACTACTTCAAAATTTGTAGTAGTATCTGGTAAATCGGGTGTAAATACACTTCCTGAAAATGATGCTGAACCCGTATTATTAAATGAACCTGATATTGATATGTCATAGGCATCTGCAGCTGTAAATGCATCTACTGATTGGGAAACATGCCAAGCGTTAATAGTAAAACCTTGTGAGATTTCATCAACATTTGGGTTAAAAATATTTTCTAATTTATTGGCCATCAGGTTTTATTATAAATATTAATTTTTTTTTCTTATGGTACTAAACAAACTTTTTTGTAAGTAGTCCCATCATGAAAATATAACTCTGCTACACCACCCCCGGCGTCACAAGCTGTTAACATTCCTGCTTGACCTGTTCCAATTGGGTCTCTTAATTGCATTTGTGTTGTACATCCTACATTTAAGTTATTTACGTGGGTTGTACACGTAGCACAACTTGTAATATTTGAACCTAAAATAAAAGATTCATTATGACAAACATAATTACAACATCCACCTCCTATAAAACTATAATCTGTTGAAGCTGTGTTATACGCTCCTCCTACTATTGATGATTTTTCTCCTGTAGTGCAGTTTGAAAGTCCTCCTACTACTATAGAATCCTCATTATTAACACAATTTCCATATCCTCCTACTATAATACTTTTATCACCACAAGCTTTATTTAAGGTTCCTCCTACAACAACATTAAATTGATCTGAACCTGTGTTATAAGATCCTCCCCCTATAAATATATGTGCATTTCCTGATTGGTTATATCTACCACCACCAATAAAAGCACATGAAGAAAGAGTACTATTATCAAGACCCCCAACTATAACAGAATGATTATTAGTTGATGATATACAATTTGATTCTCCTCCTCCTATATATGTACAATTAGCATTTGCTGAGATGGTATTATCACAACCACCTCCAATAGTAGAAACAAAAGTATCACCAACTGTATTATTTCCTTCCATAGGTTTAATAGCAGCATTACTACCTGTTTCATATGGGCTTACAGAAGGTTGAGGTACAAAACTACTGGCAGCTACATAACCTACACCTCCAGTAGAACTATTATAAGATAGTACATTTGTTTGAGATAAATTTGGTATCCCATTTATAGAAAAAGAATTTAAAGAAGAACCAGAAAATAATAAACTACCTGTAACTGTTAAAGAACCAGATATTGCAATATCATAAGCTTCTGCTTTTGTAAAAGCATCTATTGATTGTGATACTTGTGCAGCTCTTATTACTTGGAGGGTTGAAATTCCACTATTTGAAAGTGTACACGCCATTATCTATCTATATTTACTAAAATTGTTGTATCAGTTGTTTGTGAAGTAGGTAAAGGTTGAGCTAATTTACCTACAGCTAATAATTCATGATCATCATTGTACATACCTACAGTTGTTACGTAAGGACTAAAATATGAACCAGTTGCAAAATCATAAGGTACACCACTTGATGTTGTAACATTATTTGTTATACTACCTGATATAATACTAGGATTTTGGGAGAAATTAAATTCACTTTCTCCTATTGTACATTTATATTGAGTTTCATAAATGGTATATGAACTTGAAAATGATGCGGTGATTTCAGACCCGGAATAAGCATTTTCTAAAATTAACCCATTCCAATCTTGTTGAGTTAAAATAACCATACCGTGGGGATAGAATATTTGCCCTACATTTATACTAGCTGAAAGTAGATTTCCTTCTCCATCATCTGTAATTTCTGATGTTTGGCTCCATCCATTACCATCATTATTTAAATTTAATACAAATGATTCTGGTTGGATATAGTCTCCAAATAATTTGGAAGGAATTGAAAATACTAAGATTTCTTCATTTGAACTTGTAGGGAAATACCGTGATTGTGTTAATGTAGATTGTAAATAATTTACGTATCTTCCGTTAGATCCATTAGGACCTATCAATACATCGCCAGCCCTATCAGCGCCTAAAAGTATGCTAGCAGTTATTGCATCATCACCAAAGCTTGAAGTTAGATAATTAGAATAATATAATTCTTTAATTGAATAATAAATAGATGATTGGGATAAAATTAAACTTCCCGAATTAAATCCTGTTTGATAATTTGTTGATGAAGTAAAATTTATATTTTTACCTAAAAATCTATTAACATCAGCATCAGAAGCAGAAAGCTCGCTATCTCCTTTAAAAGTAAACGATTTATTTACTTCTAATGGAGATACAATTATATCTTGTGAGTTGAATTGTTTGAAAGCTGCCATTCATCTTAAAAATCTAGTTTTACTCTTATTAGAGCTTCTTTTGTAAAATCTTTTAAAATTGGTTTTGATAATTTTGCTACAGCAAGTAAATCATTGCTATCATTATATAAACCAACCGTTGTAGGAAATACATTAGGGTTATTTATAAAATAAGAATATATTACTTCTCCTGTTGAACCTGATATAAATGATGGGTTTTCTGAATAGTTAAATTCTGAACTTCTTGCTCTTACAAATATATAATCAGATGTAATTGTTTCTTGGCTTGCTAAACCAAATGATGCAGCACTACTACCTGATATAGCTTTAAGTAATTTTTGTGGATTATTTTGATCAGAATTTAATGTTCTGTTGGTTCCATTTGGATCTAAATTAATCCCTTCTCTGGTGGTTATGTCTAAGGCATTACCATTTAATAAAATAGTTGAAATGTCCGGTAAAAATAAACCATAGGATCCACTATTTGAAGTATATCCCGTGTTATTACTATTTAATCCACTAACTTTATTATAAGCTGTACCATTTGATCCACTAATAACTTGATAAGCTCGCATTGTACCAAAATATTGTGGTATTGTAACATCTTGAGAATTATCTGTTAATTCTAAAGGGCCTAAAGCCCCATTTACACTACTAGATAATTTTAAGTTTAAAGAACCTGGGAATAGGGTTTCTTTATATCTAGCTCTTTCTATATTTAAAGCATAAAAGTGGCTACTTGTAACATTACCAAATGCAAAAGAAGAATTTTCATCTTCTAATACTAAAGTTCTATAAGAGCCATACATAGTAGTTGAAGGTGAATAATTATTTACAGCAGCATTATAAGCTAAAGCACCACCTCCTGTTTGATCTGCATAAACAATAGCAAATTGGATCTGACTATTAGGGTGACCTGATGAAGTATTATATACATCTAAATAGTAATTTCCTGATGGGCCATTTTCTTGAGTTGAAGATGTAAAAAAAGTATTTAAAACTGGTTCATTACCTGTCCAAACTGTGGTTGAAACAGCATCTGCACTTACTACAAAATCTTCTGGGTCTAATCTTTTAAAGCTCATTTTTTAATTTTTTATACTGCGGTTTTAGTTATAGTTACTGGGACTGTTAATCTTGCTCCACTATCTAAACCTGTTACTGTTAAAGTTGTTACTAAAGTTGAATTGGTTCCAAATAAAGTATTAATAGTTGTTGCTCTTAAATTTATTTGTGTTCCTGTTACGGTTGAAGATACATTGGTTCCAATTGTTGTTGTAGCGGTTGCATTTGCATTTGTGGTAGCAGCAGTCTGAATTCCTAGCCCTTCAAATGAAGATAATACTCTAACATCAGCAATTGTAGCTGAATATCCACTTGTTTCAAATGTTTGGTTATTACCTAAATAATTTAATGTTTGAGGTGTAATAGCTATTTGTGCACCTTGTTGTAAAGTAATAGCTGCATATCCAAGATTTAATATTGGCATTTTAGCTGTACCCCTAGGTAAAGTTGCTAGTTTATATTTCATTATTTGACTTTCTAAAGGAAAAGCCTCTAATAATGGTTGGTTTACAATTGCTTCACCATAATATGCAGAACCAGAGGGATGGGATGGATTATAAAGAGTATAATCTATTTCATCATCTGCTAAAGCAAATTGAGTAATTTGAAATGAACCATCATTAGATGCTAATGCTTCCCTACCTTTTGTTGTTAAGATAGCATCAACTGTAATTATTGCATTGTTTAAATATCCCATTTTGTTATTTTTATATAAATATTGTTATATGTTATAAATATGTTAAATTATTATTTTATTCAATTAGTTTTTTATCTACTAAATCTCTTAATACTGCATCTGGATTTGTTTCTAATTCTGGTACAGTAAATGGTGGGGCTAAAAATCCTGCTGAAGTTAAACCTATTGTGGGGTTTGAATTATAAGGAAATCTTTGATTAACAATTATTGATCCAGCATCTTTTACAAATCTACGAATAACAAAGAAATCTAAAGGTCTATATTTTTTCTGACCAAATTCTACATCTACAAAAGTTGGAACTATTTCACCTGGTACTGCTGATGAAGTAACATTACTTAAACCAAATCCACTACCCCCATCAGTACTAACTGTTTCATTTTCTAAACTTTGAGGTACATCTCTGTCTAATTCTATTATTAATTGAGGAAAATCATCTATTACTAAATTAGGATCTTCATTTAAATCTGGGGGTATTATGTTTACTATAGTATAAGAATAAGCCTCATTATTTTCAAATCTAATTTCGTCATATAGTTCTAATTCCCATGGGGACTCAATAGGAGGCATTTGAGAGAAATATGGTTCTCTACCAATTGGGAAGTCTTTATTAAAACTAGCGGTGTATACCAAATCTTTTTGAGTAAAACCTCTTCCATATCCCTTATTTAATTGAGGTTGAGAACATACTAATACCTTAGTTGATTTCCCTGCACCACTACCTGAAAAGTCCCAAAATGAGGCTGTGGCTTCTGTAAGTGGATTATCACTAGCTCCTTGGAGTAATATTCTACCCCCTACTGCAGCTTCACCATTTGGGAAGAATTTAGGACCGTTTCCACTAGTATTTGTAATTATATTCCCTTGATATTGAAGTCTAAATTGGTTACCTTGTTTTAAAGCATTAGATGAACCTCCTCCAAATATACCACCTCCAGCAGATTGATTTAACTTTCCTTTTATTCTAACTCTTTGAAGAGTAGGGTTGGAAAACCCAGCATTTTGAACTGATGATCCTATCACATTAGTATTAAGGGTTACATTTATGTGTCCTGTTTGAGTATTAGTGGCAACATAAGCAGATCCTGCTGAACTATAGGGGATAAGTAGTTGAGCTTGTCCTGTTGAATTAGTTGAAGCAAAATATTCTATAATATCAACCGTTACTGATTTAATTTTGGCATTTCCAAAATCACCCGAATTATATTGGTTTTTCTTTTGGAAGAAAACCTCAACTCTTCCTATGTTAGGTTCATCATGAGGTGAATGTCCAAATATACCTCCTTCATGATCCCTAGTTCTTAATTTATTAACAGTAGGTTCCATATCAACAAAGAATTCAAATTCTAATTCATAAGGTTGAGATACATTATTACCAGCTCCAGCTGTATTTTCAAATGCAAAACCACCACCAGATATTAAATCTGGAACTTGTGCTATAAATACTACATTTCCTGTTCCTGCACCCCCACCTATTGCCGTATTAATAGCATCAGCTGAAATGGTAAAAGTGGTTCCAACTAAATTTCCTGTTCCTCCATTAGAAGCTTCAAAAGAAGTTATATCCCAATCTGCTTCTCCATCAGTACCTTCTAAAACTATTGAAAATACAACATCCTGTTGACCACCACTTGCTACTGGCCCGGATACTATAGCTTCAGTTGCAGAGTCAGTACCTTGAGAAATTGATATTGTTTTAGTAGTGCCTTCACCCGTTACAGTCCCACCACTAAAATTAGATGTAAAACCACTTGAAAAAAATAATTCAGTAAGTACAAGAGGAGATCCAACAGCTGAGTTTTCTGAATTTCCATCTGTTACTGGAATAGTAGTAAATCCTGCGCCTGTATCATATACTGGTAGAGAAGTTCCTGTATTAGCATCAGAAGCTGTAACATTATTTTGTGGACCTGGGTTTCCATCATCTTCAGGATCTTTTGTAGATAATTGGTCTTGGGTTGTGCGGTTTATAGTTCTTGTTGCAACTTGGTTAGTAAGTTCACCAAATGCTTCAAAACTATAATTGTTAAATGTTGGGAATATAGTTGGATCAACAGGTTCATTACCTATTAATTCTATTCCTTCATCTGCATATTTGTCTAAAGGAAATATTCCAGATTTTTGACTATATAAAATTGGGGTTGGTCTTGATGTAATTTGAAAAATAGGTTTTTCACCTTGAAGAGGAAGTAAAGATTCAGGTGTTTCTCCTACTAATGAAACTATAGCGTTATTTGTATATTGGACAATACCATTTTGCAATACTGGGGTTGCTTCAAAATTTCCTTGTACATCATATAAACCAATGTCTGATAATCTAGGTTGGATAACTTGACCTGTGCTATCTATTAAATATTGAAGATTATATATAGTCTTATTACTTAAAAGAGGATATGGATCGTATAATTTATTAAAATAAGCTAAGGCATTTTTATTGATATCTATTGAAGGTAATTTACCATAAGTACCTTGATCACCTGGGGACCATATATTATATTTGTTAGATGCTATTTTAGTACCATTATATCTACCATTGATTACATTCATTTGAGTATAATTAGATTCAGGTACTGCTGCTCTTGAAGCAGAATAATCAATAATTTGTTGCCAGTTAGTTGGAGTAACAACACCAAAATTATAATCTATATCTTGTAATCTATTATTTTTCCTCCCAGCACTAAAATTATTTAATAAAGGTTGACAATCATAAGCCGTTTCAAAATTATTATCATCACTAAATATTGTTGGAATTGATGGGTCTCCTTCAACAGCTGTGGATGAAGAAAAACTCATACTATATTGGGTTACTATTAACCCATTTTCTACAACAGAGGGATCATCTGAACCACTTCCTACTCTTAATGCCATTTTTATAACATCATTATATGCTAATTCCCCAGGAGATAATTCGGCGTGTAGTGTTATTCTTTCTCCTACATGATGAGTTAAACTATAAGAACTAGTTTGAGCAAATATATTACCTCCTAGCTCTGGCATTTCATTAGGGAAGTTGTTAGCTGAACCCGTGTATAAGATTATGGAAGCTGTTGTCCAAGTAGTACCACCACCTGAAGCTCCCCCTCCATATTCATCTTCTCCATAAATGGCATTACCATATAAAGCAGCACCCGCATCTGTAAATGAACTAACAACTACAGAAGCTGTTATAGACAATATTCCAAAAGTTGGAGTTACATCAAATATATATGCTCCATCTAAACTTGATGATAAAGATGAAGAATATAAAATGTAAGCATCCACTACTTTAGTAGTAAATTGCCCTGGTACTTCAACACCACTTTGATACTTATTAGGAATAGATCCAGTAATTACAAATTGGTTATTAAATGATCCTTGTGCTTCTGGGGAGCCCATAACAGCAACTACCCCATTAGGGTTAGTAATTGATTTGTTATATAACTCTTGGATATTTATATAATTCAGTGCAGAGCCGAATATGCTAGTTAAAGTATTTTCAACTGTTATTAATAATTGTTGCCCTTCTTGAAGGTTTGTAAGTGAACCATGAATATCTAAATTAGATATAGGGTTGGTATTTGGAACCTCTATTAATTCTTGGGCTTGACTACTTGGAGTTGGACCCACGGTTAATTGGTTAGGTTCAAGATACACTTTAACTACCCCTCCAGAAGGGACTGATCTAGTAACTCTAGCAGCATAATTCCCATCAGCCTCTATATTAATTCTTTGGTATTTGGTTCTGTCATATTTGGTAGTAGTATTTTGGTAACTTCTTACATCTGTATTACTTGTACCATTCCCATCAAAAGATACACCAAAATCACCACCAGCATCTTGCACAGCATATTCATATACATCTATTGAAGCTTGTTCATATTGTGAATCTAAATAATTTATAGTAACTGGGTTAGCCCCTGATCCAATTTGGTTTTCAAAGTCATAACTAACGTAATCACCATAAGTTGTATATAAACCAAATTCTGTTCTACCATTAGTAAATGTAGTAGTATCAAAATCACTCATAGTAAATATATAACCACCAGCAGGAAATACTATTTCATAATTTTCATTATTCCCTCCAGGTTGGGTTCCTGTTTGTAAACTAAAAGATGAAGTATTTTCACCATTATAAAATTCTCCATAAGGTATATTCCAAGTAAAATTAGCCTGGTTACCTATGGTTACACCTTGTGGTCTTGGGTTTTTATAGAAAAATGGTGATTGATTAATATTAGCACTACCCATTAATCCAATACCTCCTGAATCTTCACCATCTATACTTACGGGGCAAGGGTCAGGTAATCCACCAAGAGATGTAAGAACTTGAATAGTTCCAACTGATGGTGGTAGTAAAAGGTTAGTGGTATTAGAATTAGAATTACCACATACAGATAATTCTTGGAAATAAGCCATATTTAATATCCGTGACGTATTGTTTTGGTCTTTATAAACTGCTTCACAACCTGTAGGTGAAAGACACCTCAATTTAAAAGCATTTCCAGTAGGAAGTGGTGGTGATGATGGTGTTTGATTTTGGTACATTCTTAATGTAGCAAAAGGTGTACCATCTGATTGTGATATAGATACTGCAGAACCTGATCCTCTAGAAGGGGGGTCTCCTATAAATGTTGGAGTTGCTTGGCGATATGATGTGAATATAAAAGGTCTTACTTGTCTAGTTTCACTATATACCTGAAAGCTACCAGAAACCGCGGTTACAGAAGGCATAGTTTCTGTGCTGTTTAAGGGTCTCCAATAAGTGTTAGTATTACGATGGGGTAAAAGTGCATCACCCGTTGTGCCCAACATGGTAGCAAAAGTTTGTTGTGAATTATCATAATATACTGGAGTTAATGTATTTTCTAAAAGGTCTTCACCCCTACTCATAGGGTCATATAAATCATATGGAATACCAGGTTGTCCAGACCCTGTTTCTGTTAGATAATATATTTTAAAAGGTCTATGAATATATCTATTATACCTCCAAGCATTTGTGTCAGTTCCTGAAGTAGATTCTCCTTGATATACATACAATTCTTGACCTCTTGAGGTATCAATAGGAATATTTAATGACGTTTGCCCATAAGGGGTGTATGATGTTGTTGATTCGTTAAAATTAACTAGTTTTCTTACTAAACTACTAGTATATAGTGGGTTTAGAAATTTCATTTCATTCTGAAACTCAGAACCAGATATATAAATAGCATTGTTACTAGCATTATAATAATAATTGGTTCCTTGTACAGCACGTGGTTCTTCCGAACTAGCACTTGTCCATGCTATATTAAAATAATTGTTGGTTTGTGTTGGTCCTACGGATGAATCAGGAATATTCCCATAATCTAAAAAGGATTCAGATGGAATTTGTAACCAACTTTTACCCTCTCCTTGTGGGTTTGAAGCATTCATAAACCATGGGACATTACTTGCAGGGTCTATTCCAGATTGTACTGTTGTATCTGTATTATCCTTTTCATGTGAACCTGTGTGGAAATTGTCTAAGAAATCACTTAATATTCCATCATAGGAATTATAAGTTCCATTAGTATAAAAGTTTGAACTAGCCCATCCTCTAAAGAAAGATTCTGTATGATAAGTTAAAGGAAAATATCCTTGTGGTACGGATTCAGATATGCCCGTATCTAATACCGGAGAGGGATCTGCTGATACATTTTGTGTTGCATACCACTGGAAATCTCCACTAGCCGAAAAATTAAAGTCATAGAAGGCACCATCATCAGAACTTATAGTAGTTGAAGATTCCTCTGGTATGGTATAACATAAAGCGGCACCTACACTACTTTGATTAGAAGCTTGATCACTTGGTTGAATACCAACTGATTCTAGATAAAATGTTTGAACTCCCTCTAATATATTGCCCTGATAATCAACAGCACTATTAAATGTAAAAACTATCCATTCTACATTTTGGATAAAAGTAGAGATATTAATACCATTATATGTCTGTAAAGACATTTTTATATAAACTATATTTTCTCCATTATGCCAAAACCAAACATATCCTGGAGGGGGTTGGTTAATTGGACTTAAGAAATTTAGTTCACTTATAATTGCAGTATTGCTATAACCATCAGCACTCCAAAATACAGGTACATACCTATATTCTACATTACTAAGTTTAAAATAAGCACTACATATATCCTTTATACCTACAGGGATAACTGAGCCACTAAATTCTCCATTATAAAATTCTCTTTGATCAGATCTATCTATAGGAGCAGAACCTGAAAATGTCATCCATGCTTCTTCCCAACTTTGTGTTACAAAATATCTATTATCTGTTCCTAATCCTAAAGATCCAGAAACAGTAGTTTTTAAACTGTTAAAAGGTTCAAATGAGCCTGCAGTACCCCCACCAAATTTATATATAGCAGATCCTGAATCTGAATATTGTGGGTAGTCACCTGGTCCTAAACTATAATTTTTAGGTAAATTTTTAACTGAGCCTGAGTAGTTATGGAAAGAAGAAGTTACTTGGGCTGGTCTTTGTCTATTTCTTTCTAATAAATGTTGTTTAATAACAACACCAGAAGATAAACTTGTTCTTGCAGGGGTAAAATCTTCGATCATTTTAAATAATGAATTATCAAAGAATTTAATTAACCTAACAAAGTCAGTTACATCATAGTTGGTTATATATTTTTCAAAATATGCATCTCTTAAACCATCTAAATTAGGGTAACTTTTATCTGATGAAGATATAAGTCTTGGATCTCCAATGTATTCTCCAATATTAAAATGTCCCATTTGACCTATAATATCATCATTAATTTGATCTTGGGGTGAAAAAGCTACTTCTAAATAATTAACATTAGGTGTAAAACTTTCACTTACATATGAAGTTTGTTGTATTGATCTATAACCTGATAATGTATCTCCTTCAGGTAAAATTAATGCCTCGGTTTGTATTTTATCTGTTACTCTATTTCTCATCCCTGATGGAGTTTGATCTAGATGTATATCTTCTACATTATTTAACCAAGTTGGGATTGATTCAAATGAAGCAGTACTATGTGTACCAAAAGAGGATGTAGTAACCCAAGAACCTGTTACTTTAGGGTGGATTGAATCCTTATATGACCCAGTATTTAACAATGAACCTAAAGGTAACCTAAAGGCTAAAGTATCAGGGGCTGTGTTAGTTCCATTACCTTCAAAAGAGTATGGGTTCATTGCGTAATCATAAAATGCACTTTCACTTAACTGTTCTGTATAGTATCTTACTTCTTGGAGTGAACCTGAAAATGGGAAATAGTAAAGACCTGCAAATAAAGTATAATTTTGAGGTAACCAATATATTTCGGTTGAACTTTCCCATGGTGTAGTATTACCTTCAATAGTAGCACTACCTGTAAATCCAATATTTTCATCTATTTTATTAGCAGCTCTTAAAATAAAACCACCATTATTACCTATGCTAAGATCTCTATCTACTTGAACTGACCACCAGTTACCATCCCAAAATGGTAAATATAAGGAAGCAATGTTAGTAGGGTTAGTATCAATATTAGGCCAAAATTTTAAAGTACCATATTCTTTATATTTACTGGGTACAGAACCAGAATAATTTCCTTCTGTTAATAAAGACATATCATATTCAATACCCATAGCAACTGTACTTGTTGAATCAGTTTCAAAAATTGATTGTGTAGTGGGTACATTGGATGCTGAAGGAATACCATTTGTCTTAAATCTAAATTGGATAGATGCTGGGGAATTTTCATTTGCCCCCCAATCTGGATTAAGAGAAAAAGATGAAGTAAATCCAGAACTTGTTGTGTTTAATCCTACATTATATATATCTTGTTTTAAATCCCAATCCTGAGTATTGTTTCTATCTTTACCCCCAAACTCATTTATTCTTAAAATTGTATCGGGTATACCATAAGAAGTAATTAATGCTCTTAAACCTGCTACTGTACCTTTAGTTTTAAGTAAGTAAGGTATGTTGTGGTAGATTCGTTTATATAATCGCTTATTAACGTCATCCAATGGGACTATATCGTTTGATGCCGATATTGTTAAATCAACGTACTCATACCCAGAAGGTGTATTAACTACCCCACCAATTGACCCAGTCATATATGGGAATGGAAATGAACTGCCAGATGGGGTTAACCCTAAAAAGGCAGTATATAAATCATTAGTATTAAAATTATTAGAATATAATTTTACACCAAAATCTCTAATAGCATCTGCAACCATATCTTTAGAAATACCATAATCTAAACGGTTATCCGCGTCAAATTTGGTAGTAATATTCTTGGTATACATCCATAGGTTATCGTAATGTTGACCCACCATATCAACAAATAATTCATATTTAGCATTTTGTGGATCACTTCTTAAATACTCTGGTATAGCATAGTATAATGAATTTTGGTTATTTTCATCATAGTTAGAAGCGGATAAAGCTTGACCTCCATAATATTCACTTTTAATATCCGATGAACCTAACCAATCTAATACTTCAGTGCTACCTGTAGAGTAAAGGGTAAATGGGGGTGTAGTATTTGATTTAGGGTAAGAATATTTAGAGCCACTATTAAAATATAAAAAATATTCATACCCATCAAAGTTTTTAATGGTGTCTTGTATAGTTTGACTTAAACTTGCCTGGCTAGAGCTATATATTGTTGATCCTGTTGTAGAGGAAGTTATTTGTCCTAATTGAGCACTAGAGGATTGAATTAATCCTACTTTATAATAAAAGTTTTGTAAACGAGTAAATGCAGATGAAAAATAAATAAAATCATTATAATCCTCATAATTAACATTTATATCTATTTCCTTACGATTAAGTAAATTATTTACTTGGTTAAATGAAGATGTTAAATTTGAATTTACTAAAGTACTATATGAAAAATCCATTCCTGGGGTTCCAGATTGTCCTTTAATATTTAAACTATAATTAGGCCCAGATATGTAAGTAAAATCATCTGGGGTAAATTCTAATGGGGGAAACTCTACATTATATGATTGTGGAGTTGAAATTTGTTCTACAACTGAGCATTGACTTTTTAAGTCAAAAGTTGCAGGTAAAGGTTCATATAATTTAATTAATATTGTAGGATTTGATTCATCACTCAAATCTAGTTCTATATTATTAGCAATAATTAATTGGTTAGTTCCAAAATTAAGTAAAAAGTCTACAAAATAGTCTGCTGTTTCTCTATATTCTATAAATTCTAAACTAGAACTAACTAGTAAAGCATTATCAATTTGTGTACTATCTAATCTAAGTTCAGTTCTATCTGAACTGATTTCACTAATATAATATTGTGTATTTAGAGTTGAAGCTAGTTGGGGTCTATAAAAATTATAAGTTATAAAATATGAACCAACATCAAACCCTAATCTTTCTAAATCATTTGAAGGTGTTAAAATTACATTTCCTTCAATAATTTTATAATTAGTAAAGGGGACTTGGGATGAAATTTGGTTTTGGTTTTCATCATATATATAAGCTTCAACATAATCTATTGAACTAGAAAATGCTGTATCTAAATCATTAGAAACAATTAATGATTCATCTGAAGTAGAATAATCTTGAAACTCAAATGTTTCTGGGTTGGTTTGGTTTATTATTATTTTATCTTCCATTTTTAATATGATGAATTATTTGTTGGGCTATTATTAGAAGTTGACAAATTAGCATTGCCTCCTGCCGAATTAGGGATATTAGTGTCTATTCCTAAACCTAATGACCCCGTGTTTATAGTTGTTCCTGTTTCTAATTCTACTACTTTTATTTGTTCTGTTAATAAATCTTTTCTTAAACCATCTATTTCTTGTTGTAAAGCTAAAATTTCTTCTGCTATTTGATCAAAATTAATATATTGCCCACTTTCTTTAACTAAAAACTCATGTGAGTTAGTTTCACCAGTTGGTGGTATATCATAAAAAAGAGAATTGTAATATCCAAAGAATTCTTCAATACTTATTTGATCTTCGGCACTGGCACTGATGCTAGTAACCCCTAATTGGGAAAAACTAGTATCAATTACTTGTTCATATTGGGGTTTATTAAAAACCTCTTTTCTTAAATCAACGTTTCTTGTTTGAGACATAATTATCCATTAACAACTTTAAAATAATATTGATCATCTTTTACTATGGTATTACCATTAATTGTAGTTTGAATTAAAATTTCATAGTATCTTTCAGGTTCCAAACCATTCATATATAATGTAAAATAACTACCTGTGCCATCACAGCTAATTTGTGTAAACTCTGAGTCAAAATCAATTACAAATTCATTTGTATCTAAATCTTTTATAGCATAATATGATGCTGTAGGTAGTGCAAAATTATCAGTATAAATAGAAGCTGTTTGGAATGTTCTAGCTGGAAATTCTGGTCTACAGTTTATTCTAAATTGATTAATGCTTTCACTGTAAAATATACCTTGATTGTTATCAATAGCTAAATACACATCAGGAGTATTTATAGTCTGTAATGTTCCTTGGTTATATTGATAGTCCCTCCATTTTATTTCTAATTGGGGAGGATATATAGTATTAGTATCAACGGAATAAAATTGCATTTTAGGTTGAATTGATAAATTAGAATCAAATTCAATTTCATCACTCCATTTTAAAATAAACCCATTATTTTCAATTTGGGTATACGTACCATCTATAGAATTAGAACTTGAATACCAAGTTTTAACTATATCAGTTACATCCATATTTATATCCTTCGTTGTTCTTAAATTAAAGGATTGAGAATATTCTAAATTTAAATTTGTATCTGAGGAAGCAGTATACCAATTCCCCCCTCCTGGGGATGCTGCTATGTATGATCCTGTTACATTTTCTGTAAAATTGTCTAATAACCAGGGAGATGACCCACTATTTGCTCTGTATCCCCAGCTAACCCCATTAATAGTAGAAGGATTATCCAAATATTCCCCACTACCATTATTCCATGATCCAGAAACAGGATAAGTGTATATTTCGGATTGCATTACTACACCATTTGCATCTGCTATAAATGCTTTTAAGCTTGCAGAAATTGCAGTAGAACCTGTATTCAGAGTGTCTATAACGCTGTTGATTTGAGATTGGTCAAATTGAATTAAAGGTCTCGCTACAACTGGTGTTCCAATTGTGGATGGATTTAAATTTGATATTTCAAGTATTGCATCTATACCCGTATTCATATTAGGATATCTTGAATACATTGTTGCATCTTGAAGTGGGAAAAGTTTATATATTGCCATTGTTTATATTTTAATAATTTCTACCTCCTCCATTTGACGTACTCCCACCACCTTGTCCTAGGGTAACAACCCTACCAATTATATCAGTATTAGGGTACTTTACTTCAAATATCATGGGGTCAATTGAAGGGAATATAGTGCCATTTTGCAATGCCCCGGATACATCATAAGCATATTGTGAATAACCTAATGTTGTTCCTGCTTTATTTGATATATTAATATTATTAACTGTTTGTACTCCATTTATGTTATCTAATAAAGTACTAATATTTCTTAAAATTATAGGTTGATTGATTTGCCAATTATTTATATTAAAAAAGTTTTTTAATGCTATAATACAATTAGTTAAAACTTGACTATTATTGTAATCAGGTAAAGTAATAATTTCAAAATTAACACCAATATTAACTACAAAAGCATCTTTTATATTAACAGTGTCACCAATCATTCTATATTGATTTATATAATTACGTAAATTACTTTTTAAGGCAGATGAAGGAGAAGTTAAATTACCATTAATATCAGTAGATAATACATATAAATCTAATGTAGTATCAGGGTCATTAGCTTTGGGTTTTTGAGTAATTGCTTTTGAAATTATGCCATATTTAGGGGGCATACTTAGGGCTCTTACCAAGTAATCATCTGCTGTAACATTTCGCAATTGGGATGAAAGATTTGAAATAGTGTTTTGTCTTATTTCTTCAGCGGAATCACCACTATTCCCCCCACTAGCAGCAACTTCATTATTTACTTGTAATGAATCAAATACTGTTTGTGCTACGGTTGAATTTAGGGATTGGTTTTGGAAATTAGTTAATGTTGTATTTAAATTTACAATTGTATTTGCCGCTACATTAGAACTTACACCTCCACCTTTTAAATATCTTATAGTTAATGTAGTATTACTGGGTGCAATACCATAAGTATTAGTAAATATAAAATTAGTAGGAGAATAGGCGGTTGTTAATTTATCTCTTTCAAAAGGTAACCCCAAACCAACATTCATTGGGTTAGGTATAATTTCTTCATCTGTGTTGCTAGGATTTCCAGACCCAAATTGGAGTTGTAAAGCATCAGTGCTTAAAAATCTTGAATTAAATCTCCTTTGAACTTGTTTAGTTTGGAGTAAGTAAGGTGTATTATCACTATTTTGATAATTATTAGGGTCATTTACATTAGTGTTTTTTATACCATCAAAAACTAATTCTTGACCTAGATAATCAACTTCATACCATTCATTACCTTCCGAATCAAAACAATCTATTATCCCTCCTATATTATCATCTTGTATAATTACCGTAGGGAACTCTTGTGGGTTACCAAAAGTAAAAGATGTTGAAGATATTGCTCCGGATAAGGCTTTTCTTTTCTTTTTTAATAAGTAATATGTTGGGTTATTATTTGATATTTGGGCTACACTAATTTCAGTTAAGTCTAAAGAATTTGATACCGTAAAGTCTATCGGATCTTCTATTGTAAATGATATTCCACTTTGGGTTTGGGAAGTTGTATTTGCACCAATATTTAAAGCATAATTAAAATCAGGAACATATGTATCATTTCCTTCCCCATCAACTACTATAATTGAAGGAACTAATTGATAAAATGATAATTCTACTGAGGATAAACCTGTTACTTTAGGTTTATATCCGTACATATATGATAAATCATATAAATTACTAGTTTGTCTAGCATATTGTAGAAAATTTTCTTGAATTTGGTTATCTAAATAAAAAGATAATACATCACCTACATATGCTGCTTGTTCTATAAACATCATTCCAGGTGATGTTTCTGAAAAATCCGTATAAGTTTGTGGAAAGTATGTTTGTGAATAATTAATTAGTTGTGATCTATAATCACTAAAATCTTTATTTAAATATTCTATATTTCTTCTTATTGTAGCCATTAGTTAAAGCTTAGTGATAGTGCATCATTTATCCCTGTATCTTTTACACTATATGTTATATTTATCTGTATTGTATTTTCTTCTTGGGCAGGTAAAACTGTTAATTCTTGTACAATTACATCAGGAAAAAAGGTAATTAATTTTTCTTGGATGTCATCTTTTATATAAGATAAGTCTTGGGAATCAATTTGAGAAAAAATAAAAGATCTTAAACCAGCTCCAAAAGTTGGATTACCAGGTCTTTCTCCTGGGTTTGTTAGGAAATAATTAATTAAATTATTTTTAATAGCTTCTTTTGTTTGATAATTAGGAGTAAACACTCCACCTTCATTCATAGGAAGGTTAAAACCGATTGCTACACTAGGGCGTAGATCATCGGGGAATATTCTAGTTGCTCCAAATGCCATTTAATTATCTTTTATTCATTAATCCCATTATTTGGTCCATATTCACTTCTCCTTGAGGTAAAGAACCATTCATTGTATCTGTACTGGTAACCTGTAAGGGAACATTTCCTGTATTAACATTTAATGTACTATTTGCTCCAGGTCTCATACCATTTAAAACATTCATCATATTTTCTCTTAATGTTTCTCTGTCAGTTTCAGGTAATGAGGTTTGCATTACTGGGTTCATTGGGCCTGGTGCTGCTACATCTGTTGTAGGAGTACCCATTCTGTTCTCATAAACAGTTTGTTTAGGAGAGCGTACAGCTTCCATAAGAATGTCTTTCATTTCCTCTTGAATTGCTTCTTTTACAGCATCTTTTACAATGGATTTTAATTGACTTAATTTCATGTTATATTGATTTATTATAAATATTAAACTAGTTAGCTTTTAAATTATTTGATCGGATGTAAAACGCAAGTTCATCAGTTAATATCTGTTCACTTGCACTAAATGATGGTTCCCCTTTTAAAACTACAACCCCTTGTGGGTTTGTTGCGGTTGCATATCTTCTTTGTAATGAACCTACTTTATTTTTATTATCTACCACAACATCTAAAGTAAATCCATTTACTAAGTTATCTGATTGGACATCTTCATTTGCATCTGCTAAAGTAAAATCTAAATTTTCTAAACTTTCTTTATCTACACTACATCTTTCTAATTGGTAGTCTAACATTTTAAGTAATTGTAGTGCTTGTTTTAATAGAGCTAATAAAACTAGTAAGGCAGCGGCAATAGCAAAAGATAAAGCCTGAACAAAACCAGCAATTAGAATAATTTTATTTATTTTATCTTGCATTGTTAATATTGCGCTAGTAGGAATACCAACTCCTGGAGGGACTGATGTTGGTATAGGGAGTGATTTTATTACTTCAGCTGCTATTAAAAGTATTGTAGCTATACCCCCTAAAACACCACTAACTATTAGAGCAGTATTTAATAACTTATATATTTGATTTAATTGTCTAACAATTCTATTCCTTTTATTTATTAATTTTTGTATTTCTTCTGGGGTTGGGCATGGTCCTTGTGCTTCTAAAGTAGACATTTTTCCATTTATAATATCACTTATCTTCCCTATTAAAAAAGCAGACAACATAGCTAAAAGATAGGGGATTAATCTTTCTCTAATTATTTTAATAAATTTTTTAATTAATACTTTTAATGATAATTTCCTAGGTTTTAGAGCTTGAATAGCCTTAGTAACTTTTTTTGTTAATCTACCTATTTCTGCCTTAGCTTCATCCGTTAATCCTTGGGTTGATTTTAGTTGGGTTGTTCTAAGGTCTTCTCTAACGGTTTGATCTAAAGCGTAGGGGGTGATTTTTTTAGGAATATACCCATTTGCCGTTACTAAAATTGGAGGTCTAGTTATTACTTTTTCAGTATCTTTTGAAACAGGATATACGGCTTTAATAGTAAACTTTCCATCTTTATCGGTTTTTGTTGTAAATTTAGTACCTGGTAGTGGTAGTATGACATTAGCCCCTTTTATGCCTGTTTGTTTATAAAAATCAATTATAGTACCCCTTATTATATATTCTTTTTTAATAGTATTTGGAACTTCAAAATACTGTGTATCTTCTATTACATAAGTTCCGGGGTCAACTTTAAGGTCTATTTGTAGTTGACTTAAGGCATTTTCTATTAGTTGATCATTAGGTAAACTAAATTCTGCCTTTGAATATTTGTTTGGTGGGGCATTATCTGTTAATACTATAGTTTCTGTTTTTAAAGAACCATCATTTAAAGATAATATGTTAATATAGGCAATATCATTAACCCCATCTTTTATTAAAGAAGTAGAAGCTAAATAAGACTGTGACCCTACACCACCTATATTATTTGGATTTTTATCTGATATTGTCATTATGTTAGTCTTATATTATTTGATAATAATGGGGAAGTAATTTTATTATCATTAGGTAATAAATTCAGAATATTTTGGCAAGTTTCATCTAAAGCCTGTCCTGCTGAGTCTATACCTGAGGATTCTATATTAGTAGCTTCAGGGTCATAACCTTCTAATCCAGATAATGCAAGACCCATAACTTGGATTTGTTCAACTAAAATTTTAAATTGGTTTATAAAAGGCCCCCCTAATAAAGCAGGTGAATCTGCTTCAGCACTCCCAAATTTTATTTTATCAGCAACAAAAGTAATTGTTTTTGAAGTTAATCCAATTTGTTTATTTGAAGTTAAAGCAATAGAATCTTCAGCACTAGCTATTATGCTATCAGAAGATGCGTTAAATACTAAACGTCCAGAATTTAAAATTACTTGAGGTTTAAAATATTCTCTAGGTAATAAAGGTTCTGGGGACATGGCTGAGAAGTTTTCACTTGCTGCTTTTAATGGTATTTGTTGGTAAGAAGTCATATAAATAGATGATAAATCTTCACTTATATCTTCTATTAATGGTAACCAACCGGCATTAGAAGCATCCTTTGGTTGACCATTTCTTAATATTGTAATTGGGTCTCCATTTTTACCTACAAATGACCAATTATTTTGATATTCTGTAGAATTTGATGAACCTGATATTGATGTTGAAGGTACAGTACTTCCAAATCTAAGGGAATTACCCCATCTACCTTCGTAAATATTATCCCCAGCAAAGGGTAACAAAGGATGAATATTAGTTTTTTCTACAAAAGATCCTTTTTCAGTTAAGGGACTATTTAAATTTACATTAGTAGAAAAATCAGTTACTCTTCGTACTATACCATTTTCAATTTGTTCATAATTAATATCTTGGCTTGCATCTTTTTTAGGATCTATTAAATTTGGGTAAGCATTATGGTGGGGGTGATTCCATATTCCTACAGGATTTAAATAGTAATATTGTAATATATTAGTAGAATTAGTACTTTTACTAATATTTTTTCCAGGAAGATTAAATAATACTACTATTTCATTTATTAAAGGATAATTTTTTAAAAAGGGTAATAAAGGGGTAGCTACAGGATTAGTTTTAGTAGTTTCTTTTGAAACTAAATTATCTATGGGTTCAAAAAATACAGTACCCAATCCACTCCATCCCCCATATTCATTAAATAAGGGATGAGTATTACTAATAATTATATCAGTAACTCGGGCAGTAATAAATTGAGCTTTTAATGTGTTTAATTGGTTAAATATGTCTTCTTTATTTAACCCAACACTATTAAAATTTTGATTTAAACCCCCAAAACCTGCTTTATTTATTGCCATCTTTCTTTACTTCGAAGTTTTCGTTAAGCTTATCTAATTCAGCCATCAACTGTGATTTTTCTTCTTCTGTTATACCCAGTGTATCTTCACTACTACTATTATTAAGCGCACGCTGTACTATAGTAGCCATTTTAATTAATTGTTCATCGTTTCTTACACCAATTTCCATGTATTCTTTAATAAGTGGAACAATTAGGGTAGCGTCACCAATATCACTGATGAGGGGTTTTAATTCGGAAATTAAACCTGAAATTTGTTGTTCTTTTTTCTTTTGGTTGTTGTATATCTCTTCTAAGATGTTAGAGAATTTTTTCTTCCCAAATACAACACTATCTAGTGATCCCATAATATTATTTTATTATAAATATGGATATAAAAGGGATTTAGAATTTAGTATACCCGTTTTCTAAATAGAATATATATTGTGATTTAAATACCTCATGAAGTTTATCCGCTATTTTGGTAATTTTTGGGGTTTTTACATCTACCATTTCCCTTATGTAAATATAAAGTGCTTTTTTATTGAATACTTCAATTGTTTCTCTTTTTCTAAACAATTCTAAAATTGCATCTGCTATTTGAGCATCGTTTTTTTTAGGAAATAACTCTAATAGGTTTTCACTAGTATATTTAACAAATATATCAACATATTTATCTAAATCACTTTTTACTTTTTCATCCCCTTGAGTATAAGTATAAGTTGAGTTTTCACCAGTTAAGACATCAACATCTACTTTTTTTACTTTTTTAGTATAATTTTTAGTATTATATAATATTAACCATCTTTTAACTATAGTACCAAAATAAGAATATGCTTTTGCTCCTCGGGTTGGATCAAATAAATGCATTTTAGATAAAAGAAAAGTAATTATCTCATGTTGGAGATGTTCTAAATTTTCTACTTCAGTATGGTAAAACTTAAATGTATGAATTATATTCTGAGTGAGTTTAAAGAATGGGTAGTGTATATGGGTTTCATATATTCTACTTCTTATTTCGGGGTCGGGTTGATTATTATATTTTACAATATAGTCCTCTGTCTCTTGAGTAAAATAATTTTTACTCTTTTTTCTACGTTTCTTAACCATATATTAGTTGATTTGGAATTTATCAATTCCTTCTTGTAAGTTTTTAATTTGTTTAAAAAACCAACCAATTTCATCATCACTTTCAAATATACCCTTGGAATCTATTTTCTTTAAACGTTCACTGGTAAATTTGATCTGTTTGTTAAATTCTGTTAAATAACTATTATATTGGAGTATAATATCCTCTGCTTTTTCATTTTTTCTTAAAAGATTAAAAGTCGTATATCCTAAGATAACGACTAATAAACCTAAAATTCCTATTATTATTTCTAATATCATAAACTATCTAACATATTCTTTAATCCTGGACTTGATAAAGTATTAAGTGCTTTGGATTTGGAACTAGTTTTCGCATTTAATGTATAATTCTTTTTTGGCGTATCCACGCTATTTTGAAAAAACTTTGGTAACCATTCAATCTCAAATTCAATACGCGCTGCCATCATATCTGCTTGGTGTAAAATAAATGGAAGAGATGTGCGTGGTTTTTGTTCTGGTGTGAATGATTTTAAATATTTTTCATTTGCTGAATCATATAAACCATCATGTGTCTGGATAGCAATCATTTCATTAAAAGTATATTTAATATCATGTTGCTGAAGTAAGAATAAACCACGGTCAGGAACAGATGCAAAAGGTAATGCCTTATTAAACATATAATCTTCACCTAATTTATCGCGTCTCCAATTATCTGTCTGGGGGATGTATGCTTCTTCAGTATCAGATCCCATTTTACCTAAGTCATGGTTGATTGCCGAGAATACCAATTCTTCCTGGGTAAATGTCGTCATATCACAACCAAACCCTTCCCATACAGCGGACATGGCTAAAGCGGCTTTTACAACTCTATTAACGTGATCTACGTACCCACCTGGGAATGCTGAATGGTATTCTTTTTTATGTGCCGCTGGCATTAGTATGATACGATCCTCATATTTTTTATAGAAATCAAGTAAACGTTGTTTACGATCTCCAGTAATATATGTTTCAATGTTAGTGTTGAATTCGATCCAATTAGCTTGGATTTTTTCTGCTGTTAATTGCATAACCTTAATTTTAAATTAATTTATCTATTAATGGATGATTTTATATCTTCAATAATTTCTTTGCCTTCTTCAATAGTTTTTTTATAAACTTCTAATGGTTCTTGTCTAGAAACAATAAATTCTAAATGGGAAAATTTCCCGTCTAATTTTTCTAATAATTGAATAATGTAATCTTGATTTTTCATATTTGTTGTATGTTGGTTAATGGGGGGATATTTTAACCCCTTTTATTACCTTTATTTCCAACCCCTTCTTATTCCCTTTTCTTACAAACCTGTAATACTAATGTACGAGGGATTTTTTGTATATCCTAATTATTTTTTAAATTTCTTTAACTACTTCTTTTATTTTATGAAGGTGTGCACATTTTTCATATTCTTCGTATTGTTCAAAAAATGTAACTGCACCATCTAGAGCTTTGTAAAATACCTTATTATCAAAATTTATAATAGCATTCACATCATCATGATCCTCTAAACTAATGTTTTTGATATAAGACCATGCTCTATTATATACTGTAAACTCAGATGCTTCTTTTGTAGACTCTACATTATAATTAGGTTGTTCTTTTTTAAGAAACTTTTCCAATTTCTGATGGAATATATGGTGATTTTGTATTAACTTGACAAACATTCCTATTTTAGCGAAAGGACCATTCATGAAATCCTTTATCTCATCTTTAGTTTTTTCATCGGTAATTTCTTTACCGTCTACAAATAATTGGAATATCTTATCTTTATCTATCATCTAATTATAAATATACACTATACACCTAATTCAGCAATTTCTTGCTCAATATCTTTTTGGATATTTTTTAAAGTATTAAATTCTTTAATAACATCTTTTTTATTGGGGTTATCTGGGTGGTAATTCCAAATTTCATCTATTACTGTTGAAACAGCAATTAAATCATTTACTAAATTTGCCTTTTGTTCTTCTAATGTTTCTTCTCTCATAACTATTTAAATTTATTTCCTATTAAGTTAATTGTTTCTTTTGCCTCTTCCAAGCTAATTTGGAAAAATTCTTTACTATTATTAACACGTTGTGCTTTTAATTTATGGTGTACTTCTCTTTCTACCATTTCACCATTAAAACATTGGTACGCCCATTCTACTTTGTATGGCAGAGCAACACCAGTTGCAGAAGATATCTGTTTAGCTCTTTCTTCTGGTGGTTTTTTGGTATAACCTATTTTTAATAAACCAGGTTGTGTAGGATTTGATAATACATATACCCATTGATCTCCATCACCCTGGTCCGCATATAACCCATATTTTTTATCGGTATAATACGTTACATTTTCCCATCCATCCCCTTTTTCACTAGGTGTTAGGGTAAAATATCTAGCATATTCTAAATCCGTATTCCCATAGTTTTCCTTTAGTGGAATAAATTGTTTAGCTTCTTGGACTGTAATTTTATCTAGACTCATTCGAATATAATTTTAAATTCTTTTTCAATTTCTATATTATTTGGAAAAACTGTTTTAATGAATATTGTAGTAGTATCCCCTACCATTTCATTATCAAAAAATATTTGTTGTTGGGGAGTATAGTTATATTTACTATATGTACCAATTAATGTTTCAGAATAGGGACAATCAAAACATTGGTTAGGGTTAATAGAATAACCTGCAATATTTAATGGGGGGTAATTATTAGCCATATCTTCAATGGTATATGTTAAATTCCCAATGGGTATAGGTGTAGTATAATCACCATCAGTAAAATAACTTAATACACTATATAAAGGTACTGTAAATGTTATATTATTAATCCAAACCCAATAGTTAGAATCAAATATAGTTTCAATTAAAGGCACACCATTTACAATATAATCAGGATGTAATTTACTTGTATTTCCTTTTAAAGTAAAATACTGCATACCTTGATGTGAAATGTGCCAATAACCATTAATATCTTGGTATACTCCTGGTGATACTAGCGGGTCTATTGCAAATTCTATATTACAATCCCCATCTAAACAAGGATAAGGTGAAATAAGCTCCTCTGGGCTACATGCCCAGAAGAAACTTACTAAACTAAATATAATTAACTTTTTCATTATGCTACGTATTCTAATGCTTTTGAAAACATTTTCTTATTTAAATCCTGATCTTGCTTGAAATTTTTAATAATTCGAGCTTGACGAGGTTTACCTTTAACTGTAAGGTATTCAAAATTACCTTCCATAATGTTCTCTTGAACACGATTAAATACTTCCCACAATCCATTCCCTATATCTTCTGAACGTTGGGGATCTAAAACTTCCTGAATTGCATCTTTATTATAGGTATTATTTGTACCTTCAACTCTCATATCAAGGAATGATTTTGCTAAATTAAACATTTGCTCTTCATTAAGCTCTGTTTCTTTCATTTTATTCATTGATTCAACAGTTAAATCAAGACTACCAACAATCTCTTTAATTGTATCTTGAAGTGTTTCAAAATCATAACCCATATGTTTAACTTTAAAATCTTCAAACTTAGTATCGGCAACAACCAAACCATTTTCACAGATCATTCTAAATAAACCTGCAGTAAAGGTAAATGAATTTTTACCATCATGAGAATTAGTAAGTAATACTTGTGGATAAACAGTATCACCATCTTCTCCATTAATAACAACATCAGGATTTCTAAAAACAACTAAGTGCTTTTGAAAACCAACATTTTGACGGGCTTTAACCTCTTTAGCATCAACAACTTTCCAACCAAGTAACTCCATATCGGTAATAACTCGATCAGTAGGGATGTGTGTGTACTTATCTGAAGTACTTTCTGCACCTTTTGTAGTAAAAATACTAGGAGCAATTTCTCTTAATTCTTCTAAACTTTTGAAATTTGAACTTGTGTAATCTAACATAACTTTTATTTTAATTTAATTAATTTTAATAGCTCGAAACATTCGAACACGTAAATATACGAAAGGCTGCCTGGGAAGCCAAGCTTCCCGTGCATTACCTTTAAAGTTTTTCTAATAAACTTGGTGAAACTCTAACCATACCTGCAATACGACCTTTAGGGGGATTAATTTCTGTAACCCTAATATTTTTAGTCATAATTTTCTCAACCCTAAATTGCTTACCAATAGCACTTTTATGGTTAATTTTAACTGTATCGCCTACTTGAAAAGCTTCTTTTGTTAATTTAGGAGTAACTTTACCTTTACGAGCGGTAACTTTAAATCTTAATTCACTATCTGAATAACGGATAGCACCTGTGCTAATATTAACACCATACTTTTTTTGCAATTCTGTAACTGCATTTTGAAAATCACTTCTGAAATTTTTAACTTCTGTACTTGTCATAACCTTTATTATTAAATTTTAATAGCTCGAAACATTCGAACACGTAAATATACGAAGGATATCCCGTGTAGCCAAATTTCCTGTGTATTACTTTTAGGAAATATTTAAGGCAGTATTACCTGTTGTTCTTAAAAAGGACCCACTAACTAAAACATTATTAGAAGGGGTAAAAACTAAGGACCCACCATCTTGTTCAACTACTACCGAAAATATGTAGGAAGATGAAACTAAGGTTTGTACATTGGTTAATGAAGTAAAGGTTCCAACAGCATTTAAAGCAGATGTAGAATCATAAAACCCATCATTGTTTCTAACAGTTTCAAATGTAAAATAAGATGAACCCGAAAGAGTAGAAGGGGTTGTAAAAGAAAAAGTATAAGGAGTAGCAGCATTTAATGCTTCATTTGGTGTTCCTGCCCCCGAAAGTTGTATACCAGTATATGATGCCATTTTTTTATTTTATTATACATATAGAAAAAAACGACTCTTTCTCTCTTACATACTCACATCTATCTATACGTATATACAACATATTTACACATATTTAAAAAAATAGTGTGGAGGATTAGAGGGACATTCGTATATTCCCACCATGAATAAAAATTTCATTGAACTCACAAGGGATAATCTCTCTAATTTTATAACCGCACCTAAATTACTTGTAATATTTGGGTCAAGGGGGTGTGGTGCATGTAAACAAATAAAACCCAAATTAAAAAAGGTTAGTGATTTATTACCTATGGTATATGTTGATACCCCAACATTTCCAAGATCAACACAATTATATCCAAAATCAATAACACACCACCCAACAATAGCATTATATGAAAACGGATATTATAAAGCAACTGTTGATTATAAAACAATATGGTTTGATATAGAAAAAATAGTTAAAAATGAATATTTATAAGTTATGGAATTAATATATTTTATTAGTGGAATACTATCGGTAGGAGTAGTATATGGTATTATTTTACTACGTACGGTGAAATCTTCACATACGGACTTACTGGCTCGACATCAATCACAATCAAATATCTCCTCTATCCGAGGTATAGAGTTAAAGGAGGAATTAGAGGCTCTGAGAATATTGATTGGAGATATCCAGGCGAATATGGAGAAGGATCAGTACGAGAGTTTATCTGGGATAAATAAGCGGATAAAAGAATTGGATGGTGTTGCTTATAGTACATTGGATAAGGTTCAATTTGCGAGTAAATCGAATGATAAAAACTTTGGGACAGTATTTAGTGAAATACAACAATTGAAAAATAGTTATAAGACTATGTTACAAGATCCTAATTTTCTAAATAGATATTAAATATGTAATAATGAGGAGTAATGTTATTATAAATAAAAAATACACACAACCTGTATTAGATTGGATGCTACATGAGAATAATATGGAAAAATATAATACTGCAACCTCCCCAAATCAAGGAGGGCAGTTTTATGTGATAACTCATATTAACTATAAACCTGAAAAATTAGTAGAAGCAAATTTTCCGTTTAGAGATTTTTTTATTTTACATTCAAAATTATTAGATATATGGGATATACCTCATGATCTTCCTGTTGATGAGAATTATGGTCATTATTTGGGTATATATAAAGAAGGACATTGTTTACCACCACATAAAGATCCTAATGTGGGAGTTGGAGGTCCTAACCAATTAAAATTTGAAATAGTAGATGATATCTATGAAGTAAATGATAAAATTCATTGTAGGTTTAATATCCAAATCCAAAAACCCAAAGGAGGAGGTAATACTATAATTGAAGGTAAAGAAATCTATGTAGAAGAGAACGAACCTATGCTTGTACTGGCAGGATTATATGAACATTGGGTATCTAAAGTGGAGGGTGATAGAGATAGATTAGTATGTACTTTTGGTCACTATTTACCTATTGAATTAGCTATTGAAAAAGGATGGTATCCTCCTAAATAAGTATATATTTTCCTCGACGCCAAAAAGGTTTTGAAAAAAGAAGGTTGCCATTTTACTATTTTTTAAGATTTGGCGTTAAATGGAAAAAGGGCCCCCATTTGGGGGCTCTTATTATATCCAAATATACATTATATAAGTATATACAACCCGAGGGTAGAGGATCGTAGGAGCTCCGTATGGTACCCTACACCCTTTCCTTCACGTACACACGCTATATGGATACCAACGCGTATGGGATTATGTACATATATATGCGCCGGTATGGCGGTATGCCCAATGCAGTACGTAAGTATACCCACGGGGGTAAGTACCACGTACAGAAGTACCACCACGGGGATTATCCCCACGGTGGCACATACAATAACTAAAACTAAAACAAAAACAATATACTACATGGAAGCTAATCGCAAACGTGTATGCATGGAATTGTTTTTTAATCCCATATAAAAACGTTTACCATCAATAACAACATCTTGATCACGTGTTGCTAATTCACTATCAAATTCTTTATTAACAAAGTGATAGAATGGTACTTTATTCAACATTATCTTCAACACACTAGTTTTACCAGTAATGGTTTTAGGTGTTGATTTAATTTTCATACCATCTTTAATGATTGATGATGCATTCTCTAATGTTGGTGATTCAGATAATTCAAATTTTGACATATAACCTTTATTTAATATTAATTTATAATTCAATTTTATGGTATTCAACTTTTTTAGTAGTGGTAATACAGGTAATTAAATCATCTACAACACAAGGATCGACGATAGCGCCTTTTGATTGTAATTTATAAACGATTGATTCTAATAGTGTGTACGAGTGCATTGTTTTTGACATATAACCTTTATTTCAATGTTGATACTTAATTGCTCAACATGGTAAATATACGAACCCTATTCCGGGTAGCCAAATTTATTGCGGGAAGTCTTTAATTATATCCAACCAATGGCGCAACCATAAAATTGGCGGAGCGACATTGTATTTAAACCAGGTGTTGGATGATGAAGTTCGTCGGTGCGAGGATTACCGTAACGATTTTTACCGGTGAAATTGGAATATTCACTATATACCTCCTGGTAATATACCTTATTGTTGTCCTTATCTATTCTCAAGCACAGGCTACTACCCGTGTTGCTAAAATTATCACTAAATGTTTTACCAATGTATTGATCTAACTCATCTAC
>JACKZZ010006937.1_pt1 | contig 31017 bp, 33 predicted proteins | sample 8027871 | NCBI WGS metagenome assembly JACKZZ01 (sample SAMN15724774, study PRJNA655200) | protist metagenome | isolation source: fluorescence activated cell sorting (FACS) single amplified genomes of... | place: USA: West Boothbay Harbor, Gulf of Maine | collected 2000-07-19
TAATTTTGGATACTTATCTAATAATTCCCATGAAAAAGGTATAAGTAGTGGTCTTATATCAACGGCATCAACATTAGAATTATATTTTTTAACTAAAGATTTTAATTCTTGTGTATGTTTTGAATTTGGCCATAAATCTTTTAAATTAACATTTTTTAATTGAACTTCTTCAACTAATATTTGATTGTTATTAAATCTCCCTTTAAGCCACTCTGATATTCCTTCTGAATTATTACAATAAGTTACACCATCATGAATATCAGCAAATATTAAAATATTTTTATTATCTTTTTCAAGTAATGTATATCCTACTAATCCATATATATTCATATTATAAATAGTTTAGATAAATAAATAGATTAAATAAAAAATTAATACATAATTGGTGAACTCATATGATAAATCCACCATATACGTGTAAGTAATTTTCCGACCATTCGAGTAATATTAACTTCATTTGAATGGTAGAAATAATGTTGAATGATACGAACTTGGTTACCAAATTCAAGAAGACGTTCGCGTAGCATATGTACTTGTTTACTATCAAGTTTCATAATACTATTCATCCTAATACATTCATATACTTTACTATCAACAAGTGTAGGAACTTCAAGTGCAATTGTTTCAAGATGTTCATGAATATTATATTTCTTTGAACATTCTACTGTTGATAAAATATAAGGACTATCTTCTGAAACTTCTTCATAACAGATGTATTGTGATATAAATTTTGCAAACTCTATCTGAGTCGCTTCATTAGAAGGATTACAACTGTGAAATATTTTTCTAATAAAATTAATAATAAATGGAATACGATAACAATCTTCTGTTTCTCTAAATTGCCACATTAGATGTAACATATTTTTATTATCAGTGTTTGTATAATCCCAGCCTCCGCCTTCTGAGATATTTTCAATAATACCTTCATAAAAATCTGTAATATCTTCTTCTGTATTATCTTTTGAAAGATAATTTGTCATTATTCTTGACCATTTAGTTGATTCAGATAGTTTTTCAGCAATCGGTGAACCATACCACATTGTATCATGACCAATAACATCGGGAATAACACTAACAGATAATTCTTTAATTCGTTTTCCTGAACTTCCAATAAATATAACATTACCTCTATCATCTAGCCCACGACGTCCTGCACGTCCAGCCATTTGATGATATAGCATACTATCAATTGCAAGATCATTAGTAATTACAGCTGTACGAAATGGCATCGATACACCAAACACAAGAGAATCATCACTAAATACAATACCGAGTTTTCCACCACATGCAAGATTTTGAACAATTCTTAGATAAGGATCAGGAAGACCTTTTACATATACTCCTACGCCACGCCAGAGAAGATCAATAAGGTAGTGGTAATCAGAACCACACTGTGGAAAATATTTTTTTAATTGATTAGCCCATTCTTCAATAACATGTTGTGAAAAATACTGATTCTTATTAAAATTAAAATCTTTATGTGGTTCAAGAATAGAAATTTCAGATTGCTCACTTTCCATTTGTTCAAAAGTTCCTTTCATCATTTCTTTATGAAGACGTTTTTCTCCCATACCAGAAACTTTTTTACCTCCAATAGTCATCTTTTCAAGTTTCTTGTCAGTTGCGGTTGAACGTTTTGCATCTTTCATTCTTGATTTATAAAGTTTTGGATACTTTTCGGTTTCCATTTCTTTAACTTTATCACTAAAATCTCTAACTACAGTTAAACATTCATGAGAGTTCGTAATAAATATTAATGCTGGTATTTTATTTTCTTGCTTCAAGTGTAAAGCCATATTAACATAATTTATTTCATGTTCTTCCAATTCATCATGACAATACATATCTAAAATAGATTGGATTTTATCTTCATCTGTTTCTAATTTTTCAATCATAAATTCAAGTAGCTTTTGGATATAAATATATGTTTTATCAAGATGAATACGTTCTTCTTTACTAAAAAAGTTATAAGGAGATATAACACCTAGATCAAACACACTAGATATTTTTTCTGCCAAATCCCATACATCTGGAGGTGTTGGATTAAGCGACTTTTTTAGAATTGATCTATCTTTGAAATCATCAATAGTAACCATAGACAATGGATGAATTCTTTCCAGAGATGTTTTTTCATCATTATAATAAAATCTTTCGAGATTAAAAAATCGTTTATTACATTTAATAATTTCCATATTTGTATTTCCTGTTTTATGAAACCATGAACGTAATTCTTCAGCGTTTCCAATTGTTGCGGATAGTGCAAGTGTTGGAATATCACAATAGTATTGTGCAATTGTTTCCATTTCACAGCAATTTTCTTTTCCCATCATATGAATTTCGTCAATAACAAGCCAATCAAATTTAATATCTGAAATAAATGGCATATAATCAACTATTTCAGTTGGTGTTCCAACAACAATTCCCATATGTTTAATTTTTTCGATCATTTCATCACGTCGTGGAATTGATTTAAATGTTTTTGTTAAGATAGGAATATCTTTACCAGTAATTTTACCAATTAAAGATGCGCTTTGCCATGCTAAAATGTCTGTTGGTACAACAACGATTGCTTTAATACCATCTTCTAGATAAATGTAACCAGTAAGAATCGATTTACCTGCAGATGTTGGTGCTTGCAAGATTGTACTTTTCTTTGCATCAATATTACGGATAACATCTTTTTGCCAAGGATCAAGATCTTTAAATCCTCTAACATTCAAAGGAGGCATATTGCTATGAAATTTAGTAAATTGAATTTTTATTGTATCTAATTTACTAATAACTGATGTCATTTTATCATATTTTGATTTATTCATTCGCATAAGATGTTCTGGAATATCAAATTCAGACAGTTTCTGAGAAACATAATATATCATATAATTATCATTAATTTTAATATAATGGTCTAGTGCTAAAAATAGTTTTCTAATACGACCTTCGGATGTTTCTACATCTGCATTCAAACCATTCTTTTTAATTTTTTCAATATCACGTTTAATAGAATGTTTTTCTTTGCTCAAATGATTTTCAATGCGAATTATATCTGCTTTTGACAAATGTTCTTTTCTTTCTAATTTACCTTTTAATATATCAATAAGAGATAACTGTGGATTCATTAGTTCAGGAATTTTTGAATGATCAAAAGAACCTGTAGGACAATCTGCTTTTATTTTTTGTTCATTTGCTTGATTTTTTCCTCTTTGGAAAAAACTAAATTCCCAATTACCTTTATCATCTTTCGAGCGGGGCGCACGTGATTTAACACGTACATTAGTCAATCCTTTAGCCTTGTGTGCTGGATTGTAAGTGAATTTTTTATGTACACGCGTCTTGTTATTAGACATTATTAGATTAATATAAATATAAATAAAATAATAATTTCAATTTTTATGAAAATTTAAAATTCCGTATCAGGATGAGCCGGACTAGTATATTATTAAACGTTTAATGGTGACCTATTTATTCATCAGTGTGTGTATTTATGTAATTAATAATAATAATTTCTAGATTAGAAGAAATAACGTAACCTCTATTTACAGCAAGATCAATATAACATTGTGAGTTTTTTCTACATATATTGTTCCATATAGGAACAGATCTGCATATAGGACAGTTTGCAGAATTTCTTCCTTGTGAAAGAATTTGATCTCTACAACTAGTACAGATATTCTCAGCGTGTTGGTTGCACTCCCAATAGGAGAAATTTGATGGAGATCCTTCAGTTGCCATACAGATACAGCAAAGAGAATCATTATGTTCAATCATGTCGGAGGTAGACATTAAAAATTATATTATTTAAACTATAATAATAATATAATTTTCAATTTTTATTGATCTGTAGATAAAATAATGGTATTAATCAAATATCTGATTGATAAATTTAGATGACCTTTATATTTATTTAATACATTTTTGATCAAGTGATTATCCCATTGATATTGAGAAAAATGTGTATTAATATAATTAAAATCATCATTATATATAAATTCATCATCATTAATATCTTCTAATTCAATTGGTGTTTCAATATTACCAGATTGTAAATAAGAATTAACTTTATTTAAAAGTTCTGGTTTTTGAACACATAGATGTAATAGATCTAGTAATTCAGGTGTTAAAGTATCTTTTATATCATCATTTATAGTATTAATATCATCTTGATCAACGGCATCAATTGTAATTTCTGTTGTATCTTCTAATGGTTCTTCATTAATAATATTTTGAGGAATATTTTTATATATAGTTTCTTTTAAGTTATCTTTTACAATATCACTATTTGTAAATATATAAAAAGTTGTATTATCAGTTGTAATCTTATCATTCATATTATTAAATTGTTTTCCGTTAGATATAAATTTAGTATCAGATAAATATGTTAGTAAATATCCTTTATGAATAAAATTTTTAATAATATCTTTAAATATAATTTCCGTTTTATCAAAATTAATTGTATAAATATAATTAGGATTACTTTGATGAGGAATAAGCTTAAAATTAATTTCCATTATATTATTAATAACTTTATTTATTACATATTTATATCAATTTTTATCTATTTATTTGATATAATATATATATTAAAAGCATAATATATATATATATATATATTATAATAATATGATAGGATTACAAAATTTAGGAAATACATGTTATATGAACTCTGGTATACAATTACTAATGAATTGTGAAAATTTTAAAAATATGATAAAAAAAAATAAACATATTAGTGAAAATTTAACTAAAATAAGTAACTTTATTTTAAATTATGATAATTCAAATAATTATGCTGACCCAAAAGATATTAAAAATATTGTAGGAAAAAGAAAAAAAATGTTTGGTGGTTTTGGACAACAGGATAGTCATGAATTTTTAATTTATCTATTTGATGTTATTGATGAAGATTTAAAAAAATATAATAAAAAAGATATTTATGATATTTTTGGGATGATATTTAATGTAAACTTTAAATGTAAATTAAGACAGTGTTTAACTGAAAGTGAACATGAAGAAAATGAATTATTTTTAAATCTTGATATTACAAATAATTTAAATGATTCATATCAGGAATATAAAAAAGTATTTAAATTAGTAGATGAAAATATGTATATGTGTGAAAAATGTAATGATAAAACACCCGGAAGGAAAAAAATTACAACTAAAAAATGGCCAAATGATTTAATTATTGTATTAAAAAGATTTAATAATAACTTGATGAAAAATAATTCTGATATGGATATACCATTATACTGGAGACATGGATATAAATTAAAAGGCGGTATATTACATTCAGGATCTTTAGGAGGAGGTCATTATATATATTTTGGTAATAAAAATAATAAATGGTATTTATTTAATGATTCTAGTGTATCAGAAATACATAATATAGAGACTTATAAAAATAGAGCTTATATATTACATTATAAAAAAAATTTATAAAATATATAATATGAATTTATATATAAAAATCTTATATAAATATATACTATGAATTTATATATAAAAATTGCATTAGGAGTAGTTATTCTACTTTTTGTTTTGAATTTTTCTATACCCCTTTTTGGCGGTACTGAAGATACCCCCGCAACACCAACACCCGCAGGTCAAACAACCGCAGGTCAAACAACCGCAGGTCAAACAACCGCAGGTCAAACAACCGCAGGTCAAACAACCGAAGGAACAAGTACACATGATTTTGCTCAAAATCTCAAGAAGGATGGTACAGAATATTTTACTAGTGAAAATGATAAAGAATATGAAAAGTTTTATTCCTATTTTAGTGATAATAAACTTCTTGATGAAGAATCAAATACCTCTTTACGTAATATGAATTTAAATGATGATACTGTAAAAAAATTTAACGAAATAATAGATACAACTAATGCTAGTGTAGGTCAACCAAAATTTGCTGAACTTTATCAAGCTTTTAGACAAACGTTAGTACCACAACTAAGTAATGGTAGTATAACTGAAGAATTGTACAGTGAAAAACTAAAAGTAGTAATACTCTTATTTATTATAATAAGTTCTGAAAAACATGATGATGATAGTGCATGGGATAAATGGGTATATGATGATGGAAAACTTTATAAAGAGTTACCAAGTGTATGTCAAGCATTTACTGCATATGATGGTGAATATGATGAGGGATATACTTCCTCAGGACAACCGTCAGAAACATATAATAATATTATGAAACCATGTGTCACTCATGATATATATGAATTATTAGAATATAATGATAGAGTCCTTATGCCTGATGATGGAATTAGTAGAAAAATTATCAGGACTGATGAACCAGAGGTTTTTTAATAGACTTAAATAAAAAATTATTAAATTAATAATGGATAATTATAAAGAAAAATTAAAAAAATATAAAATATCATATTATACTATATACTATGACTTTTGAAAAAAAATATTTAAAATATAAAATCAAATATTTAAATTTAAAAAAAAAAATTCAAATAGGAGCGGCAATAGTACCAGAATATGAATATCTAACTGATGATACAATTGAAATGACTGTACCGTTATATTTAAATCCAGGTCTACCTGGGTCAGATACTAATAATCAATATATCGAAGCACTAAATAGATTTGGACCAATGAGTGAATGGAAAACAAGTAGAGTTACAGATATGAGTGGTTTATTTAAGTATGAAGAAAATTTTAATCAAGACATAAGTAGATGGGATACAAGTAGTGTTATTGATATGGGTGGTATGTTTGGTGAAGCGTCAAGTTTTAATCAAGACATTGGTAATTGGGATACAAGTAATGTTAATAATATGCATGAAATGTTTTATAAGGCAAAAAATTTTAATCAAGACATAAGTAGATGGAATACAAGTAGTGTTACTGATATGTCTGGTATGTTTAACCAAGCATCCAGTTTTAATCAAAACATTGGAAATTGGGAGACAAGTAGAGTTATAGATATGAGAGGTATGTTTGATCGTGCTACTAATTTTAATCAAGATATAGGTAGGTGGGATACAAGCAATGTTACTGATATGGGTGGTATGTTTGGTGAAGCGTCAAGTTTTAATCAAGACATTGGTGGGTGGAATACAAGTAAAGTGTTTGATATGAGTTATATGTTTTATCAGGCAATAAATTTTAATCAAGACATAAGTAGATGGAATATGCGTAAAGTTGTTGTTGTGAGTGATATGTTTGATGGTGCAGATAGTTATAATCAAAACAAAACACCCCAACCCCCACGTTATATATTACATTATGAAAGATAATAAGATATATAATTTCAACACGAAGTGCAGTGCGGCATGATGTGATAATTATCGTTAATACAATTATTGTAGAAACTACTAAAGCATCTTAATAGACTTAAATAAAAAATTATTAAATTAATAATGGAAAATTATAAATTTAATAAATATAAAGCAACATTAGATAATTTTAAAGAAAAATTAAAAAAATATGGTGTTGCAATAATTCCTGGTATTTTAAATAATGATGAAATAAAAGAATTCAAAAATGGTATTTGGGATTATTTAGAACATATAACAGTTAATTTTGAAAAACCAATTAAAAGAAATGATAAAAGTACATGGAGAAGTTTACGTGAATTATTTCCATTACATTCAATGTTAATACAACATTGGGGTATTGGACATGCACAATTTAATTGGAATATAAGACAAAATCCAAAAGTAGCACAAGTGTTTTCAAAACTATGGGATGTAGATAAAAAAGATCTATTAGTTAGTTTTGATGGAGCAAGTGTACATTTACCACCAGAAGATACAAATTTAGGGTGGTATCGAGGAAATAATTGGTTCCATTGTGATCAAAGTTTTATGAGAAATGATTTTGAATGTGTCCAGTCATGGGTTACTGCTTATGATGTTAATGCTGGAGATGCAACATTAGCATTTTTAGAAAAAAGTCATAAATATCATAAAAATTTTAAAGATGATAATACCATAACAGACAAATCAGATTGGTATAAATTAAATGAAAATGAATTAAAATATTTTTTAGATAAAGGTTGTAAAGAAACTTTAATTAAATGTCCGGCAGGGTCAATAGTATTATGGGATAGTAGAACTATTCATTGTGGAAGAGAATGTATAAAAGAAAGAGAAAAATCAAACTTTAGAGGTGTATCTTATGTATGTATGAAACCAAGAAGTTTATCAACTGAAAAAGACTTAGAAAAAAAAATAAAAGCATATCAAGATAAAAGAACAACGAGTCATTGGCCAAATAAAGTAAAATTATTTAGTAAAAATCCTAGGACTTATGGGAAAGAGTTACCTCTAATAAATGATATAGTAGAACCAAACTTGACTGAACTAGGGAAAAGATTAGTTGGTTTTTAATATATTTGTATTTTTATAATATTTTTCTATACTTTTATAGATGAAGGAATTTTACATAGTTGATAGAGGAGAAAAAGTTAATATTATTCACGATGAATTAGAAAACCCTGATTGTATTTTAATTCACCTTCATGGTCTTAATTCTCATTTTCAATTTATATATTACTGTCAAAATGAATTTAATTATAGAATTAAATATTTACAAAAAGCTAATATTAGTTCTTATGCTTTAGAATTTATAGGTCATGGTAAAAGTGGTGGAATAAAAGGATATATTGATAATTTTGATAAAGTAATAACAAATGTATTAGCATTATTAACTTTTATTGAATTTAAACATCCAAATAAACCTATATTTTTACTTGGAGAATCAATGGGTGGTGCGATCGGTATTAAAATAGCTATATTATCAAAAAAAATTAGTGGTATATTATTACTTGCTCCTATGTGTGGAATAGATAAAAATAAACGACCATCTAATATTACTTTAAATTTAGCAATAAAATTATCTAAATATTTTCCAAAGTGGAAATTAATTGGAACAAATAAAGATACATTCTTATGTAGTAAAAATAAAAATTATAATGATAAAAGATTATTTTGTGAATATGAATATAAAGGTAAAATAATGTTGTGTACAGCAAGAGAATGTTACAAATTAATGACATGGATAAATGATAATAGTCATTATTTTGATAAACCAGTTTTAGCAATACATTCTTATAAAGATCTTGTAACATCAGTTAATCAAACAGATTTATTTATAAATAAATGTGCATCTATAGATAAAGAATTAGTAAAATTAGATAAAGGTGAACATAGATTATTAATTCCAGATAATGATATTGATCCGTTACCAGATTGTATATTATCTAAAATAACAAATTGGATAAATAATAGAATTTAAAAATTGATATATATATATGAAAAATAGAATTTATCCATTATATATACCCATGTCAAATATTATTTTTTCAACCAGATTAGAATCTAAATTATCAAATGAAATATTTTTAGGAATTAAAAAAAATTAATTATTAATTTATTAAAAGATTATCTAATGTAAAAGTATATGGAACATGATGAAATTACACAACTAAAATATTTTAAATATAAGAATAAATATTTAAAACTAAAAAAAATTACAGAAAATATTAAAAAAAAATCTGTTAATTTTCAATATGGTGGAGGGAAAGATGATGTTGAAATAATGTTATTTAAAGCTGATTGGTGTGGTTACTGTAAAAAATTTATACCAGTTTGGAATACATTAGAACAAACATATGGTAGTAAATATAAATTTATTTTATATGATTCTGAAAAGGATAAAGAAGAATTTAAAAAATGGGATATTAAAAGTTATCCAACAATCTTAATTAATAATAAAGGTAAATTATTAGATTATGATGGGCCAAGAGAAATGGAAGACATGGATTTATTAATGAATGCATTAAATTAATTAGAGTATATTTCAATAAAGCTATCATCATTATTTTGAACAATATTTATAATATTATCTATTGTATCAATTTCATTTATAACATCATTATTTATTTTTTTAATTTGTTCTGATGATATATTATTATCATTTGATATTTGTTTTAAATTAGTTGAATAATCTTTAATCTTTTTTTTCTTTAATTTATTACATTCGTTCATAATAATTCTAGTATCTCTTAATATCCAATTATTTTTCTTTTTTTTAAATAAATTTACATCTGCACATTTAGATAATTCTTTTAATTTTTCTAAGTAATTTTCATTATTCATTTTATTATGAATTATATATATTTATAATAAAATTTTAAAAGTATTTTCATGTTATTTTTAACTTTATATATTATTTAGATCATTTTCTAATACTAATTTCATTAATAGCATGTACGGCATCATATTTTGTTGTATTTTATTATTTATTTTATAACTTTTTAATTTATCTTGTTCTTCTGCAGACATTTCTATTTGGTTAGTTTCAAGCATATAATGATATAGTTCTTCTAATTGTAACTCTAATAAGCTAATATTTGATGATATATCAGATAATAATTTTAAATTAGATGTTGCAATAACATTATTATAATTTAAATTAATTTTATTTAAAAAATCTTGTGAACTGTCAAGTCTTTTTTGTAATGTTTCAAAAACATTATTTAAGTTTGACATATATTTATTGAAAATAATAACTGTTTATATAAAAGAATATTTTTAATATTTAGTATGAATTTATATGAAATATTAGAAATAGATAAAACAGCTACAATAATAGAAATAAAAAAAGCATATAATAAATTAGCTAAAAAATATCATCCTGATAAAAATGATTCTGATACATCAGAAAAATTTCATAAAATAACATATGCATATAATGTATTAAAAAATAAAAAAACACGAGAAGAATATAATATGATGAATAATATTAATAAAAATAAATTTCATGATATGTTAGAAAAATTTTTTACTACAAATATCGATTTAAATATTTTAAAAGATATTGGTATAACTTTAAATAAATCTGATTGGGAAATATTTAATAATTATAATATAGATGAATTAAATAATTTAGTTAATCATTTTAATTTTCATGATGTAATTAGTTTTGTTAGTAATAATATTTTACCTAAAAAAGATATTTCTGAAAATACATGTTCAGAAAGCGATATAGATATATGGAGTGAATCAATAGGTGAATATTATTCAAGTGATAATATACCATTATTATATCAAAAATATAATGATAATAATATTATATTATCATTAGATGTTAAAATAAATGATATTATAAATAATAAAAGAAATATAAATGAAGAAATAGTAACAAATACTTTTAAATTTTTATTAAAAAATACTTGTATAATATTTAGAGATGGTGGTGATATATATGATAATAATTTTGGTCATTTAATAATCCAATTAAAATTACCACCTAATTATTTAATTGATAATAATATTATTTATTTTGAAAAAAAAATAAATATATATGAATATTTATATGGTATTCAAAATAATATAGATATATTAAATAAAACTTTTGAAATTCAAAATTGGATACCTTTTAAAGATGGATTAGTTTATATTGATGAGAAAAAAATTAAAAATTATTATGTAGGAATAAAATTTATATTAACATATAATTATTCTAATTTAAATAAAAAAATATTATTAACTATAAATTAAGCATTCATTGTTTGTCCCTTAAAATTATCATAAATTAGTTTAAGAAATGATTGATAACGATTACCCTTAAATACATAATTTTTTGGGATACTAAATTTCTTTAGTTGTTTGTTTGGAATTTTAATTTCCTTTGTTTCAGAATCTACATAACCTTCTTCTTCAAATTTAGTTTTTAATAGTGCAACTACTTCTGGGCGAGATAGTATTTGACTATCTTCATCAAGATTTAGATAAGTACAAATAGATGTTGGTACTTGAGTTTTCTTATTAAATCCTCCAATAGTATTTGGGTCTCGTTTCTTTGCACTCTTTGTACGTACACTAATAGTTCGTCCTAATCTTTTAAGTAGAACCTGTTGACGCTTATCTAATTCTTTCTTTGTACTAAGATACTCTTTTTCTAAATTTTTAAATACTTGAGTTTTTTCTTTAAATTCACTACCAAGTTCATTCAGTTGATTATGAACCTCTTCTAGCATATTAATAATATCATGTGTAGTAACTTTACCCTTTGACTTGGTTACTTTATCTTCATTTTCAGACTCATTTACTGCTTCGTGAACTACATCTTCATTATCTGATTCAGTATTAGATGACTCACTGTTATCTACATTATGGGTTTGCACAGTATCATGATGTTCATTTTCAGACTCTGAAAATGAAAGGTCATCTTCGGATTCAGATACATGAGATTTAGAATTAGCTTTGGATTTAGGCATTAATGTATATTAATGCCTAGTTCTAAATATAATATTTATCAATTTTTTTTATTAATAAGCATCAAACACAATTCAAGATCTAGTATAATTATACATTGAATGATACAGTAAATGTATCATTTTTTAGTAATTTTTTAGATTGAACATAATCAGTATATGATTGTTTTACCTGTTTTAGCGTTTTTTTTTTATTTACTGTTTTTTTCTTCTTTAATAATGAACCTTGAATAATATTATAATTATTTAAACAGTAATCATATATTTTTGTTGAAAAAAACCATCTATAAAAATTTAATTGACCAATTGTAGTAATTAAACATATATCATTTATAAAAAATGGTACACGTGTACCTCTACCAAATGGATCAAAATATCTTTTTTTATGTGCTTTTAATTGATCTTTATATGATGTATATACATTTATTTTTTTAGTTATATTATTATGTTTAATATCAAATGTAATTATATTATCTAAAGAATAATTTGTTACAAAATATTCAATAGTTCTGCGAGATATAGTATTGGTCCCTTCAATTATTTCACTTAAAATATTTAAATTTTTAAGATTATTATTATAATAGTCCTCTAAAGATTTAAATAATATTGTTTCATAGGAACTAAATTTTAATTCTTCTATAACACGTTTGTTATAGATATTACACATATATAATATAATAAATATTGTTCTTTAAAATAGTTTATTCAGATGATGTAGAACTTATATTTTCATTATATATTATATTACTATCAGAACTAGCAGTATTAATAGGTAGATTATCACTTATTTCTTTATAATAATTATCAACTTCATTTGATGGAAGTTCTAAAATACTAGTTTGATTTTGGTATTCTTTTTCTTTTGGTTCTGATTTTATAAATATAGAATTATCATTAACAGTATTTATTATATCATCTATATCATCGCTATCTTCTAATATTTTATAATTATAATCAATTTTATTATTTGGTGTAAAAGATATTAATATAGGTCTTAAATAAACACCAAACCCATCATTATTTATCCATATTGCATATAATTCAAAAATTATTTTAGACCAAGAATCAATAGGTATATTTTCTGCATTAATATTTTTTTTATTATTTAATTGTATTACAGTTTCAAAATTGTTTGAATTAACAATTTTTAATCTAATCATATTTGGATATTTATTATCTCCTTTTCTAATTATTTTTTGATATTTAACATTTGTAGTATCTTTTAAATTATTAAACCATTCTTTATTATTTGTCGCATCTTTTATTACTTTATGATCTATATTATTTAAAAATGTAATAAATTCATCTGTTTTATCTACATTTTTAGTTACTAAAGGAATATCTAAATCATAGAAATTATTTTTTTTAATTGCTTTATTAATATTTAATAAAGAGGGAGACTGAAATACAAGATTTTTTAGTTTATTATTATCTAAATATTTAAGATATACAACTGTTTTTTTTACATTTGATTTAACATTTGTATATTTAATTTTATTTAAATCAATATCTTCAAATTTATATGGAACTTTAGTATTCATAATATATTTAAATATTATTAATAATTATTTAAATATATTTATAATAAATTAAGCATTTTCTTTACGAGCTTTACGTTTTCCTTTCTTAACAGGTTCTGGAGGTTCTTCATCATCTTCAGATGAACTATCACTTTCTACACTTTCTGGATCTGATCCAGACTCATTCTCTGAGTCAGCTTTTGTATTAATTGTTTCTTCATCTGAATCAAGGAAAGTATCATTTAGGTAATTTGATAGAGATGTACCATTACTAGTAGATGGTTCAACTTCAATCTTAAATATTTTAAATGTTACACCAAATGTTGGTTCTGGTAGTTTTGAATCTTGAGCCCATAGTTTAACTGGTCGTGCAATAACACGAACATTTGACATGTATCGTACATTGTTTGCAAAATCAGTTACGGTTTCAACCTCTAGTAGTTCACGTTTACGTACCATTACTGGTGCTCCATCTACTTTAACTACCTGTCCTCCCTTATCTGTTTTTTCAATTAATGTTGAAGAATAAACTTTTGTTTTCATTTCACCATCTGGCCAAGCGGTATCTAGCTTTATCTTAATGAATGGTGGTTTTTCAGATGCATCCTCATCATCATCTACAAGTGGTGTACGACATGGGTGAATAAGTTTATATTTTTTCCATTTTGGTCCTAGTGTTTCTTTACGAAAAGCATCGCTTTCCAATCGATCTTGAAATTTTACAAGTTCATCATATAGTGTTTTCATATCTTTATTAGCTAGATCGATTGGAAATTTTAGAAAATCACGATCTTTATCTTCCTTAAAGTAGTCTCCAAGACGAGGAACACCATAAGTAAAGATTTTTTGCCATGGAAATTGGAGAAGAAGTTGTTGACCATCACCTAGTGTAGGATGATCATATCTAACAAAAGCAAGCCTTTGTTTATTCGCTCCTTCATTTAGTTCAGTAAATGATAGACGTGATTGTTCAAATTTATCGAAATTAGTAAGAAGATCAGTTTTAGATGACATTACTATACTAAAAAGGCATGTCACAATACCATATATATTCAATTTTTTTATTTAAAGAGAATTATACAATAATTATAATGTCAGACAAAAATTTTGATAATCTAGTAGAATCTCAAAATATATTAAAAGGTATATATTTATATGGTTTCAAAGAACCATCGTCCATCCAAATAGAGGGTATAAAATCAATAAATTCTAGTTCAGATTGTATATTACAATCTCAATCAGGAACAGGTAAAACAGCAACATATTTAATTGGTATATTAAATAGACTAAATTCAGGTTATAAATGTGGGTTAATTTTAACACCAACTAGAGAGTTAGCTGTTCAAGTGTATAATGTATGTCATGAATTAGTAAAGTTTACAGAATTTAAAGCAAATTTATGTATTGGTGGAACTGAAATAATTAATTATAAATCAACAAATATTATTATTGGAACATTAGGTAGAATTAATCATATGTTTAATATTAAAAAAATTAATAAAAATTATATTGATATTGTTGTATTAGATGAAGCAGATAATTTATTATCTGATGGTGTTAATGTTGATATGCAAAATTTTCTTAATAATTTAAAACAAAATATTCAAATAGTTTTTATATCTGCAACTTTATCAAGAAATGTATTTGATTTGAGTGATAAGTTATTAAATAATCCTATAAAAGTATTATTAAAAAAAACGGAAATTGCTGTAGATCTTATTAGTCAATTTTATGTTGATGTTGAAATTGAAGATTATAAATTAGATGTTCTATTGGATCTATATAATATGATATCAACAACACAAGCCATTATATTTTGTAATACAATTAGAAAAGCATCATGGTTAGAAGAAAAATTAAAAGATAATAATTTTCCAATAACAACAATTCATGGTAAAATGTCACAACAAGAGAGAAATAATATTGTAGACGATTTTAGAAAAGGAGATACAAGATTACTTTTAACAACTGACTTATTATCTCGTGGTATTGATATACCACAAGTAAATCTAGTTATAAATTATGATTTACCAATTAATAAAGATACATATATTCATCGTATTGGAAGATGTGGACGTTTTGGAAAAAAAGGTGTATCAATTACAATGGTAAAAATGGAAGATCATTATGATGTTAAATTATTAAATAAAATGAAAACATATTTTAAAATTAATATAGATGAAATTCCAGATAATATTGCAGATTATATTTAATTATTAATAATATGTGTGTATTTCAATGTAGAATTATTATCTATTATATTATTTTCAATTAATGATAATATAATTGAATCAGTTTCTAATTCTAATTTTAAAACCATATTAACTCTATCATTAAAATATTTTACTAGTGAATCAGAATTATTATACATATTAGTTACAGTATATAAATCGACTGATGAACCGGAAATAACAGTTGTTAATTTATAATTATTATCTGGATCATTAAATTGATCATTTAAATAGTCATTTAAATTATATGTAATTGGATCAATATTCATACATGTATCATATTGTGATTTTAAATCATGTATATTATGTTCAGCAACTTGTGCAATATGATCATGGCCTGAAACATAAAGAGGAATCTGATACCTTAAAAATAAAGGTAATAGTAATTCAAATAATTTATTATTATTATTATGATTTTTGTAAGCACCATTACTATAAATTGGATAATGACCAAATAGTATAGGTATTCTATTTTCTTTTTTAGTAACTTCTAATTTTTTATTCAACCATATTAATTGTTTATAGGTTTCATCTTTTAATACTTTGTTTATATCTTGGTTACTATCCAAGTTATTATAAATCATATTTTGATATCCATCCATATAAGGTGATAAAATCATTGTATCAATCATATATAAGTCATAATTTTTATATTTAATTATGTAATATTTATTTTCCATATTAAAAATATTATTGTTTTTAATTTGATAATTAATGTTACCCATATAATCGTGATTACCTAATATACCATACATATTATATGCTTTTTTATCAAAATAAGTATTAAATTCTTGTTCATAGAAATCTTTATTTTTTTTATTCATACCAACTGGATAAAAGTTATCTCCACCAAATAAAACAAATTTTGGTTGTTCTTTAATTAATAAACTTTTTAAAAGTAATAGTGATAATTTACCATAGTTAGTAAAATGACCAAAATCAGCAATAAAATAAATCATTATATTATATATATATTATATAATATAATAATAATTCATTTTTTAAAATAATTAATTTGGAATCATAAAATCAAGATTTACTAATTCATTACTAATAATATCACTGAATAAATCATCTTTAGTTAATTTAACAAAATCAGTTCTTCCACCTGTTTCATCATCAATATATTCAGACTTTATTAATTTATCTGTATCTAATATAATATCAAAACACCCCGTCCCTCCATTGATAACACGACCAGTCATAATTCTAGATGATACAGAATTAATATCATCTTCTTCATTATAAATTGCAGCATTAATAAAATGATCCATTGTCTGTTCAAAAGATGCTTTAGCCATTGGTCCCGAATCAATTTTAACTAATCCGTGTCTAGCAATAGAAATAACTTCTCCCAAATGTGTCATTAAATCTACAAGAAGAGACATATGAGCATTGTTAATATCACCTCCACCTCCAGCGCTAAATGTTAAATTTAATTCATTTAAAATTGTTTGTCTTGTAGCTTCAATACCATATCTATGATAAACACGCATAATATCATTTAATTTTGTTCTAGAATGATCAATATTTCTAATTTTTAATAAATCTTTCATATTAATACCTTCTGTAACAACAACCCATTCTTTATCGATTTTTTTATTACCATTTTCATCAAAATTAATATACATATCTTGAAACATACTTACACCATTAATATCATCAATTCCTTTTAATGTAATTGTATCAAGAACAATTGTTTTTAAAAATGTTGTTAAATCACTATAATTAAAATCTAACATTTTAAATTTGATATGAATTATATCTTTATTATTACTTAATATAGCTAATGATTCAATGTTACTAATTAAATCTTTATATTGTTTTTTGATTGTTTTTATTTCAGAAAAATTCTTGTACCAATAAGTTATAAATTTAGTTTTAATATCTAATAAAGTTGTTTCTTTATCAAGTAATTTTTCAATATCCATCTTTAATCTAATTACAAATGGTAAACTAGATAATTCAACTTTTTTATTATTAATAAAAAATGGATTTTTTGTTTCATCGTTTTCTAACATTTTATGTAATTCATCATTCATATTACTATCATAAATAATTTCAGCAGAAGAAATTAGTTCTCTAATTGTTAAATGTTTTAATGAAGATGTAATTATATTTACTTTCTTTTTATCAGTATTTATATTATTATTAAAATATACGGTTGTTTGTGGTGTTTTAATTGATTTACTATATCCTAAAATTTCTTTAATACGCGAAACACCCATATTTGCAGAACCACCCGATGCAACACCAGCAAAGTGCTTTGTATCAAGTGTCATTTGTGATGTTGGTTCACCAATAGATTGTGCAGCAACAACTCCAACCATTTCACCTGGTTCAACAACAGACTTAGAAAATGATAATTCAATTTCATCCATCATATTATCAAATTCACCTTTTGTTAAACCATATTCAAGTAAACATTTTTTAGGTCCAATATATTCATATAATGCAATCTTTAATAAATATTTAAATCCATTTTCATCTTTTTTTAAAAGATTCGAATCCATTTTCATTAAAACTAATAATCTTTCATTATAATCTTCAAGTAAATTATTAATTCTTGTTATAATATATTCAGGATCAATACTAAAACTTTCTTTGTTGTTTGAAAATTCTTGTGCTAATCGATAAAGATTAATTGGTAGCATAAACATATCTTCAATAATTTTATAATTAAATTTAGACATTTTGTAAATTGTTCTTAAGTCATCTCTAAATTTTAACATTTGATCTTTTAAGTTATCATTAAAAGATGTAAATTTCTTTTTAAATTTACTTTCTAATTTTAATAATTGATCTTTTGTAAATATATAATTATTAATTAATTCTTTATTATTCATTTCAATTGTTTTTAATTTAACCTCTGTTTGTTTAACTTGATTAATTCCACTTTCACCATATAAATATTGTACAACTGTATTATCTACAGTTCTCACAGTACCATCATATCTTACATACAAATCTTCAAGAGCTTTAATTAATTTACGCTGAATATATCCTGTTTCTGCAGTTTTAATAGCTGTATCAATAAGACCTTCTCGACCACTAGCAGCATTAAAAAAGAACTCGTGTCCTTTTAATCCATCAACCAGATTAGATGCAATAAATCCTCTGCTACCAGCAGTATCATCATTTTGATAAAAAAGTGGTAATGTTCTACCATTAATTTTTTTCTTCATTCTTTTTCCTTCAAGTGTCATTTGTCCCATACAACCTGCAATTTGTGCGAAATTAACTGGTTTGCCTTTTGCTTTTGAACCAATTAATGTGTAAAAATTATTATCTTTTCTAACTGTATCCATAAGTAATTTACCAAGATTTGCATTTACTGCACCAAGTTCATTTTGTAAAGACCCTTCGATTGTATCTAAATCTACTTCTTCTTTACTATTTTCAAATTGTGTAATATTATATTTAATAGATAATACTTTTGATTGTACATATTCATCTACTTTATTATTTAAATCATCACTAATTATTGTATCTTTAAAACCAATTGTTAAACCTCTTTCCATAAGATAATTTAGAATAATACGTTGTGTATCATTGATAAAATCTTGTGTTTCTTGTGGACCATATTTATCCCATATATAATGAATAATAGAATTTTTACTTGTAGATAATTGCGATTTATCTAAAATTCCTTTTAATAGATTACCATTTTTAATTTGAAAGAATATATCATCTCCTTTCTTTTTTAATGAATTAATACCATTTGGAATAATATGTGAAAATAATTCATTACCTGTAATAACTTTATCTTTAATTAAATTCATTTTTGTTTTTGAAGATGTTGTACAAAGTAACAAACTTGCAAGATCATAATCAATGTCTTTATCTTGTGATAATAAGAAAGCACCGGAAATACTATCTTGTACGCATCCAATAATAGGACTTGAATTTTTAGCACCAATAATTTGATATTTTACATTTGCAATTCTTTCCAATTCATTTCTTGCTTGAATACTTTGTGCTAAGTGAATATTCATTTCGTCACCATCAAAATCTGCATTATACGGTCCTGCAACACTAACATTCATACGAAAAGTATTTGCATCATCTCTATCTAAAACATGAATTTTATGACCCATCATTGAAGGTTTATGTAATGTTGGTTGACGATTAAAAAGTACATAATCTCCATTAACAATATGACGTTCTACTACATCTCCATAGGATAATTTAATATCTTTTTTTCTATATTTCAAATCAATCTTTTGATTAATAGATTTACCATTAATAAATGTTGTTCTAAATACAAAATTTGCACCAGGATATATATCACGACCATTTTTAACTAATTTTGTTAAGTATTTAATATTCTTAGGTGTTACTTCTTCGGGTATAGTTAACTCTTTTGCAACTTTTAATGGAACTCCAACCTCATCTATATTAATATTGGGATCACTTGTGATAACCGATCGTGCAGAAAAATCAACACGTTTACCCATAAGATTAAATCTAACACGCCCCTCTTTTGCTTTTATTCTATCTGAAATTGATTTTGTTGGTTTACCTCCTGACTTAAATTCTGATGTTGGTAACTTTGAATTATTATCAAAATAAGTAGCAGTATGATATTGTAACAATGTACTCATATCTTTTACATTTGCCGAGTCACGATTCATTTGATCTCTAACCTTAATATTTGTACTAATAATATCTGCAATTTTAAGTGTTAATGAATCTTCCATTGTAGATGAAGACATAAAATCAATCTTTGCTGTTGGTCTAATAGCAACTGGTGGTATTGGGAATCTTGTTAAAATCATATCTTCTGGTCTTGATACATCCGGATTAAAGCCTAATAATATACAATCATTATTTGAAATATTTTTAAAAATATTATAACACTTCCTCGGAGATAATTCATCTTTAATAAGTTGTTTATCATCAGTTGTATTGCCTTTTTCATCAACGGATAATTCATTAACTTCACGTTCAATTAAAATTTTTATTGACGCTGATGCTTCTTTAACTTCATGTTTAATTTTAGGTACTGGCGTTCCACAATGAGGACAAAATTTATTATTTTTAACAAGTTCTTTTATTTCTTTTGCACGAACTTTATTACTCTTATTTAAAAAATTTTGAAGATTAATATCATTTTTATCAAATAATAAATTTGAACATTTATGACATATTTTTTTTAAATTACCTACGATATTTTCTAAAAAACCAAAATGATAAACATATTCTGCTAATTCTGTATGACCAAAATGACCGGGGCATTCATTACTATTTAATCCACATGTTGTACATGGTAAATAAATATCACATGTACCTAATCTTAAATCTACTAATCCGCCTTTTTTTGGTTCATAATTATCATATGAATCTGCTACATTAATACCAAAAGGATCTTTATTAACAGATGAATATCTTTTAACCTCATCATTACCAAAAATATTAAAAGTAACTTTTTTTAAATTTTTAATATCTTCACTATAATATTTTGAATTTATAGACATTGCTTATATTATTAAACAAGAAACCTTTATATAATATATATAAAAATCAAATTTTTTTAAATATTTAATTATTTATTTTTTATAATATATATAACAACAGATAAGAATAATAATAATGAGATAATCACTACAATAATATAAAGACGCCATTAATTTAGAATCAACGCCTGCTGGTTTTGGGTTATCTATACTTACTTGATCCCAATCAATTAGCATTACTTTATTATTTTTTAACATTAAATGTCGAGGTACTATATTATTATGAAAAACTTTTTTTTTTTTTAATTCTGAAAAAATATTTAATACTTGTGGTATATAATCTAATGGTTTATTATAAAAGTGTAAAGGTTTACAATATTCTTCTTTAATTATATTATTTTCTAAAAATTCCATTTTTGGTACAAAATTAAAGTTTTTAATATAATTATAATTGTTAAGTATTTTATTATAACTTTTAACATTACTATATTTTTTATATATATATATTTTATTTTTATCAATATATACTTGTAAATTATTATGTGATGGACTTTTAACTCTAGTAAAATTAATTTCTTCCATATATATAAAAATTGATATTTTATTATTAATTATATAAATATAATTAATAATGAAAATACTAGAATATAATAATGTAAAATTACTATTAGGTCAAAATGCTAAAGAAAATCATTTATTAATTGATAATGCAGATCCGAATGATTGGTGGTTTCATATTGATAATTCTCCATCAGGACATTGTATAGTTGAAAGTATAAATATTAATAATGAATTAATTTTACAAGCTGCCCCTTTTGTAAAAGATAATTCAAAAGTAAAAAATAATAAAAAAATTAAAATTATTTATACACAAATTAAAAATATTAAAAAAACTAAGAATCCAGGAGAAGTAATATTACTAAATAAACCGAATGAAATATTAATATAGAAAAGTTTATTTAAAAAAATAATTATATTATTAATAATGTTATTAATTCCTGGATGGGGTATAGGAATGTTAGAAATTTCTTTATTTATGTTAACTAGTTTTTCAATTAAAAAATTTTGTACTAGCTTACAAAATTTAAATAATATTTTATATTATTGGTTATGTATGACTGTTTTAACTGGTATATGGGAAAGTACATATATATCAACATATAATGATATTGTTTCTGATGCTCAAGGTTTAATTGTTAACAACACACATGTATGGACAACTGGTTATGATATTTCTTATGTTTTACCGTGGAAATTATCACATATTTTTTATGCAGAATATGGTGCATGGGCAGATAGAGAATACATGTCATTGACTGATGATTGGAGTCATGTAATCGAAGGTTCACATGCAGTATTTTGTGCTATATTTGCTTTATTTGGTTTATTATCTGATTTAAAAATTAGTACTAATAAATCTATGTTAATAATTGGGATGAGTATGTCTTTTCAACTAATGAATAGTTTACTATATATGGTAGAATATAGTATACAATGTAATAGTAATAATAGTGTAAATTATTATAATAATACAGAGTTTCCATTAGGAGTAATGATGAGTGGAAGACCATTTATGTATGTAAATGTTTTTTGGTTATTATTACCAACATATATATTATTTTATGAAATATGTAATGTTAAACAATATAATATTAATGAAGATGAAGAAGCTAATAAAGATGATATAAAAGTTATTAATAATCCGCCATATTATGAACATTCTGAAACTTGATTTATTTTTATCTAAATATATAATATATGGAAATAATAGATATAATTAAATTAAGTATTATAGTACTTTTACTTGATTCAATATATTTATCTAGTTTATCTTTTTGGTTTAATGATGTTGTAAATTCAATACAAAAATCAAATATTGATTTAGATTATATTTCTGCAGGACTATGTTATATATTAATAATTTTTACATTAAAATATTTTGCCGTAAATAAAAATTTTACTTATATAGAAACATTTTTATTAGGATTTAGTATTTATGGTATATTTGAATTAACAAATAAAGCTATATTTAAAAAATGGGATTGGATATCTGTTTTAATTGACACAACATGGGGTGGATGTTTATATTTATTTAGTTTAATTATTTTTAATAATTTAAAAATATTTTAAAATAATAATATATATATATATATATGTTTCAAGTTATAATTTTAGCTGGTGGTATGGGTAAGAGAATGAAATCAAACCTTCCTAAAGTACTTGTTAATTTTAAAAATAAACCAATGATAATACATATAATTGAACAAGCAAATAATCTTAACCCTGAAAAAATAATTATCGTAATTGGTACACATAGTAAAAATTTAATTTTTAATACAATAAAAAATACTTTACCACAAATATTTAATAAAATTAATTTTGTTGAACAACAAGTATCAAGAGGAACCGGTGATGCAATTAAATATACTCTTCCTAAATTAATTGATAATATTCCAACATTAATTTTAAATGGAGATGCTCCAAATATTAGAGCAAATACTTTATCATCTTGTTTTGATTTAGAATCAAATTTTTCACAAATTTTAGCATTTACTCCAGAAAATAATTTTGGTTATGGAAGAATTATTCAAAAAAATAATATATTAAAATATATTCGTGAAGAAAAAGATTGTAATAATGAAGAAAAATTGGTAACTTTATGTAATACTGGTATATATTGTATACCATCTAATTTATTAATAAAATATATAAATAAATTAGATAATAATAATAAATCAAATGAATATTATCTAACTGATATATTTTCTTTAATTTTAAGAGATATATCAAATACAATTAATATTGTTACATTAAATGAGGAAAATAATAATGAAGTTTATGGAATAAATACAAGAGAACAATTAATTTTTCTTCAAAATATTACTAACTAGCGTATTCCATAATTTTATCATAAGCAATATTTAATTCATTAATACTTGGATCATATCCATCACATAATATACATAGATTAGTTATTGAATTTAATTTTTTTTTAAATTTTTTTAAATTATTTACATCATCTGGTTTATTTTGAGGAAAATTTAAATAAAAATCATTTAATTCTTTTAACTCATCTGGTGATTCTTTACTTAATTGCATAATAGTATTAAACAAGTAAATAAAAGCAAATCCTTCTTTAAAATTAAACCATTTTGGAAAGACATATTCTGTATTCATTACTATTTAAATATTTTTACTTTTTAAATAAAATATTATATAATTTTTAAGAAAATGATTTACCACAACCACATGAAAATTCAGAATTTGGATTATTAAATATAAATCTATTTCCCATTATATCATTTGTATAATCTATCTCTGTATTAATAAGTTTAAATAAATATTCATTATTTATTTTAATTTTATAATCTTTCATATCAATTATTTCATCTAATTTAGATGGTTTTTCATCGCATGGATTAAGTATATATTGGAATCCACTACATCCTCCTGATTTAATACCAAAAGATATATATTTTTTTTTATGTACATTATTAATATTTTTAAGAATCTTATGTGCATTTTTTGTTATTCTAATCATATATAGACTCTTAGAATGTATATTTTAATTATTTTTTATTTAAATATAAATTCTAATTATTTTATAATGTCTAGTATTTATATTTTTAGAAGAGACTTTAGAACTTATGATAATACAGGATTAATAGAATGTATAAAGAATAGTGATAAAGTTTATCCTATTTTTATTTTTACACCAGAACAAATTAAAAATAATCCATATAAATCAAATAATGCTGTAATGTTTATGATTGAAAGTTTAAAAGAATTAAATAAAGAAATAAATGTTACATTTTGTTATGGAGATTATATGAAAGTTATAAAAAACATTGTAAAAAATAATAGTATAAATAATATTTACACAAATACAGATTATACTAAATATAGTATAAAACGTGATAAAGATATTGATAAATGGTGTAAAAAAAATAATATAAACTTTAAAATGTTTCATGATATTTGTTTACAAGTTCCTGATACAGTTAAAACAGGTAGTGGAAATGTATATCAAAAATTTACTCCTTTTTATAATACATGTTTAAAATTAAAAGTAGAAAAACCAAAAAGAGTTGTTGTTAAAAATATTAAGAACGCAAAAACTAATTATGAAATTAATATGGAAAAAATAAATAGTTTTTATAAAGAAAATGAAAATATAAATGTTCGTGGTGGTCGTAAAGAGGCACTAAAAATTTTAAGATCAATTGAAAAACATAAATCTTATGGAAAAACAAGAAATTTATTACCAATTGAAACAACTCATTTATCTGCTTATATTAAATTTGGATGTTTATCTATTCGTGAAGTTTTTCATACTATGAAAAATAAATTAGGATTAAGAAATGATTTAATTAAACAACTTATATGGAGAGATTTTTATTATCATCTTGGTTATGGTTTTATTGAAAGATTTCGTAAAAGTTTAAAAGAAAAATATGATAATATTGAATGGGAAAATAACCCAACATTATTTAAAAAATGGAAAGAAGGTAGAACAGGATATCCAGTAGTTGATGCTTGTATGAGACAGTTAAATGATACAGGATATATGCATAATAGAGGTAGATTAATAGTTGCAAGTTTCCTAATTAAAAATTTACAAATTAATTGGGAATGGGGAGAAAAATATTTTGCTCAACAATTAGTTGATTATGATGTACTTGTTAATAATGGTAATTGGCAATGGGTATCAGGATCAGGTGCTGATAGTATGCCTTATTTTAGAATATTTAATCCATGGACACAATCAGAAAAGTTTGATAAAGAATGTGAATATATAAAATATTGGATTCCTGAATTAGAAAATGTTGAGAATAAACATATACATCAATGGGAAAAATATTATACAGAGTATGATTTAAAAGAAATAGATTATGTAAAACCAATGATTGATTACAAGGAAAGTAGAGAAATTACATTAAAAATGTATAAGAAAGGATTATATTAATATATATATATTAAAAATTGATTATTAATATTATTTATTAAATATAAATAATATTAATGGAACAACTTCAACAATTAAAAGAACAAATTAAATTACTTGAACAACAAGAATTAGAAAAGAAAATAGAACAAGAAAAAAATGATATAGAATATAATTTAGGTGTTTTAAATAAAATGATTGGTAATCGTTTTAAACGGTCATCAAAAGTTTGTCGTATTCCTACTAATAAATTAGAAAATTTACATTTACCTGGTGGACAACATAAGGAGTTTTTTTCATCTAGTAGTCGACAATCTAATGAAATACAATTAAATTATATTTTATCAAAAATGCTTAGACTTATGGTACAGATGAATAAAGATATATCTGAATTAAAAACATGAAATATTATTAATTTATAAAAAATGATTAGATTAAATTAGCAATAAAAGATTTTTCATGTTTTGATAGAAAATTTGCATTAAATATAGGAATTAAATTTTTTACTCCTGAAGAATACTTTCTAAATCAAGAACCTACTCAAGATTACTCTTTATAGAATTAAAAACACTAAAAATTGAAATTTTTATTATTTTAACAAAATATGTTATGTATTTAATGAACATTACAAATAACATTACGCATAATTTTATTTTAGATAATTTTGGTCCAATAAATATGACAAATATGACAAATATGACAAATATGACAAATATGACAAATATGACAAATATGACAAATATGACAAATATGACAAATATGACAAATATAAATAATTTTATTGAGACTAGAGATATATCTTTTACCCTATTTTATATATTTGTATTTTTTCCTTTGTATATTTTAGGGTTTGGTTTTCTACTTGTACTATATTATAAATGTATATCATTACCGTATAAAAACACATTTAAAAAGTTTAAATATAAATTATGTTTATATTTAAAATCAAATAATGTACCCATAAAAAATAATAAGTTGACTAAAACATATATTAAAAAATTAAATAAAAAAAATAAAATAACTACAGTTAAACATTTAGAACAAATAACTAATACTTGTTCTATTTGTATGGAACCAATTAATAGCTCTCAATATAATAAAAATAATAAAGTTATATATCTTGATTGCAATCATTTTTATCATACTAATTGTCTTAATAATTGGGTTGAAACAAAAATAACACAAGGTGATAAACCAACATGTCCAATGTGTCGACAAGATATTATTAATCAAATAGATATGGAGAAAATAAATAAAAGTAATCATGTAGATTATATTGAAATAAATATAAGTTATGATTATGATAGTGATAGTAGTACTAGAACAACACTAAGTGATTTATAAACATATAATTTATATTATATAATATAAATTATAATGCACTATACTAAAATATTAACTAATAGAATACCATATTATTATCATGAAATTATTAAAAACAAGACAGTTAAACCCCCTCCATCTTATGGTGAATATTTAAAAAAAGAAGTAAAGAGAGATAAAAATAAAAGATTAAAAATTATTAAAGAATGGTATGATTATATATATTCAAAGTAAAAATTGAATTGTTACTTTATTACTTTATTTTAAATAAGATTAAAATAGAAAATACTGATATAGAAAAAAGTAATAATAAATTTAAAACATTTCCACTTACTAAATATTTTTATAAAAAAGGAAAAGATAGATGGAATGAACAGTATGATCATGATGAAACAGTAGGCTATTGTGGTCCACCAGACATACCATGTATTGATTGTTATTTATGTTTTACCCCCATTTGTTTTTTTCTTGATATTGGGACTTTATGTTCTTTCCAATGTGTTAAATAATATAAATATATAAAATATAAATAATTATATATGAGGAATATAGATATAACAGATAAAAAAATAGTAAAAGCTACATATGGAAATATAAATATTATTAATGTTACAAATAAAATTATTAGTAATATTAATAAAAATATTTACGTTAATAATCAATTTATAGGAAGTGATCCTGATTTTGGTTCAGTTAAAAAATTAATAATATATTTTGATGATAAAAGTAAATTTATTATTAATGAAAATGAACATATTTTTTTAAATAATAATAATAATAAAATAAAAAAAATAGAATATGGATTTATTATATTAAGATATGTAGTAGATCAGACTACAAATAACTTTTGGATTACATGTTATAACAGTATTCGTAAATTTTATGATAATAAAATTATTATAATTGATGATCATAGTAATAAAAAATTTTTAACAGATATTAAATTAACAAATACAACTATAGTAAATAGTGAATTTCCTAGACGAGGAGAATTATTACCATATTATTATTATTATCATAATAAGTTTTTTGATAGAGCTATATTTTTTCATGATGGAATAACCGTAAAAAAATTCTTTGATTATTCAAATATTTCAGAATATTATGGTTATGATACTCTATTTTCTTTTAATAATGATTGTTATGTAAATTATAATGTAGAATATTTGTGTCAATTTATAAATAATAAAGAAGATATTATAAACTATCATATAAAAAATGTTAATACATTAACTGGTAATTTTGGTGTAATGTCTGTGATTGATCACGAATTTTTAAAAGGATTACAAGAAAAATATAATTTTTTAAATTTAATTAATGTAATAAAAAATAGAAATTTAAGAATTATTTTAGAAAGATTTATGCATACTTTATGTAAAAAATATTTATTGGATAATAATAAAAATTTAAAAAAAAGCTTATTTGGACATTATCAATTACTAGAAAATAATACTAATCCATATTTACATAAAAAATTATATGGAAGATAAATATTTATTCAGTAAATAAAATATCATAATCAATTGATAATTTAATATCTGGATTAAAATTTATTACCCATTGACTTAAATTTGAATTAGACGGAAAAAAATAATTACATTTTGACAATGATAATGCATCAATTAATAATTCTTGGCCACCTTTATAACCAGGTTTATTTTTATGAAATATTTCTCTTTTTTCTTCTAAGTTTGGTGTCCATCCAAAATGTGGTTCATCTGGACTATCATGTTTATCTGACATCCATATATTTTCTTTATTATATAATAAATTATTACCATATTTTTCAATAAATATATTTAATGTATATTTTAGATCTGTAGATAAATATATTTTATAATTTTTTATATTATTTTCTTCAATATATTTATCTATATTTTTAACTAATTGATTAGGATTAACTAATTGTGTCTGTCCAGATACAGCTGATTGTTTATGGTAATGAAATCGTGAATGTACTCCAATTAAATAATAATCTTTATTATTATTATAAAAATTATTAACTCTATTTAATAGTTCTGGATTAATTTGAAATCCATAATCAATTAATTTTTTTCTATGTTCACATGTACATACTCTTGTTTTATGATATGGATTATTTAATTTAGGATGTTGAACATTTTTAAAATGTTCAATATATTTTGGGGTAGGTTTATTAAAAATAATAAATGGATCAAATGATATATCGGATAATTTATCTTTATACGCGTAAAATTCATATGTGATATCAACTTCAAAATCAGTAGTTTTTTCACAAGCATTATAATATATTTTTAATAATTCATTTAAATCTGCAAAAAATCCTTGACCTTTATGATGTATATGTTTCATTATAATTTAAAAGATTTTGTTAAATAATAATAAACTAATATATTTATAAAGATTTAAAATAAATATTATAATTCATTGTAATGAAAAAAGTTGCTTTAGAATTATTTGGACAATACAGAAGTTATAAATTAAATTTTAAATATAATATGAAACAATTATTATCACAATTAAAAAATTATAGTATTGACATATATATATTTAGTGAAAATTATAATACAGAATGTGAAAAAGATATTTTAAATATTATAGACAGTTTTAAACCAGAATATGATATAACAATAAAAATGATAAAATATTTTGAATATATTGATGAAAAATATAAAAAAGAATCAATATTAAAACAACAAATTTTTAATGAAAGTGTAGATAATATATATAACAAAAATACTAGATTAAATCATTTACATGGATATCATCATTTTACAATTCAATATATATATAGAAAATATTTATTACATTTACTGAGTAAAAATTTATTTACATGTAATTATGAATTTATAATTAATGCTAGACTTTTTGACGTTTCTTTTAATATAATGAAATCATTTGATTTTCTAGATAATATTGATGATAAAATATATCATAGTATTGATACATTTTATATTGCAAAAGAACCTATAATGAGTAATTTTTTATTAAATTGTATAGAATATAAAATAAAAGATATGAATCATCCAGAATTTAGAAAAGTATTAAACTCTTATGATTATAATTTAAATGGATGTTTTCCTTTTTTATCTAGTGAATTAATTACATTAAGTACACTTTATGATAATTTTAATAATATTAATATTAGATATAATTTTACAGTTGTAGAAATAAAGAATGACCCAAAAACTAATTGGATTAATTATTTAGATATAAGACTTTGTAAATATAGACATCAAAAAATAACTAGTAATGAAATAGTTAACATAAATGGAATAATATCAGCAAAGTATGGTGATAATAATACATTTATTGATGTAACAGATAT
>JACKZZ010019515.1_pt1 | contig 31001 bp, 13 predicted proteins | sample 8027871 | NCBI WGS metagenome assembly JACKZZ01 (sample SAMN15724774, study PRJNA655200) | protist metagenome | isolation source: fluorescence activated cell sorting (FACS) single amplified genomes of... | place: USA: West Boothbay Harbor, Gulf of Maine | collected 2000-07-19
ATTAGAAGAAAAAAGATTTAGTAATTTAGATTTGCCTGGATTTAGATTGCTGGATTGCCTGCCTTAGCCTGCCGGGCCTGTGGATTGCTGGATTGCCATGGATAACATATCCATACTACAATACTACAATAGTTACTGTTACCTTGGTATTTAAATATCTAGTGAATAGCATTGTACATTGTATATTATTATATTAAAATGATGATAACCATGATAGCAAAAAAAATCGTCTACCTCGTATACGCCTCGTATACTAGATGTACTAGATTAAAATCGACCTGTACATATATAGGAGAGCTGACATAACAACTATACAAAACAGTACAAAATAATTGAAATAAAATTATCATTCCTCATTTTAATCAACAACCAAATAAAAAGGGAGGGGAATATAGTGCAATAATCACCAAATAGACTATAATATAAACATATTACATTTGCTACACATACATATAATAGTAAATATTATTTAATTCTCTTATATATTACATATATATGTACAATTGAAAGGAGAATAGGAAATAAGAATAAAGATGATGAAATATATTGTATTCGCATTAATAGTATTGATAGGAACCACCCATGGTGCAGATACACGTACTGGTGCTGCACCACCAACCATGAGAGCTAAAGATTTAAACTTGATAGTTGACGCAGATGGTCTTGGAAAAGCAGATTTAACTTTTCAACTTGGTTCAGAAACGAAAAATATGTATAAGATAGTACATACTTCAGAAGAGAACGATGTGTTAAATGTCAAATTGGATGATGGTTCTGCAGTTTTGAAAATCATGGGTGCTTCATCTAGTAAAACATTAGGAGAAGCAGCAACTACTTTACTTGAAACGGAACGTCTAAACAAGGCGAAAAAAGCTTTAAATAAACTAAACAACAACAACCATAAACGTTCGTTGTTGCAAGCTGACGACAAGTTGGTGCAAACAGTTGCAGAAAAATCAGAAAATATTTCTTACAGCCGTATGATCGTAGCACCAAAAGGGAAATTAAGTACCAATGGAAAAATTCAATCTTTACAAGATGGAAAAGTAACCGTGCAAAACGAGAATCAATGGAAAATGGTAGTGGAGGAAGATTTCACGAAAGGTACTGTTGAGGAGTGGGTACGTGAAACTGGCCAAGATATGAATATTAGTGTTAATGATCAAGTCTCCACATGTGCTAAATTTCCACATGGCGACTCTGATTACTTTTTAGGTGCATTTTCGAACGTTCGTGTGAAGAAAACTTTCGCATTGCCATTTCATGAACAAGTACGTATAACGGCACGTGTTCATTTCCTAGACATGTGGGAAGGTGAAATAATGTATTTAAAAACTGATAATGGTTTAAAATGGAGTAGAGCACATAAATGGTGTAAAGAATTCCCAGAGAAGAAATGCCAGCCAACATCTGTTATTGAAACAGGTGCATTAGATTCATGTGGCGACCCAAACTTTTCGGATACATTGTCCGTACCAGTAGATATTTCCTTCCCCGCTGAAGGTAAAAGTGGCGTAACACTCGAGTTCGGTGGTGTATTAACTGATGGTAATACATGTAAAACGAAACAAGATTGTGCAAAAAATAGTTTTGAATGTAATCAAGGTTTTTGTGTAAATACAAAAGCAACTTGGGGGTTAGATGATGTGAGGATTTATATAAAGTAAAATAATATAAAAAATTCTCTTATTTATACGCGTATATATATACACTCTTCGTATATTAATATTTATGTGCGCATCATTATATTACCCCTCGTAATACTCTCGTATAATATTTTTACGTCGTACGTACATATTACTTAGCACGAGAAGTGTAAAATTATATGGACATATTTATATTATCATATCATATGCATAACTTTTAGATTTTAACCATCATTATATATCATATAATATCATATTACACGCGCGAATATTTTATTTTTAAAAACAAATTTTATAAAAATATTAATCTTGTGATGCGCCCTCTTTCTTCTTATACGTATAATTTTTTTCTTCTTGACCCTCTCAATGTTTGGAAAATTTCCTTCTTTTATTATTACGTTTTTTCTTATCATATCCACTTGTAGTACTAATTTGTTCACGCTTCGGTGCATATTTTTTCATATATCTTTTTTCATTCTTATTAGTTTTTTTTAACTTTAACATCCAATCTGGCACATCATCACAACCACTTATTTTCATTACATTTGCAATACTTCTTAAATATTTCATGTCATTTTCCGTGAAAAAAGTAATTGCTTTGCCTTTACGCCCAGCACGCCCAGTACGTCCAATACGATGTACATAACTGACGGTACTTTGTGGAAAATCATAATTAATAACACAATTCACTCCTTTGAAATCCATACCACGTGCCATTAAATCGGTGGCGATCAATACCCAGATTTCACCAATACGAAATTTCTTAATGATGGTATCACGTTGATTTTTGGTTCTATCAGCATGTATTACATCCACATTTATGCCATCGTATACTAATTCTTTATATAATGCAGTTGCACGATCTTTACTTTGTACAAACATGATGACAGGCGGTGTCATACCACCTTCTTGAATAAGTTGTCTCATGGCAATTAATTTGCCTTCTTCACGACCAACAAATACCAATTTCTGCTCGATAGTTTCAGTCGCAGCACCACGTTGTCCAATTTGCACACGCACTGGATCGATTAAAACAGATTTCACCAACTCTTCAATACCTTCAGGCATGGTTGCACTAAACATACTACGTTGCAACTGCTTTTGTTCCTCCATTGTTGTACCACATGCATTTATAATCTCATCAACTTGTTCCAAAAATCCATCTTCAAATAATTTATCAGCTTCATCTAATATTAAACATTTTAAATCTTTCAATGATAGTAAATTTTCTTTTAACACTGTTAATAAACGTAGTGGTGTTGCAATCAATAAATCAAATTGTTGTCCATTATTGGTGTCCACAATATTTGTAAACTGTTTATTCGCACTGTTACTACTACTACTACTATTATTATTGCTGCTATGATTCGATAATAATTTTACAGATGATAAAACCGATGCTTTAAACTTTTTTCCAAAACTTAATCTTTGAAAATCACGAAAAATTTGTCCAGCGAGTTCTCTAGTAGGTGTTAATACTAATGCTTTCGTTGTTGTTATGGTCATTAAATCAACTGTTGATTGTTTATTTTTTCTAATAGATGCATTGATATTGCTTATAGGTCGCTTTAAAACATGACCGATTAATGGTATTAAAAACGCTGCGGTTTTACCACTACCAGTTGGTGCAACAGCTACAATGTCTCTTCCATCCATCATGACGGGTATTGCTTGCATTTGTATTGGAGTTGGTTCTTTATATCTAGAACTTTCAATATTGCTTAATAATATTCTACGTACATGTTCATCTTTTTTTCCACCATGAAAGTGAATCGATTCAAATGTTTCAGCTGGTTTTGGTATCATATTACCTTTGACATGGATGCGCATACGGCGCCTAAATGCATTTATTAATTCTAATTGATGTTTCAATTCATTTGTTTTGTCATTTATATTTCTAGATCCTGTTTTTTTATTTCCATTTTTGTTTACATTGTTATCACTATGAGATGGATGATCTTTCCAACCACGAGATTCAGTTGTGTTGGCACTGTACATAGATATTTCATTTGAATCATCATCATTATCATCATTATCATCAGAGCTATGCATATCACCAGGTCGATCACCTCCCTTTCGTTTCGATTTCTTCTTCTTCTTCTTTTTTGATTTTTTATGTTTACCACCACTATCTTTTTCCTTATCATCCGAGGGCCAACTTACAATTGATTTTCCCATACCATTATTTGTGTTCTGTTTCGAATTATTTTGTTTCTTCTTCTTGTTTTTCCCTTTATTTTGTTCCGATGGTTCCCTGTTGTTAAAATTATTACCATCAAAAGTATCATTATTGAAAAAATCTATAGTTTCAGCTGGTGTAATTTCCTTTTGTCCATTATTATTATTGAAAAAATCAAGTTGATTTCTACTTTCTTGACTTCTTTTTTGACCAGAATTGAATAATTCAATTTGTTCACCAAATCTTTTCTTATTAAATCTGGCACCAGCATTTAATGAATTGAACAATGCATCTTCCATGATATTTATGTAAGTGTATATATTGTTAATGTCAAAAGATATTAGTCAATATTCCTTTGGTATTCTTTTGGATGATGATGTATCAGCAAAATTCTTTCTTCTTCTATTATTATATTTCGTATATTTTTATATAAATGTATTTTTTCACCAGAATTAATTAATAATCGTGTGTGAGGTGTATGTGGAAGAGAGATGGATTGGTTTGTGTGTGCTGGTGTGCCAGTGTGCCCGGCCTGTTGTGTGGTGTGTAAAAGGTTCAACATAGACACAGCACCAACACCAACTAGATCATCATACTGTATATTAATAGCTAAGCTGAGAGCTACTAGTACAATACCTCGTACTCTGTGTCTCACAACACAACACAACACTGTTAAACAAACCATCTCCACCGTTATTTACACTTACTTGTATTTTTTTTATTAAATGTTTTCAAAAGTATATAAAAACATACCCATAGCAATACAAAACATTAAACTATAGAAGGAATAATTTAAAAAACATTATTTTATACTTAGCATTTGAATATATATATATACAATCTACCCATTCCATCGTTCATCAAACGTCTGTACCATATTGGCTTGAAATGGCCACGTTAAAGCCATCAAAAACACAGACGCTCTCCACAACGAAATGTTGGGAATGGTTATGGAAACTTGGTGGACAAAAATGTAAACTAAAAATAATTGATGTAGTATTATTTACAGAGGATGGTACTCTTGCACAATGGTTATTTACATCAAAAGAAGGTCTTGTAAAGCGAAAAAGCAGTGCATCATTGAAATTGCCAAATGTCTATAAAAGGTTTATACATTTAGGATCAGATGATCCAAAAAATAGTAAATCATTTGCTGCTGTTGCATATTTAAGCGATGGTGAGCAAGTTCCAATAACAGGCGCAACGTTAGCAGAAATTTTATTAGCAGGTCCGCGTATTGGCAGTTTGAAGCGCGGAGGTATGATTGTGGCGTTGCGTGCATATGTACATCCCAAAGGAGGACATGGAAGTGGATTTCGTAATACATATAAAGTGAAAGATAGGGATTTTAAAAGTTATATCACAGCGACGCAACGCTTATTACCTTTGGATGAGCAAGTGAATGCTAATAAAAAAATAGTTTTTCGTGATTTAAAGTCGACTGCTACTAAATTAAATCAAAGTTTAGATGCATCAACTTATAGTATGGTTAAATTTTTAGAAGACGAACAGCGAACGCGCTGTTGGTATGTTGAAGCTGATTATGTTATTGACCATCGTGATACTGTCTGGGTAGCACATTTTGAACAAGTTGTTTATTCAAAATTGAAATATAGAAATAATGAATTAGGTTTTAATGAAAAATATGGCAATAATAAAAAACAAAAACATGATAATAATAATAATAATGAGGATGGTATGAAAATAAATGTTGATGAAAATAAAGATAATTATAATGATGGTAATGTGGAAGGAACAATACCAATGAATGGTAAAGCCCAACTACAACGTTTGCCAACACCAGGTGCTTTTGTTTGCCCAGGTGATTTTTGCGATTTTAATGGTGAAAACGATGATCCGAATCAGAATGCTGGTCCATGGACTACTGATAAAGCTATTGAAAAAGAACGCCAGGCATTGCAAGAAACTATCAGCGCATATAGGCGTACCATGTCACAAACGAGTGCATTAGGAAATGCAATAGCAAAAACACAAAATTCAAATGAAATTAACGTCGTTGCACAAAGATTTGCTATAATGAACAAATCCATTTTACATGCACACGAACCGAACGCCGTTTCATACATGTCCAATGAGATGAAAACATGGCGGGAGCGACAAGCTATGGAATGTAAAACATTGTACAATATCGATATCATTTCACCTGAACCGGGCAAATCATTGTCTAGTGCCGGCCCTATTAATATTAAATGGAAAAACAAGGGGAAAATACCATATGTGAAAATACAATTATATTGCGGTTGGGCCGTTAGTAATATTGTTACTGATGGTTTACCAAACGAAGGTTTTGCTGTGTGGAGACCGGATGTACAATTTAGGCGAAAGGAAAGCGAAAACTTAAAAGCATTAATGGATGCTCATGTATGGAGATTTAAAATATCATGTGCAAGCCGTCCATGGATTTATTCCTTTAGCAAACGATTTGGATTACGACGTTCTTTAGCAAAAATTGGACATCGTTTGACTGGTGCAAAAAATGGAAATTCAAGATTACAAAAACACGAGTTGGAAATGCAAATGGAGGAAGAAGAACGGGTTAAAGCTAAAGGGAAACGTATAAATTCGAATTCGCCTTCAAATAATAATGATGAAAACAACGAAAGCAATATTGCAAATTTAAATGAAGTTTCGGAACATTATGCCGGTTCCACCGTACCTGGAAATCCAGTAATGGCGGGTGTATTAGCAAATGCACACCCAGTTGATTACTATTATCGCGAAGTCGAAGTATGCAAAAATTGTTACAATTGTTACACAGCAATGGATCGTAGACGTGAGAAAGACAATCGAAGACAATACAAAGATAAAGGCGGTATGCGTACTGTATTTGCCAAACGGATAGAAAGGCATAAGCAACGTTTAGAAAATCAAGAAGATGATGGAGACGATTTAAGAAGTGCTATGTATGACGACACAGGAGATAACATGAATGGTTTTCAATCATCTTCGAACTATGGTAATAAGAAAAAGAAAAAAGGTCAGCATGTCAGTGATCGTTTGTATAATTTGAGAAAAAAAAAAGATATGCCCAAGAATAAGAGTAAAGTATTATCGAAGGAACAGCAACATCAACAAAAATCTGAAAGACGAGAGCGATTAGAAAGACGTGTAAGGCAAGATTTAAACAATACCCCACCTCCATCATCATTTGGTTCAGAATATAAGAAATTTTATAATTCGCACCATCCCAATCCGTCTACAAAATTTAGACCACCATCACCTATTGTACAAAGTCCAAATAAAAAAAACGAAAACGACGGTTATGGTAACTTTGATGATGATGATGATGGTGGTGGTGGTGGTGAATACGATGATGACGACTATTTAAGCAATCAAGTATGGATAGATAGTGGCGATAGTGATGATGAGGAAGAACCACTAATTCAATCATCTAGAGATGCATCTTCTTCTAATTTAATTAATGAGCGTCAATCTCCACCGCGACGTAATGTGAAACACCGCCGTCAACACCCATTAAGTGCGACTACGCATAGATCTAGCGATAAAAAAAAAAAGCAACGAGAAAAAAACTACAGAGGATATGATAATGATACTAATAGTCTTAGCCCCAATGGTAGGTCGCCCTTAAACAGGGCCCCACATAGAATCATAGCAAATTTCGTCAATCGTGTTGTAACATTTGTGTGGGAACATTTTGAAGGTTTAATTCCAAATCGAGGACCATTGAAAGACATTGACCGTACGTTTGTTGCTGATGTTAACAAGCAATTGAGAATTTATTTAAAACGTTTACAAGAAGGTTGCGAACCGGATGAAGGCACGAGTAATGTGGTCAGTATGTGTCGTATTGGCACAAAGTTCTTAATGGATACATCTTATTGGCAATTATTACAAGATAATAGAAGTCGGTGTGCAACTGTAGTCTGTCTCGCAATGGACTTAGTATTATTACTAGGCTTGACGTTGGAACCGTATGTTCCTTTATTAGCGGAAAAATTGCAGCAACAGTTGAATGTTAAAGCAACTGCAAAATGGATCCCAAAAACGTTTTCAAGTGGAATCGTTCCATCCGGCCATGAACTGAATCAACCGCAAGTACTCTACCAGGATATTCCGGAGGAAAACATCGATGAAGCGCGAGAGCGGGTTACAAAGCGATTGGTGTTGGCCGAGAAACGAAGAAAGAAAAGGGAATTGAGAAAGAAACGTGCTGAAATTGATAAAAAAAAGTTAGAGCGTGGTTGGGGTGCTGGTGCAACCAAAAGTACTAGCAAAAAAAGTGCTGATAACATAAACGTTGCAAAAACTAGAAGGTCAAATGCATACGAAAATAAAGAAAGCAGTGATAGCCCTGTTTATCGACCGACGTTTCCAGGCTGGGGTTTAAATCCTACGCCAACTCCTAGATCAAAAAAACGAGAGGAAATGAAAGAAAAACGCAAACAGCAAAAACAAAAGCAATTCGAAAAACGACAACAAGAGGGTCAAAGGCAGCAACGCACAACAAATTCCAACATGCATAAAAGCGCATCTGATCTTATAAATAGCCCAAATAACAATAATTCTCCTCCAAAATATATTGAAAAGCAAATGAACGCAACATTTGTTGATCCACCAAATATGCCTCGACCAGATGTGCAAACGTATTCTAATAATAACAATGTACAGAATAGTAAAAGCGAAGAGAACTTTGATTTTAAAAGTAAAAGTTCCCTCCGACAGGCATTATGGATGGGACGAAGCGCTATAGCAAAACACTCAGATGATAGTCAAGATATTGATGTAGGATTTGGAAGAAATCAACATAGCAAAATAAAAAAAAGTAAAAAAGCAATGAAAATGTCAAGATCTTTACCAGCATTGGATAGACCAACCCCGAATGTGACACCGTATTTAAAACGTGCATCATTAGCCGATCCTAAAAGCAATAACAGCAAGAAAAAACGCAAAAGCAAAGGACGAAACAGTGGGAACAATAAAGATGACTTATTTGAAATCGGTCCCATGCCAAGGGAATTACATCGAAGAAGCGGGTTACGACAAGTCGCATCATTGTTAGTCATTGGTCAATTAAAGGACTTGAGATTAATTATTGATGTTGCAAAGACGAATGGATTAAGAGTATTAGCACATAGTAGAACCGAGGGTGATCAATTAATTTTAGGCGTAGCTACAGTAACAGCAGGGAATAAGAAAGTGCCGGAAACACCACCAAAAATTTCGAAATTATTACGTGATTTTTTAATTGCCGCCACTGCATTTAATGAAATATTTCGCCAAGTTGATGAAGGAAAATCTTTTCTAGTCCATGGTGGGGGAGAATTAAGCCACGGCTTACGAGATGGATCACGCTCATCACGCCACATGCAAATCACTAATAAAGCAATAAGTAGTGTCGAACGATTGAAAGCATGGATGAATGTTGGTCACTCTCGTGGGGAAATATTGAAAGGTATAGCAGCTTGGCAAACTGGTCAAGCTGGAATTGCACATCACCATTGGTTAAAAGCAATCGATGAAGCTGTAAATAGAGACGGTGAGTTGGCATACGATGTTGCGGTTGCAAGATTTTTAATTGGTAAACACAATCAATCTGCATCAGCATATGTCGCCGAACACGCATTGGAATATTTAAGTCAAGCTGACAGTCATTTTGCACGATTAGGGGAAGGTGCGGAGATGGAGTTAGAGGCGGTACGCGCTGAAATTGAAAGAGTGCGTGGTGGAAGACCAGAAAATCCTAACCATCCAATCGCTAAAGCAGGTAATGATGTGACGGGCCATTTAACAAAGAAAGAAATGGCAAGTTCTTTAAATGATGTTGGAGCTACTGAACAAGTGCAATTTATAACTAGACCACCAACTGCGATACAAGAAACATTAAATTGGGGAAGGAAGAGCTTGGATGTCATCAAGCGTAGACTTCATAGCGAAAAAATGCTGCCAATATATCACGATCCAGAGAAGGACAATATCGGTGGGGATCGCGCGGAGCAAATGAATGCGCGTAGACAAGCGTTGGCGAAGTCAGTAGTAATTGCTGAAGGACAATTAGCAGCTTTACAAGCAGAAGTAAAAAGTGCTATGTCGACTGGATCTGTAGATGCAAGGCCAAATAGTGCAATGCAATTTACAATGGAACGTAAATTAATTAAATTAATCGACGAGGTAGGTGTGCGTGCTGCTGAATATTCTAAGATTGTAGATAGGGATAAAAAATATGTTGAGAAACAAGTAGAATTAAACTTAACGTCACAATTTCATAAAGCAAATAACCAAAAGTCACAACTGGAATTGCAAAAGAAACAAGCCCGACAACGAGTAGAAACAATGGAACAACAACATATAGAATCGCGAAGACCCATGGAAGAAGATAACTTTGCAGGTAGGAACAAGGTACCAAAATTTTGGGCGAAAAAAATGTTACAACAACAGCTACAGCAAGAAGGAGAAAGTGTAGAGGCTGGGATAAATCAAACTGATCAAGAGCGTATGAGAAATCAATATACATCAAATGCTGTAAAAGTACCTGATAAAGTAGCTGTAACAAAAGAAGTACATCCACAACAGCAGCAAATTGTGAATAAAGAATTCGATGAAACACAAATTGCTGTCCCATATTCAAAAACAATATCAAAAGATCCAGTTGTTAATGCAATTGCAAAAGCTGCACATCAATCACATATACAAGATGATTCACATAGTAGCATGGGAGGAGAAGATTTAATGGCTGTACTGAAAAGTCAAATACATGAAAGTTGCTCGTCTAACAATTTAGGTAAATTTGTTCAAGTCTTAGCTACTGGCATTATGAAAGTCAATTCAATTATTGATGACGAGCAAAATACGGCAATACATGTTGCATCTAGAAAAGGTTCGATGGAAATTGTTGAATATTGTTGTAGTCATGGTGGGGAAGAATTAATTGACTCGCAAAATATGGAAGGTAATACAGCTTTGCATTATGCGTATGAACGCAAAGATATGAAAATGGCTGATTTATTAATGGCACATGGTGCAAATTCGCATTTAAAAAATATGTACGGGTTAAAAGCACAAGGAGGTGCACATCCTAGAAGTTTCAGAGATTTTGCTGCCTTTGCTGTGTAGGAAGATGGAAGATGTATGCATACACAAGCGTATCAGGATTAAACATTTTATTATTCCTGAGATTGAGTTATTGAGCGTAGTATTTTCCACACGGGAAGTAAAATTATATTTTATATATATATATATATACACGTAACTTTTACGTAGATTTTAACCATCATGCTTTTTTAAATGATTTACAAGTGATGATATAAACTAAACCTATCATACTTCACTAACTACTCTAGCTTACTACCTTAATTTTAATTTACTCTCTACTACAACGTTGTGTTTGATGGAATAGGAATGATGATTTATGGCCCAGCTCATGCTGAATATGCTGCCTTGCAAAAGAAATTTTTTTGACTAAGTACACAGATCAATATATATACTAAATGTCTAATATATTACATAAGTGATCTTAGGACCATCTTATCTACGTATGAATGTCTCTTAGATTCACATAAATATCTAATATCCAGATTTATCTAAAAGTTCCTCACCTCGTTGTAACGAGTACAGCATATGTATACTCAGGTGGAAGACCTCTTCCTATCTGATGATGCTCCTGAGGGTTTCTGTAGTTTATTTTCCTTAACCAGTCTGGCATATATCACATTTTCAGTAAAATACCCCTTATCCGGCACAATTTTGCCCTAAATTGTGGTGGATTATGTACAACCGCCATGTATACTTTCATTACCTATATAGTTGTATTAAGGGCATAGTTTATAGTAAAGACGCCTAAGGCCTGGTCTCTCATATTTACTATCTATAGTACGATAGTCTAAGATCTACTACTCCTATCGAGCTGTAAATAAATGAATTATTTGACTTGATTGCATGAGACAAATATTTTCAATATTGTATCAGTGACTTTTCCTTTATCCACCTAAAAGTTCCTCACCTCGTTGTAACGAGTACAGCATATGTATACTCAGGTGGAAGAACTCTTCCTATCTGATGATGCTCCTGAGGGTTTCTGTAGTTTATTTTCCTTAACCAGTTTCCATTCTCAGTAAAATACCGCTTATCCGGCATAATTTTGATCTAAATTATGGTGGATTATGTACAACCACCATGTATACTTTCATTACCTATATAGTTGTATTAAGGGCATAGTTTACAGTAAAGACTAAAGACGCCTGATGAGGGATGAGGGCCTGAGGGCCTGGTGTAGGTCCTCATATTTACTATATAGTACGATAGTCTAAGATCCACTAGTGGTACCACTGGTGGTACTCTACTCCGGGTACCTGAGCATATAAACTTAGCATTGCAAGCGAAGCGTATATACTCAGGATCGCTTTGGCAGAACTATTGCCAGATGCACCCTAATCCTAACCCGACCTTCCAAAAAAATGTTAAAAAAGACGGATATTTCTAAGATATATTGAAATGCAAGTATCTGTTTTGGCATTTTAGAAAATTAAATTGGAAATACAAATTACCACCGGTGCATTTATAATGATGCAAAAAATTACATTCATTCATTTTCAAAGGTGGATTTGTTTTTCCTGAAAATAGAAAATTTTCTCGTAGTGCTATTACGGCCTAAATGACGTAATGCTATTCACCTACTATATATTTAAGGTTATTCTCATCTGGCAGAAGGTCTGCCATTAGATTATCGAGTAGTGGTACTCCTATCGAGCTCTGTAAATAAATGAATTATTTGATTTTTGACTAGACAAATAACTTGGTAATGATGTGCTAATGTATAATTTATTTTAAAAACATAAATACTAATTAAATATTTTTTAATGATTATATACTATTTTAATATTGAACATATATTATAATTAAAAAAAAATAAGAAGCGTATATATACTTGGTACTGTTTTCGTATTTCGCATATACATTTAATACGAGTCGTACTTTTTTTCATGTTTGTTGCAAATAATGTGGCAGTGGCAATGCTTGCGTATGAGATTGTTTATTTTGATCCAACAAATACCTACGGTATTGTTCCGTAATAAATAATTTTGGTATTTTTTTTTCCAATTTCTTTTGTGTTTCATCTAAAGCTGTAGACATTTCTTGTCTCATTTTTTCTGTCTCTGATGTACCTTTTCCTTTTATTGTTAATACTTTTTCTGCACGCCCATTTGCACAATCATTCCATTTATCAGGTTTAATATACCATGCACCATATTTATGCTTAAAATCTCTGTATTTTGGACGTCGTTTAATTTTTTCCAAGGTAGACATTGGCATTTTATTTTTCGCATTTGCTAATTGTTGCATTTCATGCTCTGGTTTTAAACGCGGTGATTTAGATTTAGACATTTCTTTAAATGTCGAGGCTTTTGTTGTTACATTTTTACCACCGTCTGTCTTAGGAGAATGCGCAGCATGAAAAGATGACATGCGTCTAGACGATGCCAAAGTAGATGGTCTATGTCGTCCATCTTGTTCCATATCTTCTTCATCATCATCATCCAATAAATCCTCTAATAACTCTGGAGGTACATCGGTAGCAACTTTTACTCGAGCTGCTGGTCGCCATATAATTATAGGTGATGGAGACCTAGATTCATCTAAATCATCATAAAATCCTGCATCTGTCGTGTCGTAATAATTTTCATTCTTATCATCATCCAATTCATTTACATTTGTCATAGTTTTTCCTGGTTTGCGAACTAAATTTCCATATGAGTCCTCTCGAAACATACTATCAATATTTGTTCTTGCTTCTATCTCTTCACGGACTAATCTTTCTTCATGATGTTTACGTATAGTTTCACGATCGAGTGGGTCATCTTGTCCTTCCCATTCTTGTCTACGCTCTAACATTTTATTTTCAAAATCGTTCCTATCATTACTATTATCAATAGCATTACTATTGTCATTATATATCATTGTCATACTGTTTTTATTTTCATTAGTATTTGTACCATTATTATCATAGGATAAATATTTTAATATTTGCGAAGGAAATTCACTTTGTGACAGCGCACTTTCTAACTGCTTCACATATTCTAATCTCTTCCTATCATAATCATCACCTTTGAATTTTTGAAACATACCAGATGATTTAGATGGCAATTCAAGTGCGGCAACATTATCATACCTTGAATTATTATTCATTACATTACTTTGATAGTAATTTCCACTATTATTATTATTATTATTTTCATTTAACATAGAGTCCTTTTGAGACCAAATTGTTTCAACTTGTTGTGGTTGACTTTCATTTAAAAATTTCCATTGTACATTTTTCAAACTTTGACTAAATGCAGAATTTTCATCACCGACTTTATGTTTACTTTTATACATCCTATCTTTTGATCTGTTCTTATATATATATATATATATCTATCTATGTATCTATCTATCTATCTATCTATGTATGTCATATGTTGTTTGTTCATGAGAAGGTGCATATATATGTATCTCTTCTATGATGATGAATGAAACCGTATTGTTGAGCTCTAACACCACATCTATAGACTTAGTAGAGTACATCAAGGCCGGCGGCTAGAGCGACTCGGATACAGTATTCTACCTGGTACGGATATAAACATATCCCTATCCAATTATCCAATTATCCAATATCCAATTTCACCGATTTCTTTCATAGAGTACTATTGTACTAGCTATTGTACTACAGTATTGTACTACAGTATTAAAATATTAAAATATCCGAAGCCGTTAGTGCGTTATAGGTAGTTATTTATACATATTGTACCAGGTACAGTATATATATAAGTTATATATAGCTATGATGATACAAGTAAAATAGTTGATGGACTTTCTTTTTAGTTTCGTGTATGATGATCAATTATTATGATACGATATATTCTACATACTAACAATAGACACGACTAGATAAATAATATATTACATTTACATCTTGAAGTAACAAATAATTGCAGCATACAAATTTATCAATATATACATATATCAATATCTATTATTTTAAATAACCATGGAGAAAATAACAACGCCAGAAAGCGTTTTGAAAATATTTCATCGAATAGCAACGGTAGAAGGTGGTTATGTGCCAACGGCGGAACCAGAACCAGAGGAAAAAGATGATAAAAAGAAAGGAGGTAGAAATAATGCATCGAAAAGAAACAACAATAGGAAACCAAATAATAATAATAATATTAATAGTAACAATAAAAATGATAACAAAACGGAAGAAAAAACAGGTACTGAAGAAAATAAAATGAGTCCAAATAATACACCAGGAAATAATGCACGAAAAGTAACCTTTGATAACTTTATGGCAGCAACACATTTTTTATATGGTGACTCGTTTACACATTTCGATGCATATCGCGGTTTCACGTCTGCAATCCAGCAACAGCGCTTGACATCGACATTTGACGAGGCAGCAAACGAATTCATTGTAAATGAAGGAGAAATGACGTTGGAGGAAATTGCATCTTCACCTTTGGATAAAAATTTGTTTATTCATGCTTTAAAAATATGCGGTTTAGCAATTGTAGAATATAACGAAAAGCTGGAAGATGAAAAAGGTGGTAAAACAAACGAGTTACCACCACCGAAGAAAGATTTTAATAGTAATTTACAAAGGCAAAACGAGGAAGCACAAAAAGCGATGGATGCAGCCAATGTATTTGCAAATAAATTATTAGATGTATTACCAGATAATTGTGATAGTAATCATTTCAATAAATCACCCAATTTTGCTCAAGCATTATACAATGCATTAGTTGAAAATATATCATTTGGTGCAAAATTATCAATTGATATTTTTGGTATAGGATTATTAAAAAATTATGAACATAGTTTACGTCAAGGATATTTTAGTTTTCGAGATGGTGACCCATTGCGATGGCCAGCGGAATTGGAGGAAGGATTAGTTGATGTTGGTGATTTTACTGAATTTATAGATACAATGTGTGCAATTAGTGTTGATATTGGGCAAAGTAGCGATTTAACCATTGCATTGCAAGGCATGATTGAGTTGATGGGGATACATGAAGATTTGCCAGATAATGGTGGGGCCTCATGGATACGTGTGGACCCAAACAAAGATTTGAATGTATCAAATATAAATCCAAATGCATCAATCGTTTCACCAATGGATGATAATAATAATGGTGATGATGGTGGAGGATTATACATGAATGATATGAATGTTCGTGACCCGGAACTTGCACAAACTTTACATAATGAAGCAAAATTATCAAGTATTCGTTTAAACAAGCTGCTACGTGATTTAGAGATGGATGAAGAGTTACCAGGTAGCAAACGTGGTTTTGTCGGCACAAAAGGGGTTAATATTAAATTAGATGAAACGGCTAATCCACATCAATGGCATCCAATGCCATGTATCATCCGCGAGGTATTACGTGCCCCTTCAGCACCGTTACCAGTGGAAAATTTAATGGAAGCAGCATTATCATATCACAATGTATCACATTACGATGCTGCTGCAAAGACATATGCTGCAGCTAGAGAAGTATGGATGGAGGAAGAAAATTATAATCGACAAGATTACATCGACATGATGAGAGAGGAAGATGCTGAATATAATCCTGATACTGATGCAAAATTAGACAAACCATTAATACCTCCGCGTAGTGAAATTTTCCTGTTATGTAGTATGGGTAGCGTACATGAAAGTAATGGAAATGATGAAATGGCTTTATCATTGTACATGGAAGCGCGAAGGACTGCAATGACACATTTAGATCATAATGATCCAGATGTTGCTATACCATATAGTCATGTCGGTTCAATATGTTATCATTTAGGACGCTATGCTTTAAGTTTTCGATGTTATAATGTTGCATTAAATATAAGAGAATCAGCATTAGGAAAACGACACCCTGATACGGCATCATTGTATTGCAACATTGGCTGTTGCTTGTGCATGATGGGACCAAAGTTATTGATTAAAGCTAGATATTATTTAAGATTAAGTGAAAAAATATTGAAAGATACATTAGGCCCATATCATATACGTACATCTACGTCAAGTAGAAATGTTTCAAGAGTACGAAGTCGCACAGGTATAATTACACAGCCAAGTGCTGGATATAAAAAAGTAAATCCAAAATATGATATGTATACACATAGTAAACCGCCTCCTGGAATTGAATTTTTACGAGAAGATACACGATTTTGGAAAGCAGGAATTGGTGGACAATTGCCTGCGATCAAAGCCGTCAGAGGTGGAGGGAAAAAGAAAAAAAAGAAGAAGAAAAAATAAATATACGATATATTTGTGAATTTATATACGTTCGTATTATATAAAATATATGAGTAAGCTAAAAAGAGAAAATTTTATATATGAGATATATATGATTATACGCCGAGGATATATAATATATATTTAGGATATGATATCATAAAATACGAGAACATATATTTTACGAAATTTGTTTAGTACAAAACTCTTACGAAGTCGTATATTTTACGAATATCATACTTCACATAAGACTTTCAATTTGGCGTTGAATAGTTGGAAAAACGGTATATAAGATATATCGTTTTATATACAAGATATTATCCATGCAACAACAATAAGTTGAAATTCTAATTCCAATATTTACATTATCATCACTCCGTTCTTCTTGAACTTTAATCAAACTTTCGACTTCACCTTTTTCCTCCTCTATTGTATCACTATCATATTCATCATCATCAAAAGTGGCCATACGTTCCATACGACGGCGTTCAACTTTATCATTATAATCCTCCAAAGCAGCAGCAATCGATCCATTATTTTGGACTTTACTTTGTTTTGATTTGTCCTTCAATAATTTTTCTAATTTTTCTATTTGGTTTACATTGTTATTCACAATATCTGGTGATGGTATAGTCCATTTGATATTATTTACATTATTATTTGTATGATCTACATCTTCTCCCCATATTTTATGGTCTATATCTTCAAACCACCGTTTCTTTTTCGTGGACATCATATGATTCTATTTGTTTGCTGTTTTACCATGACGTATGGCATATATTTGAATATTTTCTGTTGGCTATTTTAAATGGTCTTATTATCAATATAATAATATAGAGATTATAATTTCGAAATAATATAGAGTGGTGCTACAATAGTTGCAATATACAAGTGTTGTTGCAAGTGCAACAAGTCCAATAAAACGAAGAAGAAGAATTATTAAAAAATGTTCAATATTTTTCTTGTATGTACGTTGTGCACCTTTACCTGGTATTGCTCTTCAAAATTAAAATGGAAAAGTTGTTGTGGTTTAAGGTTTTCGGCATGATTTGAGACTTTTTGTAGTAGAAAATGGCAATGCAACTGTTGCAACTGCCAATATCGATATAAAATAAATCAGTTATAAACAGTTACACACATGTACACACATCTCTCTCTCTCTCTCTCTGATGTTTATTATAATAAAATGTATAGAGATTATAGAGATATACAGACGTTGTAAACACAATTATCAAATAGCAATAGTCGTTTATTCACTCGAATGGAAAACAAAATACAAAAAAAAAACACAGGATAACAAGAAAAGAGACAATTAAAGAAATGTTCGGCAACGTACAAAAGCCACCAAGGTACAAAATAAATACAAATAATAATAATGTTGGATTATCTAAAACTACTGCTGGTAAATCATCCTTTGGCCGTGGTGGGAGTAACATCATTCGATCAACAATTTAAAAATAATTTTTTATTAAAAATTGTAAAAATATGTTTGACAAAAAAGAACTTCTTTATATACATTTAAAATAATAAAATAATCAAATTTGCAATCACCCACATCACCTCAACTTTTTTTATTATTATATAGGGTTTTATGAACGTACTCTATCAACTATAACAACAACTTAAACTACAAAAGGCAAACAAAAAGATACAATATATTCGTTCACTCTCATCGTCTGAAAAAGCAAAATGAGACGACAGTAAAAAAAGCCAACTCTCTATACTAACTCCTTCATATTAATATCATCATGCAACAAAACTACTATTATACAGTAAACTTTCTTCTTCTTCTGAAGTAAAATCTGGCCAAGCTGATGTGTTATAAACGAACTTATATGCATAATTAGTCTATAACATGACATTATGATAAGAAATAACACAAACAACAAAACAATTTCAACTGAATTTGCCATATCTTTATTATACATCTACAAAGTTATTTTGTTGTTTTGGTAGACACGTATATATATATATGTAACTATCCCGAATATGGCATCTACTTCCTTTGCATTGCCTAATACTAATAAAATATTAGCAATTAGTAAAAGTGCAACTTTATCTTCCAATAACAATGATAATAATAGCAATAATAAAGTTAAAAACAAACTTCAGATCTCATCACCAACTTCCTTTTTACCTTCTATAGAGGATATGAAAGAAAAAACAATCCAAAATTTAAAAGCTGCCATAGAATTTAAAAACATGTTACATATAATCCAACGAAATGTTTTTGAGGCGTATACAAGAAAGTTTTTAGTTGAGTTTTTAGAAACTGATGATGGAAAACTGGCGATAAGACGCATTGATAAAGTTATAGTACCAATGTCAATTAAAGCTTCTAGTATGGCAGATGCACCTATTGTTGAAGATAGCAGTTTGAAACGTACATCCAAATTTCCATCATATATAAACAAAAGGGTAAACACAGCTAGGGAAAAGTTGGCATTAATGCATGAAAATCAATTGGAATCCTTACTAATGATACAAGCTGAAGCAAAAGCACAGTTACAAACTGGAACATCTATGGTTCAACTGTATACAATGTCGGAGACCGTATTGCATAAAGTTCGAGGAAATGTTGTTGGTGGTAGCGATCTTATGGATACAGCATTTTATGGTAGCAACAATAATAATAACGAAGGCCTTCGAGTCGATTTGAGCGATATAATTAGTGATGCCAGGAGGCAACAACAACTATTTCAGGAAAAACTTAAACGAGAGCTAGTACAAATGAATATATTGATTAGGTTGTCTGATGAACGACGGGAAAAATACCATAATTTCGACGCTGACGAAGATAATTCAGCAAAATTATACCTTGGTGATAATTTAGCAAAAGATATTTTACCAGATGGAATAATTATAAAAAACCAAAGTCGCAACATAGATAATTTTGTTCATGATTGGCAATCAAATAATGACAATAGATTTATTCGTAGAAATAAACGAAATAAATCAAATGAAAAGAAAACGTCGGATAGTAATGATCAGGTGGAAGAAAAAAATGATACCACTCTACAATTATCAAACAGTCCCAGTAATAATAATGATTCTACAACCAAGAATAATGATGGAAGAAGAAGAAGGAAGAAGAAGAAACGTCATTCAATGATTTTAGTTTCTTTAAAGGATGAAGTGAAAGTCGATTACAGCTCCACAAAAAAGGAACATAAAAAAAAATATACAAATATTAGAAGTGCATTTAAAGAAACTTTAAGTGGATCTGCATATAACGACGAGGCAGATACTAGCGAAACAGTTGAAGAAGAGAAAATAGCTCTTGAATTGAAAATCGAGTACTTAAACAGCGTGTTATTATCGTTAAATAGAACACGCGCAACGGATAAAAAAGAATTAGAAGAGGTAAAGCGAGCGTTGTCAAAATGGGATGGTATATCAACAATGAACTTACCGCAAAGTGTTGTGTCCATGATCGAAAAGGACGAGAAACATAAAACAATGATCAAACAGAAAAAACTTGGATTACTAAGAAAGACAAAAAAAGGTGACGACAAGAAGCCGAAAAATGATGATGTGGGAAAAAGCAAATCGAGCAAGCACAAGGAGCATCGTGCTGACAAAGGATATACACTAAGCTTGAATCATAATCATACTGTACATAAACATAGAAAAATGCTCACTCCATCAAAAGTAATTAAAATAGCAAAACGTGAAATGGTCACCAAAAATGTTGCTGCTACTATTATACAAACGCAATTTAGAGGAATCATAGCTCGTAAATATATTAGGCTCGTTCGTGCTAGAATTCAAGATGCAACGTTGCAACGCGAGATTCATGGAATACAATTACGCTCAGTATTAAAAGTCGTTTCTAAAATGCGATTGTTTATCAAACGGCGAAGGGTAGAAAAACAGAAAAAAATAAAACATATTTCGAACCTTGTAGTGGCAAAAGTGAAAGTAAGAAATCATCGTGTAATTACACAAAAGAAACTATTGCAAGACATTTCCAATGGGGCGGCAGAAAAAGCCAGAGAAATGAGGCAAGCCAAGCACTTCTTGAAAAATACAGATGATAATAATCATATTGAAACAGCTATTAAACAAAGAAGGCAAAGTATAGCATTAATTAAGAAATCAGCTGCTTTAGTTGCAAAACGTGCTGCTGAAATAACAGAACTAAAAGGAAGTAAAAAAGCAATCTTTATGGATGCCGCGCTTGGAGGTAAAAAGCGTGAAGTAAGATTGAAAGAGATAGCCGAGAAAAAATACTTAGATACTCACAAATTAATGTTAAAAAATGCTGCCGACCATGCCAAATGGAAGAAAAAGGAAGCTGATATCGCGGAAAAGCTTAGCCGTTTACGTAATAACTTAAATTCTAATTCATCAAGAAAGTCAAGTTGGATGCCAAATACTGCCCCGCAAGCTGCGAGTCTAAAAGACAATAGTCATACAACGTTAACCAAAGGCACTCGGGTTGAAGTGTCCTTGCCATGTCCAGGAAGAAGTGCAGATGCTGTTTTGACTGGATTCATCATCCAAGATGACAACGGCGATCCTTCGATAGTGACGTATGGAACCGTTGCTGAATTAAAAATTAAATTTGATGATGGACTGACTTCAAGTGTACCGAAAGATCTCGTACGAGCATCAACAGCTCCGTTGCCTTATCTAGCCCAAACCCGTAGGAAGACACCATCAATAGCAGCACCGTTACCACCATCAACAGTGCAACCAAAAGAATACCTTATATTAAAAGCTGCGATTGAAAGAATTTGGCATAAATATGATATTAACAATTCAAACTCAATTGATACAAAAGAAGCAAAACAAATGATGATTGATATCACAGGACATAAAAACGTATCAGAAAATCACGTAAAAACTTTCATCGCTCATGTTGAAAACAAGGCATATAAAGCAACTGGTCAAAAACCAAATGGAACATTGAAAAAGAATGAATTATTAAACTTTTTAGAACACGGTATTCATAATAACGGTATTCATATGGATGAAGAGCAACAAGAAATATATGCAAAAAGAGGAGCATTCGAAAAAACACTAGTTGATTTTTGCGTTGGATGTGAAAAATTAATACATGAAATAATGGGTGAGCATAGGGACTTGTTGATAAAATATATTGATTCAATATGGCCTAAGTACGATGTAGATAATAGTAATAGTATAAGGCTGACAGAAGTAAAACAATTAATATTAGATGTCAGTGGCCATGATCACGTATCAGAGGATGAATGTCTAGATTTCATAAAATATATTAAAAGTCAATCATCTGATAATGGTAACTATAATGGTGAAATAGAAAAAGAAGAATTATTATCATTTTTGGAAGTTACTACTTCAATGAGTGAAGATGAGCGTAAAAGTTTTGGAAGTCGAAGTAAATTCCATGCAACATTAGCTGACTTTATTAATGGCGTAGATAAAGCAAGACATGGATTTAGTAATAATAGTGATGCCGAAGAGGCAAAACAAATGACAATGGATATAACTGGTCACCCACCATCAATAGCAGCACCGTTGCAACTAACACAAAAATCGGAACCAGAAAAGAAAAAATCATGGACGAAAAAATCAAAAGGGACGCTATCTAAAATTAGAAGCGCCATTAGAAAGTCTAAAAAGATTACAGGCAAAATCGATCCAAACGATACCAACATTGTTGAAAAAATATTTAGATCAAGCTTTGCATCCAAATCAAAACAAGCAATCGATTATAAAAACAGGTCTATTTCACCATTTAGTAAGCATTTAACAGAAGATGAGCTGAAAAAGAGAGAAGAATCCGACAGAAATTCCTTTATCGATCGTATATGGAGCAAATACGACGGAGATGGGAATGGAGACTTAGATGCTAGCGAAATGAAACGTTTAATTGATCGTTTTACTGGGGAAAAAGTAAGTGTCATAAATGTGGAAAAGTTCTTAAAGGAAATTGATCAAGATGGAGATGCGTTGATACAACAAGAGGAATTAAGGGAATTTGTCAGTTTTGGGTTGAAGTTATCAAAGCAAGATAGGGAGGACTATGCGGCAAGGGGGCCCCTACAAAAAATCATTGTAAAATTTTTCTATGGTTTAGATGGCGCAGCACGAATACATGCAAAAGAACAAAGAGCAATTGAACGCCAAAAAATCCAAGAGGCGGGGCTGATGGCACAAAAAGAAGAGAGACTTAGACAAAAGCGTTTGGTGGAGATTCGTCGTAAAAAGGAAGCGGAAAAAAAGGAGGCATCAAAGGAGAAAAAATCAATATTACGTAGACTTGGTCGTGGTGTTTCATTGATGAAACACAAAGTTACCGAGGATGAAATACCATTAAGCGAGAAGGATGAGCTAGAACGAACGGAATTTATAAATTTTGTATGGAAAGAATATGATAAGGATGGAAGTGGTCAAATAGACGCGAATGAGACAAAACAATTGTTACAAGATTTTACTGGACATGAAGTCAGTTTTGAAGATGTAAATGATTTTCTATCAAGTATAGATGCAGATGGAGATGCACTAATTCAAAAGGGCGAATTGATAGATTTTATAAACACGGGCATGGATTTAACTGAAAGCGAAAGAACAGATTATGCCGCTCGTGGTTCATTGCATTCGACAATTGTAGAGTTTTTTTACGGTGTTGATACCCAACGCAAGCAATTTATGGAACAAAAAAGAAGAGCTATGAAAGCAGCAGAGGCGGACATGGACAAAATCTTGGAAGATAGACGAAAACGTTACAGGGAAGCAAGTGCTAGAAGTAAATCACCTGCAGCAATGAGAAAAAGAATGGATAGCAGGACGCCATCTCCTAAAACGAAGGGAAAGGGAGGAGCTGCAGATGTAGGAGACTATGTTCAGATCATTTTGCCTTTCTTGAAATTCGAAATCAACGATAAATTGGTTGGAATTGTTCTTGAGGTACAAAGCCATGGCGCTAGGACAGTAAGAATAGATACAGCTGGGTTGACTGGAGAAATTCAAAGCAACGAATATACAGTACCATCCGAAAAATTACAAGTAATTACTGAAGATGAGTATGACGATGAGATTTTATTGTTGCCATATATTCCAAAACAATCACGTCTTAATCGTAGTTCTTCTCGTATTGATTTTGGAATCCAAAAACAAAAAACAATTGTAGGTAGTCCCCCCGAAGAATCAAAAAAGAAACAAAAGAATTTAAAACTTCGCTCAAACATTCGCCGTCGACATTTTTAAAAAAAATATGAATATCTTGACCTTATTTAGTAGAGTGCAGACCCTGCATTAAGAGCTTTACTATACGAACGTATTAAGTAACAGGAATAACTTACGGAAACGTTCGTATATTTTTGAGATAGAGTAATTAAACAGCACATAATTTATTTTAACACTATACACTGGGAAGTAAAATTATTTAACGCGATGTACTGAGAAACTTTTTACGAAGATTTTAACCACATATATTTCATTTTGTATATATTTTTATATTATGATATCATAAATCTTCATATTTTTAAAATATTTTACGAAAGTATATCTCTAGCTTCTCATTCGCCGACGCGCGCAATTATTCATTTTAAACTCCTTCTTATGCTTACGTCATATAATCTTCTTTCATCATCAGAAGTAGCTTTTTTAATTTCTTCTTCAGTAGGTGGTTTAGCTTCATCAGGTACAGCAAAGGAATCTTGTGATGGATTTAGTGTTGAATAGATAATAATGCCTACAATACCTAGAACTACTAATAATAGCAAAATGACAGTCGCCCGATCTTGCATCATCCTTCTTCGATAGACATATAATATTTTACCAGCACGACGAATATCTGATTGCAAACCACTAGCTTTTTTATTTATTCGTTGCAACTGTTCTGTCTGATCTTCCAATTGTCCAGATATAACTTCCCCAACTTTCACAGCTTCATTTACTTTGTTTAAGCCTTGCTTTAACAAGTCTTTATCTTGATTTTGGACCTTGAGCATGTGATTTGCAATTTGTTCATCAGTCACTGGTTTTTGATTTGACTCTTTTCCTAACAAGTCTTCTTTCTCTACATGTGTCTTCGCCCATTTAAAGTCATCTTTCAATTTTTTAATATCAGCTTTGAATTCAGTTTGCCTTTTTCGAGCATCTGTTTTTTCCGTGGCATTTCCAATATTTAATAATTCTGTCCTGTATGACCGCTGCAAGCTTTTCAATCTTTATATAAATATGTCAATATATCTATCTATTTATCTATCTTTTGATATGCAATATAGCTAGTACATGTACATGTAATGTTGTAGAGAATATATATATAAAGATGGTATATGCTTTATAAAGATGTCAATATATCTATCTATTTATCTATCTTTTGATATGCAATATAGCTATAGTACATGTATGTACATGTATATGATGTTTGGAAATGTGTGTGTTTTATGCTTACATTTATTCATCTAATTCAGTAATTCATCATAATAATAATATGCACATAATATATTTTATTATTATGGTATGTCTATGTTACGACCATCCCCCCCTATTGCTTTGCTGAAGCAAAGCGGCTTTTGACCCCGCACGCACATTACCATTTATTAGTAGTAGCTACTGTCTGTATTAAGCGAATATAGTATTGTAACTAACATAAAATCGCATTGTTTTCCAGGTTTTGGGTATATAAAATTAAAACAAAAGAAGAACAGAAGCATAAAACAAAAACCAAAATAATCAAAAACAAAAACAAAAAAAACATGACAATAGCAATGGAATACTTTGAAGGCGAATTTGATAAAAATATTGTTGAAAGTAAAAATATTATACAACAATTTAAAATGGAAAGAAAAACTAAGAAGAATAATGTACAAAATCATGTAATTAACAAACCTGACAAACTAAAAATATTGAAAACTAAATTGAAGAACGCAAAAAAATATTTACGATACTACAAGAAAGAGACACTGTTGATATTTCCCAATTTCAAAGAAAAAGAACAGATTATGAAAATGAAAGCAGCACTATCGTCATTACAAAATGAATTAAAATGGTGTCGATTATTTTCTTTTGAAGAAAAAGCAGAAGATGATGAGGAAAAAACTGATGATATTTCTAGGTCCCTTCTTTTTCTTCAACATATCGAAAAAGTTCAACGAGATGATAAGGAAAGATTGCAGCAAGCTTTTGAAAACGCACAGCAAATGTTGGAAATAGGCCCAGAAATAATTGAAACAATTAAAGACAATAATAATAAATTGGAACGTATAAACGCAAAAGTAGATTTAATTGACAATGATATAGAACGTGGTAAAAAAATCACGCGAGTATTAAGAATTACGTAATACTGCAATAGGATTTATTTGCTGTTGGTAAAGATGTCAGTAAAATATGATATGATGTATCATATTATAATATATATTAATATATATAATTAATTTACGCATAATATATATATATTATTTCTCTTACTCATACGAACCTTCGTACGAAGTTCGTAATATATTATACTCAGTGTATAAATTTCTTTTACTCCCGGAAATTAACATCTCAAATCAAAAATGATTTAAACACTCATTCATATTATATGCATAGACTAATAAAATATCATGAACACTACACTCTCTGCTGTCTGTGTGTGGAGTCGTTGGTACGTTTCCGAACACGTAATTTTCAAAAATGTGTATTTTCATATATATATATATTATATATATATCTTGGATATACTCGTATTATAAATGATACTTCGAAGTATGTGTAATTGTATCTCTAGCTTATATCATACGAACCGCCGTCGTAATGTTTTTAGACGCGTTATAAAAAAAAATGTAAAGCGCCGCGCCTTATTTTGCCCATCTCCTCTCTCTCTCCCCCCCCCCTTCGTTTTTACAAAGATCCACTTCTTATTGCTCTTTCATACGTTTCCCTGACGTTTGATACAGGATCATCTTTTAATTTTGTTAATGTTTCTCTACATAAAGTTTCAAAAACATCTTTTTTGACCATTTCCCGTTTCAATATTACACATACTTCAACAAAAAGCAAACGTAAATGATACGTTTCAGCCTTGCCAAGCTCATTCACCAATCTTTCTATAAATGTATCTCTCCAATCAAATTCACCATCTAAACGATTTGCAATGGTACCAACGCATAAGGCACCTGCCCTTCTAACATTTGCAACAGGATCGTTCAACATTTTAAAAGTTAACGACTGTATCACACTAACAGTTGCTGGTGGACTGAATAGTGTACCAAATGTACCTAATTGATTTGCTAACAATAAACGAAATCGCCAATTTCGACGACCTACCCCTTCTAAAATTTCACTCATAACAACTAAAAAGCTTTCACGGCATGGATTATCCAATGCTTGTAAAAATGTTGCTAAATTTTCCACTACTCCAACACGCACCTCATCTACATCGTGAAGCAGGGTATCAAATGCATTTAGAAGCTCTTTTTCAGATTTAACAGGTCCTAATATTTGCGCTAAACGATGCAATGAATATGCCAATGTACGCCTCACACGTTGTTGTGGGTTCTCCACTAAAGTTAAAAACACATGGCGTAATGATTTTTCCCATTTATCAGGGCCTAGAACATATGCCACACCCGGCAACGAATAAGCGCAAAACATGGCTAAATCATCCGGGTCAGGATGCGGATCACTAGTAGACGCCGAGCCTTCAAACTCCATGCTGCTGCTACGTTGTCTATTATAAAATTCATTGCCATCACTAGTATTTCCAGCGTTACTTGAGCCATCACGGCCGTTGCCAAATTCTAGTTTATGATTATCTGCTTTCCGAAAATTGCCTAATGTAGGCAACATACGTTCCAATGGCGGTGACATGCGATCGCTGCTATCTGGATACGCCATGCTTTGGTACACAGACAGTAAATTTTCATCTATTATGTTGGCATTTCTTTTATTTGATCTATTCTGATGGTGGGATAAAGGTGATAAACTTTTTATAATAGTTTCATTTTTTATATTTACATTGACATTTTCTTGTTTTTGTTGTTGTTGCTCGTTTTTACTATCTGATTCATTTTTCTTTTTCTTGTTCTCATTGTTACTACTATTATCATTATTGTTTTTATTGTTTGGAGATTTACTTGGAGATTTTGAAGATTTGCTTTTCCTACTAGAATCAGTCTCTTTTCCATTTACTATGATAATTTCTTTTGTATTGAATTCAATTGATGTTATTGTTCCATTTTCATATCCAATAGTCATCCCTTCACATCCACCACCCATAACGGTTAAAAATTGACCTAAATATTGAAATGCAGTATTTCGTACCCATTTGGATGGATCCGACGTAACAAATCGGCGATAGACTTTTGTTAATGTCTGCTTTCGTTTGCCAATCAAGTTTTGACTTATTTGCAATTCTTCCGGTAAAACTTGAGCGATTTGCCACAAACTCTCCGCACAAGCTTTTCTTACACCCCATATTTCATCCTCAGTTAAATTGAAAAAAGCGGGTAATAATCTTTCCGTAATATCTTCATGGCTTGATGTGCGAAATATATTTGCAATGTGCCTAGCGACGGCCATGCGGACACGAAAAGAACCATCTTCTGCTAAATTTTGGACGGTCGGAGTAATAAATTGACCACATACTTCCTCCTTGCATAAAATCGGCGATAGCATATTTAACAATTCAGCACCGGTTATTCTTAATTCCTCAACAGTGTCATTTCCAGCTAACTGAATGACAATGGTTAAGATATGGCTGGCTAAATCATCTAATTCTAACAATGATGCAACCGATACAAGCGCTTCCGATGCAGCGGAACGAACCTCCACCGATACGGTATCCGCTAATAGCTTTGCTATAACTGGTAAAATATCATGCAAAACACATTGGTATCCTTTGATATATATTTCCTTTTCTTCTTCAACTTCGGTTCCATATTTATTATTATTATTTATATCCTCATTAGATATCATTTGATCATCTTTCGAAACTACACAACAAGCTTCTGATATATCATACAATTGAAAGGCTAGATCCCGTCTTATTACTGCTTCAACGTCTACGGACAATTCAGTTAATAATGGCACTAGACGTTCAATACTTGCTTCACTACCAGCAATTTTTGCTGTTTCACCTAACATTCTGACATGTACAGAACGTTGTAAAGCCATTTGTGCTGTTGAATATTTCACTACCCGCTCTAAAATGGGTAATGTATCATCAATTAATAAATCATCTGACGTAATAGGTTGCGATGGCGCTCTTTCTTGACGCGGAGTAGTATCTCTGGTATTCCTTGCGATAATATTATTCACTGCATCAATATCATTATCACCATTATTATTATTATTATTTGGGGGTGGAGAAAATACTTCATTTCCATTTGCAGACGCATTATTGGCCAGGGAAGCCATATTGTAAAGGCTTTGGTAAAAATATACGCCAAATGTATAAAAATATGGTTTTGTTATGTAATTATATATTTGTATTATATGCACTATGTATTATATACATGTATAAATATATATATTTCTTCTTTCTTTCTTTCTTCTTTTATAGGTATATCATATGTACACATAAGGATATATCTTACTGTATTAATAATGTAGTCTGGTAGTAAAAAATATCTTCATCAATTTTATTAGCTATATGAAGAAGAGTGCATTAGCATGCTGGCATGCCAGGCAAGAATAAGAAGACGACAGCTTAAGCTGGACCGCCAGATAGCACCCACGGACGAGGAAGAGGCGGCCACAGAAATCTTTCATACGTAGTAGACTACGAATTGATAGGTTGTTTGGCCATTTTTTAAAATTATTTTTTTTAGATAAATTTTTTGAATATTGAAAGATAGGGTTTTGTGCTTTTGCATAGTTCTAATAGTAGTAGTAGTGAAAAATATAGATACGATAGTAGACATAAAATTACATCTTGTAATAAAAATACATCATTCATTAGAGACACGTATAAAAGTCTCTATGTATATATATATATATATATATATATGATCTATAATACATACAATACGATATAAAAGTATTTAAATTAAATTATAAATAACAAAAGTAGTAAGTGAAAAAGAAAAAACAAAACATGGCATCGCTTGTCAATGAAAATGCAAAGGAAACGGAAGTAGAAGATGAAGTAGACGAAGAGTCATCCTCTGGTGAAGAAGAGGAAGAGTCAGAAGAAGAAGAGTCAGAAGAGGAGGAGGAGGAGGAAGAAGAAGAAGAAGAAGATGATGATGATGATGATGACTCAGAGGAGGAAGACGGCGATGATGATGATGATGAAAAAACTACCGAAAATGCTGAGAAAAAAGGTGATGGCGAGACCCCAGATGGTAATGCTCAGGAGGATAAACAAGAAAAAGAAATTGTAATTAAATTTCCGCCACCAAGTACCAAGTTAAATAAAGTTGGTGACTTAGTATATTGTCAATATGGAAATGATATCTTTAAATCAAAAATATTAAAAGTTGAAACTCGTCCAATGAGACGAAATGAACCCGCATGTAAAGCATACTTTGTTCATTATCAAGGGTGGTCGAAAAGGTTTGACGCTTGGGTGGAAGAACAGTATGTATATGATTTTACGGATGAAAATACAGAAATGAAGAAACAAATTATCCAAGCAGTTAAAGATTTAAAAAAACGTGAAAAAGAAAAAGAAGCAGAGCAAGATATGATATATGAAGATTTAGTAATGGCCAATAGTAGTTTTAAAAAAGGCAAGAAACGAAAACTTGCGCTTTTAAAACGCTTAAAGCGCCCCAAGAAAGCGCCAAAAAAAGCAATGAGTGAAGACGTGAAAAAGGCAAGATCGTTTAATCGAAAAGTAAGATTTAATTCAAGGAAGGAAATGGATTTAACTGAATATGTCGAAACATTTAATTTGACTTTATCATTAGGTTTGAAAAAACGAGCGGTGCAAGATTGGGAAATGATGGCATTGGATAAGCGTTTAATGATCTTGCCTCGTAAACCATCTGTACGTGATATATTGAATGATTATCTT
>JACKZZ010024275.1_pt1 | contig 30906 bp, 22 predicted proteins | sample 8027871 | NCBI WGS metagenome assembly JACKZZ01 (sample SAMN15724774, study PRJNA655200) | protist metagenome | isolation source: fluorescence activated cell sorting (FACS) single amplified genomes of... | place: USA: West Boothbay Harbor, Gulf of Maine | collected 2000-07-19
TATGTACATAACTAAATAGTATAACAATATCTCTATATCTCTTTTTAGCACCAAACACACTTTTTAAATCATAATCTCAATCTCATGTCTAGATGCTGTTTGTTCACTTCCAATCTTGAGTCATGGTTTTGACTAGACTTGGACTAGGTTTATTTGTTTCAATTGCTGGAGGCAAGTCATTTAATGCGTTCATTCCAACTTGATTTGTGCACTTGATGATATTTGCAATAATAGTCTCATAAGACGCCAGCTCTGATGGCAAAAGACAATCCTCTAAACTGAATGGTCCTTGTCGTGTGCGTACAAGTGCAGTCATGTGTGCTGTAGATGAAATACTCTTATGCGAAGCAATATCTAGAAGTAGTGACCTGACATATGTACCACCACCACAAGTGACATCAATGTGAAAATATGGCAGCCCAGGTAGGTCAAATCCATCATGTCCATCATCACCACCATCACCATTACAATCTTTGTGATGAATCAAACGAAGATCATAAATACTAATTGGTCTTGGTTGACGTTCCACTGTAATTCCTTGTCTAGCTAATGTATATAGACGTTTTCCATCTTTTTTCAATGCGCTATGCATAGGAGGAGTTTGAAGAATATTTTCACCTATAAATTCTGGTAAAATTGCATTAATTTGATCATAAGTTATAGCATTTGTCAATGATGGATCTAATTCACGTATCACTGTACCAGTACTATCTTGTGAATCTGTTTCAATCCCTAAAATAGCAGTACCTTGATATCGTTTATTACCACTTAAATATTTAGTAAGCATAGAAGTCGCTTTTCCAATACCTAATACTAAAACACCTTCTGCTAATGGGTCAAGTGTACCACCTATTGATGATGATGATGGATGGATATAGAAAAAGAACGGAGGGAATCGTCAGTGAAAGTGAGATATATACAATATAATCACATTCGCACTCATATTTAGGGTCTACTTACCATGACCTACTTTACAATTGTACTTCTTTTTGACGTCGAAATCTGGATTGACTTCACTGTTTGTTTTCCTAAAACCTGATATTAAACTCCTTTTTATTACGTTACACACATCGGATGATGTCATTCCAATAGGCTTGTGAACAGCCAAAAGTCCAGAAGGGACAAACTTTGTACTTCCAAGATTGCTGCAAAAATTTGAAGATTTGATTTGCACACAGCGCTGTATTTTTCGTGTTAAATGACCTAACATTTTCCTTTTTCTAAAAAACTAGACTACTTTCTAGAATAGCATCCAATTAAATGGCAAAAAAAACGTTTAAGAAGGAAGAATATTGCGTGAAGGCAAATGGAATTCCCAAATCTCCCTTTCGATTGAAAAAAAGACGTTTCTTTACAGACATCTAATATTTAGGTTTGAAACTCCGTAACATTGCAAAAAAAAAACAAATTTCAAGTTAAAAAATCATTAATAATAGCTAAATTACTTTCGATTACTTGTAATTTAACTCATGTTGTCTTCATCACGAGTTTTGCGTTCTACTCTGAAACAACATAGGACATGGTATAGATTAGGTACACTTCAAAAAGCTCAACAAATCTCTCATCGTCATTTTAGTTTATATGAGACGCTAATTGTAATACCTCAAACGATTCAAACAGGTATGGTAGATCTACATAGTGTGACAGGATTACCTTGGTGGGGAACATTTGCATGTGCAACAGCTATTGTACGTATTGGACTTCTTCCATTGACACGCTTCCAATTATTAGCAGCAAGAAATCTTGCAAAAAGTTTGCCAGAAGTCAATTTTCTTTCCCAATTGTTGAAAGAAAGGGTTAAAAATTTACGTGGTTCATCAACACAGAAGACAAAAGAGTTGATGTCTACAATAGCTGTATTTAGAAAAGGTGTGCGTGCATCATTTGCTTTAAATGGCGTCAGTTTGAAAAAAATTTTTGGTTTACCGATATTGAATATTGGAATCTTTGCAACTTTCGTGTTTAGTGTTAGAGATATTCTTGCTGGTACTATCCCCAGCAACACTATTGATTTGGTTGAAACTGGTTTGGAACTCGAAAAGGGTGGAATGTTTTGGTTTTTAGATTTGACATCAAAGGATACTACACTTTTGCTTCCAGTTATGGCCCTGATATCGAGTTATGGTGCATTGGAAATTGCATTTGCAAAAGTCGGTGCACAAGGTCCTACTACAGACAACATGAAAGGTGTCATGTGGTTTAAAGATATCATTCAAACTACAATTGTGTTGGCATTACCAGCTTATGCTACATTACCAGCTGGTGTATTTTGCTATTGGATTCCTTCTAGTATCATGGGAGCTTTACAATCAATAGCAGTCAGAACAGAACTAGGTCAAACCATTTTAAGAATACCTCCATTACCAGGACAGTCATCTAATAAAGCCTCAAAACCCACCGTAATGCAGTGATAAGTATTGTATAGACAGAAACGCTATTATATATGTCATGATGTGAAGTAATGTAACGAAAAGAGAAGAAAAAAAAGAAATCAAACATTTTAACACTACAATACCAAAAATACAACCCTACACTTTTCATATATATAATTTTAAACATGCCATTAGTCATCTTCGAAGATGCTATCTGAAACTGTAAGATCAGGTTTCCATTTTCCATCATTTCTGCCTCGAGATGAAGATAACTTCAATGATGAATCAGGATTACTGTGATTACGATATTTATTACTGTCATTGCTCGCTACAGCAGGATTTGATCTTTTTTTACCAGATATGCTATAAAGTTGACATGCTTCTTCATGGTCAATATTCTCACCACCATCACTGTCATCATTACTTTCATCCGATTGTTCATTCTCAAGATGATTACATTCATGACATAGGCTATACCTAACATCATCACCATCAACTTCTGCTTCATTTTGCGAACCAAAGATACACTCCCAGTGACAATATAACCCACAAGCACAACAACGAAAGATTTTTTTGTTATGAGAACCAGAACCAGAACCTGGTTCCCAGTAACCAGAATTTTTTGTTTTATTAGGAATATATTTGTCTACTTGATCACAACTACAACGCATACGAAGATTGGGCCAATTGACTGGGCTCATGTTTGTCATATTGCGTCGTCTTAACCACAATGTTTCCATTCGATTAAGAACTGTAGAAGCAATATTTACTTTACCTTCTTCACAATGACATTGTGAAGCAGAACGTCCAATATCAAACCATCGACTTGTAGCAAAATTTGTTGCTTCAGCAATATTATATCCATGATTAAAACCAAAATGAAAGGCACCTGGCATTGTCACTATATATTCTCCTGGTAATTGTACACAAGTATGTAACTTAATCCCTGCTTCTTTCAAAACTTCTGGTGAAAATAATAAATTTTTATGTCTAATAAATTCGCTACAAGCTTGCATTTCATGAGGAAATGAACGATGTGCCAAAGCTTCAAATAATGATCGTTGTGATGGTGGAATAGAATACCAACTTTTAGGTTGGCCGCAATGCAAATAATTAATACTGTATAAATCATAATCTTCAACATGTATCGCAAAAAATGATCGAAATTGACCAATATAGCTCATGCTATTAGTCACACCACCCATACCTGAACCAACTGTTTGTAATATGCTATCTAATTTATTGAGATTCCATGAGAAAGCATCATCATCACCAAAGAGTGTACAAGAAATATCACCACCATAAATAGCATTTGCTTTTTTAGGATTACCTAAACTATTCCAAAACAATTTTTCACGTTCTTTCCATCGATCACCTTGAATATTTGGATCTCTTTTATCACCTTTTGCTGATGGTAATTCTTTAATTTCACTTTCTTTTTGTAATTTGATAAAATCTTGTAATGTTAATTTTGGATGTACTTTAATATCTGCTTGAAAAATTCCTTTCATAATTTTATCAAATTGATCTGTTGCACATTTTGTTCTTTGTTCATAATAATGTTCAATCTCCATGCCTAAGTACTGTGGATCATAGTTATCATCTCTTGCAAACTGACAACCAGATGGAGGAACAACCTTGACCAATCCTTCCTCAAAATATTTAGAAATTTCTTGTAAATAGCTTCGGAAGTTTCTAAACTCTTCAACAGAAGGATATAGTGTGGGACAGGTTGTTTGTGACATGTTTTTATGGTAGTAGATACAAAATCACAACACTTCTTTACCCTTACTTTTTGAATAATAATAATAATAATAATAATAATAATAATAATAATAATAATAATAATAATAATAACAGCTTGTTGTGTGACTACTTGTATTGAATGCAACAACCGATACACTTTCTGGTGCTGAAATTGAACAAGAAGCCTCTCTTAAATGGGGACACTTTCTTGAAGTGATTGGGAATTCAGCAATTATCAAGAAAAAACAAAGACTTGTAAAGGTAAGGACTTCAAAAGTCTCACTAATTTCAAGGAAACCTTCAATAAACCCATCTAACCCATTATTATTATCAAATAACATTTCCTTCATCTCTAAACTAACCTTTATTTTATGAACAGAATATTTTTAATATGAGTGATATGTTTGGATTACCAGTGGCCAGTGGCCCAACAGATTTACTTAGAGATGGTTTTCGCAATTTAGAAACTGAAATGATGACCAAACATCCAATTGAAGGTTTAGATAAAAAGAGTGAAGCAGCAGCATTTAATAGCAAATTAGAAAGAATTAGAAGAGTATATGGTTCTCATATGGCCATGCGTCTTGCAACAGAAGAAGCACAATTCGGTCAATCTAGACGTTTACCTGGTCTTCCTTCTTCAAATGCTATGCATGATACAATAACTGGTGAGGGTATTAAGATGGAATTCAAAGACTTTTTAGATGATCCATTGACCCGTGCAACAGCTCCTACTATTGACTGGCACAGACAGACTGAAGTTCAACACGGATTAACACTTTAATTAATTGAATACGTCGAATGAGTTGAGTTAAGTTGAAGTCAAATGAAGTTTGAAGGAAAAGTGAACTTGTCATAATGTAAAATAGATTTTAATAAAAGAAGCATTCTATCTTCTATCTACTCAAATTAGTACATTATTTACAAGAGCAACATGACATTCTTAATATCTACTCTAAGGGTTTCATGTTCGAAACAGCCTTTTGCATGAATTCACTTGTTAATAAATGATATGGAAGATTAGTAAAAATAGTTGCAGGATACACAGCACTACCCCAATTTGGATGCAAGAGTACTTTGCAACATCCACAATTCTGTGTTGCATATCCTAGTAGTTGTATTGCACTATCCACTTCTGAGAATACTTTTTGACTTTCTTGATGAAGCATAGCAAGACCAGAACATGGATCAATAAAATCTGCGAAATAAAATTTAGATATGTTTGGATCTTCTTCTATTGGTTGCGCAGTTAATGGTACCTTTACAATTAGATCACAAAGTGCACGAGCAAAAGACATGAAGTTTTCCAAACAACGGTCTTTCTCAATTTCGATATTTTCCCCAATCTGAACAAGGTCGTGTTTGCTACGCTGCATGGTTGCAATTGCCAACAAACCTGGAATATCAGTTGAAGGTAAAACGCCTTCCATTTCGCGCAAAAATGCAGGGCGTAACTCATGGCATGAAACTTCAATAACACTTGCTTTGCTATCTGTGTTTAACGTCATGATTGGACTCACTTGTTTTGCATATCTCGAGTCAGAAATCTTTGGGCTATCTCCCTTCACAATCTCTTCCATTTTTAATAATAATAGAGAAAACGATTCTATACAATACAACACAACAAGTGAATGCAAATCCTGTCAGGTATAAAAGTAAAAAAAAAAAAATCAAAATGGGACACTTTCGGGGGTTAGCCTATGTTGGACCCTTTTGGACCTTGGAACCTCTTAAAGACCAGCACATTGCATTCAACCCAGCTAACTGTATCATGCGCGGTCTTCGCCGAAAGGAAAATTCATTTAATTTCATTTAGAGCAAACAATTGAACAACCCGAGAGAATTTATTGTAGAGGGAGAAATATGTGTTGTTTTTCGGTAGTCACTTAAGCAATTATTATTATTTTCGGTGGTTTACATATAATTTACTAAAAAGCATCATCTGATCTTTGAATTTTCTATGTCTGATAATCATATATGTATGATTCCTGCCTACATTTTTTTAAGGTTTTCAACCATAGTCTTATTTTCCAATCTTACTGCTGCCAAATCTGCTTTAATACGATCAAAATTATTTCTTGTAACACGCATCATTTCTTGTTCAATTTTCACTTCAAAATCTTGAATTTCTTTTTCAGATTTTCCAATTTTAGCAACAGCATCCATTAAGTCATCAAATTTTGAACGTAATAAAGTTAAACCTCTATATGTTTCAACAGTTGCTTTATCACAATTCTTTTCATTTGCTGCAGCATAAATTAAATCTTCAGCTGCAGTATCACTTCTTGATAATGTTTGACTTGTCATATTGATAGTTTTTTGTATATCACGAATATCTTGAGTAATTTTAGCAATATCTTTATTTTGTTTAGTAATACTAGAAATGATATCCATAATACGGGCCGTGTATAAATTACGATTGAGATTTTTAGGAAGTTTTTCAAGTTCTTCAGCAAGCAATCTTGCACGTTCTTGTTTATCTTTTAAATCTTGAATCATTGTAACCATATCAGCTTTGCATCCTTTCATTTCTTCCATCATATCCTTACATCGCTGTCTACGATCAGCATTACTATTTTGTATTGAACGTATTTCATCAACCAATGGTCTACGATGTTTTTCCCATTCTTGTGCTAATTGTAACAAACGGGCAGCACTTGCACCACAAATTTCTTGTAATTTTTTAATATTTGCTGTAGCATTTGGAAGCATTTCTAATGTTTTTCTTTTAATTAAAATTTCTTTTTCTAATGCTTCACTTGTACTGTGTAATCCAAGTAATTCTGTTTCAAGCTGACGAATACGTGCGGAAGCATTACTTGCTTGTCTACTACTTTCATCTATATGTAATGTAGCATTCTCCACACTTAATCTTAACTCTTCCAATTCTTTTTCTTTGGCTAATTCTTCTTCTTCAAGACGGGCCTTTCTTGCTGCAGCATCCTCTGCATCTAACTCTGCATTTAATTTTGATAATGCATGATTATTTGAACTACTTGTACCAACAGTACCAGCTTGTTCACGACCAAATTCTGCAGCATGGGTAAATCTAGTACCTCTACCATTACCACTATTACCACCTTGTTCATCATTTAATGCTGATAACATATCATTCAATGTCTTTGAACCAGATCCAAGACCATCTTCAGTTTCAGCACCATATTGGCCCCTTGCTACACCAAAAGAGTCTTTAATCATTGCATCTAATTCACCAGCTGCTCTTCTTTTTGCATCTTCTTCGCTTTCTCCACCGGCTAATTGACTTTCCAATCGTAAAGCATAACGTTGATCAGCAATTAATTCTTGTGCATGTTGCTCAAAAACGGATGATTCTGCTGATGTACGACTAGTAAATGCTGATTGATATACCATTCTAATATCATCATCATTACATGTACGTAAATTACGCATATGATATATATTTCTTGCGGGTGTTCCTGTTGTACAAAAATGAAGTTTCCATGTACTATGAACCCAATCTGTAAGAGATTCTGTAATTCTTTTATTTAATAATGCATTTGCACCTAATGCTTCTTCTGCTGCATCCTCTTCTTGTCTCGGTAATTTTTGTACTAACCATACTACTAAATCTTTTGTTTGTGCTTCTGTAGGGTATAATAATTGATTATATCCAAGATTTTGTGCATATCCTAATTCCTTTATTTTGGTAGCCATTGTTGTGCATATTCGATGCCTTGATGCTACATTAGGTGGTAAAGTTGAATTGATTTTTATTTCACCTTCTGATATCAGAAATAATGATTTTGCAACTGCTTCTACTATCATTTCAGGAGTTAACTGACCAATTGTTGTAATATCATCTCCAATAGATTTACATTCGATTTGACGCAGTGCAGAGAGTAAAATATCATCACCCTCATTCTGTGATTCCATCTTTCTATTCTTATGCAGTCAAAATTCAGTGTCAAGTCTATAGATAATTAATGAAATAAAAATTAATGATTATTATTAGTAAAAATGCAAGAAGATTTCACAAGAAAGAAATGCTGGAATCTAACAAATATCACTTACATAAATTGAAATCGTACTGTCTATGGATTGAATTCAGAACCGCACGTGTGTTAAATATAACCAATTCAACGAGGGGGGTGAAATTACACAAAGAATGTGTCGAAATAACTAATTTCTTCATAATCACACATTTTTACATGGCTTGTTCGTAAAAGTTGGTCATTGAAAAAAATTATAATTATTGCTCATCCTGCATCAGTTTGCGTTGTTTTTGCATTCACTCTTGCACATTATTCATTAAAGAGTGATTGGATAAGTTGGGTAAACTATAACTACGTTTCTTCAGAAAATCACCAACATCATGGCATCATCAAAATCATTATACAACATTGTGAATGGATTACGCTACTTTGGTGTAGGTTCCAAAGTAACACGCAACATTTATAAATTTCCAGACACTTACTGGGTCATTACACGCGTCAAGTTATCAAAAGATCAAGAGCATGGTAATGTTTATGGAAGACTTGTTTGGCGTGGACGTGCCCAAGAAAGAGACACTAAAATAAACACTGCATTAAAACGTCAATGGAATTTAGTTAGTACACCAAATTATTCAAAATTTAAGGGTGCATCAGATGATGTTGCATCCCTTATCCCAGAACCTCTTGGTGAAAGAACATGCTAAATGAAATTGAGTCTGATTGAGTATGATTGAGAGAAAGTGAAAATCAGTTCAGTTACTGTCAGGTTATGAGGTTATGAATTAAGGGAATAAATATAATTAGTAACAGTAGCGGTAACAGTAGTGATGTAATAGCATAGTCGAAAGCTGTAGTGTTGTTTCTTTGTATATAAATCAATTTTTTTCATTTTAATACTATTTTTACTTTTTATAAATATGCATATCTGGTCTGGGACCTATGTAAAGAATCTACTCTTATACAATGAGCAATCAAATCACTTCAGCGGTGAAACCCGTCGTAACCCTTTAGCAAGTAGCTGATAGATTCATGTTCCATGCCTGGTTGCTGATCACGTACAGCAGTATTGAAATATTTGGCTAGTTCTGTCTTTCCGTAATGTAATAGCCATAGTACAAGTACATCTTTCCATTTTCGTCCAGAATGTGAACCATCCATTTTGGACTGTCCTTCTCCTTCTTGTTCTTGTGTGGCTAGCTGAATCAAGTATTTCTCTACTTCAGATGATTCTGATGCAACCATAGGGCTTTCGAGAACACTCTGTAACTCTGATGAACCCACTGCCCAACGTATCATGACATTTGCTACACGCTGTCTAGCATGTTGTACTCTAAGAATAGCACTACTTTTATCTTCACCCGTTAAAGAATCACAACATCGACGAGCATCATTCCATACATATTGCCAAGCTCCACTATAAGGCACAGCCAATGCTCTACATATTGCACCATATTCTGTACGTAAATGGTGATTATGAGCAAGATGTTGTAAGAGAACTCTACAAGATTCAAATTCACCTTGTATCAACAAACGTCGCATAATTGACTCCAATACACAGCGATCCTCTGCAATTTCAGGAATATTCCCAATTTCACAAACAACTTTACTTACATCTACTTTGGTATCAATTTTCCATAAATATACCAAAGCTCTACCAAGTGAACGTGGTAAATTCATAGCTCGTTGTAACTTTACAGATAACTTCTGATAAACATCTACACGAGTATTGTCTTGATACATACATAAATAAAACAAGTCGAGTAAAGTATGATGAACAATAGCGTGACCAGAATCAGCAGCACTTTCTACTGAGTTTCCACTACTAGATAAATTATCGTTATCAGAAGGTGATGCGCCCATAGAAATGGGCACAGATCCAAGTTGATTGTCGGTTCCTTTCTTCTCTTCTCTTTCTTTCTCACGTAACGCCACATGATTCAAATGCCTTAATGGTAACATGAAGAAAGCACTGATAGTATCTTTCATTTTATTTGCATCAGGGGAACATGGAAGGTTACACACATTCTGATACTTTGGTTCTATGCGTTGAATCAATTCATCGAATAGACACAAACTACCACTGTAATTAATATTATTATCATTTACATCACTGACGTGAATCTCATCCGGCAACCAACTCTGTGCAGCTGCTTTGTATTGATTCAATTTCTCTTCTTTGAACATACTATATGCACTTTCCTTACCTTTCTGTCCTTTAGATTTGTTCGGAAGGAGAGGATATAAAGATAAGCCTGGGGTCACCAAAACAACTTCAAGGGTCATCAATATTTGACTCATGCAACGAGTTTCTAGCTTGTGTCTCAAGAGTTCATCAAGACTCCTATGCAAGTCCTTTTGAATAAAATCATCCTCAACACGTGATGTTGCTTCAACTTGTTGTGTTTTGCGTTCATGAAGCCCATCACAAACTGATAGTAATCCAAGGGTCAAATACAACAATGACTGTATTTCAGCTACTAATGATACTGGAATTTCAGTTGTAAATGGAGTACTTTTCTCTGTTACAGGCACAACAGCTGGTCGCTTACCAATAAGGATAGGGATAATTTTTTCATGACATAATTTTTGAACTCTACTCCCTACTTGTGTTTTACATGTTTCAATTGTCCAAGTGTACACGTTATTTACTTCTAGCAAAAAACTACTGCCTTGTCTGTCTGAATAACTCTGTCCTTCATTTGTAGTACCAGCTAGAATGTAGTCTCTTACCAACGGTCCATGACCGAGCTTCAAAGCTAGTTCAATCATAGATATGGCTTGTTGTCTGCGTTTTTCTATATCATCATTGGCAGCACTTGTAGTTTTTGAAACTAATCCCAATTCCAATAATGCATCCCAAAGGTGACTATTATTACTGCTTCCACTTGGGGCTCCTGTAACAACTTCATGATCGTCTACAGGATCAAAACTAACATAGACATCTTCTGGAGCGTTCAATGCAGCATGAGCATTTTCTGCAAAAACATCACTAACTCGCTGTTTTGCAGTGATTAATGTAGATGCGTATGATTCACCTGCATCAGTAACGAGTGTAGCAGTGTACGAAAAAGGTGCATGATCACTCGATATTGTAGTAGGAATACAAATATCGACAGTACCAGTGGTACGAATAGAAATCTGGTTAATTGAACAGTGCTCAATTGCAATTCCCTCTGGAATTCTGATAGGTAGAGCAGTTGGAAGTGAAATTTCAATTGCTGGACTCCTACTTTTTCTTGCCTTTTTTGATACAACAGAAAACAAAACAAAATAAATCAAAACAGAAAAGATATAGAGAAGAGGGATATTAGTTAGAATTAATCAAGACATCATGTACGTTCATAATAGTATAGATATAAATACAGCAGATATAGATGTACAAACAGCTATGGCTCGAAGCCCATAGAATTGGCAACGGGCAAAGTGATGTGTTGGCGACTTGAATATGGCTGTGATGTCCATCTAAAAAAGATGAACAAGAATGAAGCAGAGAAACAGAAGATGCTGTTTTCCCGCTATTCGACAGCTGTATTGAAACAGCAATAGAGTATGATTGCAGAATGAATAAAATTGAACAGAACAAAAAAAGACTTACCGATTCTGCGATGTGTAACACATGACGAATATCCAACGCCACAACATTCATTTGACTAACACCAACATCAGCATCTGTACGTAGGAAGTGTAAAGCACACAAAGTATTGGAACCAAATGCTGTATAGTGGCTTTCGATGGTATGCAATCGTCCAAATATGTTGTTCGAACTACCGAGAATAACAGTGGCATATGCTTGTAGTGACATATTGGTAGGAGATGGAGCTGGAACACCTGAGGGAATTGCTCTCCAAGCAACAAGTGCAAGTTGTGATTCAGTAGCAGCCCACATATATACCAAATTCGCTTCTAATCTATTGAGGCAATCAGTAGGTACATTATACATACCAAGAATACTTTCGGATGTATTGAAAATTGGAGTACTTCCACCACCACCTGCAACACCAGCAGCAAACTGTACTTGGCCTCCTTTTCCACTTTTGCCTTTTTTCTTTTGTGTTGATACAGATGAATTGCATATGTATTGAGTTACAACATCTAATGAATAATCACCATTCTCACTATTAATTGTAACACTATATACTAAAATACTACTGTCACGTCCTCCTAATGCAAAATACTGTGCAGAACCAGAGCCAGAGCTGGAACCACCAGTACTAAATGTAGTAGAAAATGTAATGTCTTCTTCTGAGAATGGGCATGGATTTTGACAGTATACTACTTTCATATTATGGGCATTTATGATACATGCTTTATCGTCTAAAATCGCGAAGACAACACCCACCTTTGTTCCAATAACAGTGTGATATGCACCCTTACCCAATAAACTATTTGCTTGGGCAGAGTCTATGAATCGAATCACATCAATGTTTGGCAACTTTGTCGGCATCACTAACTATAGTTTCGAAAAGAATTCCCAAAATTTTAAAACAGCTAAATCAGAGTGTTTGGTATGTATTAATACTTCTTTAGTTCTTTAGAGCTTAAATTCAAATACAAAACCAATCAAACTTTCAATTAAACCACAATTTGCACCCAAATTATTACTCTTATGGCTCTAAAATGCATTTTGTTCACGAAATTTTGAGTCTTCATTTTTTTGTAACTCCATGATCCACGAACTGGTGGCCGAATCGAAGGGAATGAATGGAAAATAAGTTAAGGGATAGAAAAATATTGTAAATTAACAATTCATTAAATATTATATAAAGCGGTTTCTCTAACCAAAATCTATTTGTTGTTTCTTTCCTCTCTGTCCCGTATTACTCAAATTGAAAACATATATATATCAATATCGATAATTCCTTATTAGAGAGGATAAGTATTACTATATTATGTAGTTATGATTTCATTTTTTGAATTAAAAGGCATCATCAATGTGTTTGACATATTTATGTGCCTCTACTGTTGCTATAGGAAGATTACGATGTGAGTTGTTTTGAGGTATATCACGTGGTAAATTTAATCCATATGCAACTTTCTCACTTAAAATTTTTTCAAATTGTGCAGAACTTAATCCTTCTGTACTAATCATTTCCTCGCTATCACCATGATCACCATATATTATATGACATGCAGATGGTGTTTCAAAGTCATCATTTAATTCTGTAATGGAAAAATGAGTGTTTTGGTTCAACATGCGTATCTCTGGAAGAGATGATTGTACAAATCTCCTATAATAATAAAACACGTTGCATTTTTGATGTAGGATATAGAAAGAGAAGTGTTAGAAAGATTCACTACAACAAGAGCATAGCGCAGGAGATTAATAGTAATAAAAAGGTAAAACTTACCATGTTCCATGGTGCTCTTTGCCCTGTTTGAGCACAAAACGGACTTCCCTTATAGATCTGTTCAACGCTGTCTTCCACAACGACATAATGAATAGAGTTATTAAGTGTAAGTAGAGTAAAAACACCTTTTTCCCCTTATTTTTTTTGTATGCCAAAAAATGGCAAAAGTTTGAAGAATAGGTGTAAAGAAGGTTTTCGTGTCACAGAATGCATAAGAATCAATACGATACCGACGTGACTGTCTGGAGTCCCCAAGGGAGGCTATATCAAGTAGAATATGCCATGGAGGTAGTGAATCAGGTAAGTAACAATTGCCAAGAATTAGAACAGATTCTTCTTGAATATTTCAATTTTTTAATGGTTATATGAGTTTTTATTCAAGTGAATGTGTTATGAAATGATTATTTTTCATAGGGTGTTAACATTACATAGAGATATTTTTATTATGAAGATGACTAACAATTATAATCTCTCACTTCTAAATCTTCTTTATTTTTATACTTTTTATACTTATACTCTACTAATATTTTACTACATTATAGGGTACTGCGTGTCTTGGTATTCGATCAAAAACTCATGTTGTTCTTGCTGGTTTAAAAAGATCACCAAATGAATTAGCATCATATCAAAAGAAACTTGTAAAAATTGATGATCATATGGGAATTGGTATGTCTGGTTTGACTGCTGATGGTCGATCACTTGTTAAATATATGCGTACAGAAGCATTAAATCATAAATATACTTATGGTACACCTATTCAAGGTAGTCGTTTAGTTATTGAACTAGCAGATATGCATCAACGTTGCACACAATCCTATGTTCGTAGACCTTATGGTGTTGGTTTACTTGTTGGAACATATGATCAAACAGGTCCACATTTATATCAAACAGTCCCATCTGGTGAATATTATGAATGTCATGCTATGGCTATTGGTGCACGTTCACAAACATCTAAAACATACTTAGAACGTGAAATTGATAATTTTCCTGATTGTACATTAGATGAATTAATAAAACATGCTTTAAAGGCTCTTAGTGTTAGTCTTGCAGGTGAAACAGAGTTAGATACGAAAAGTGCAAGTATTGCTGTCGTAGGTGTTGATCGTGCATTTGAAATTATTGATGGTGAAGGATTACAACAGTATTTGGATCAAGTAGATCAAGATGGTGATGGTGGTATTGCAGATACAGGGGACGATATTGAGATGGAAGAGCCTGAGATTTAATTAATATTTATTTCATGGAATAATACTAATGATACATCGATAGAAATAGTGATAGTAATAGTAATAGTAACATCTGTATATAATTAGGTAACACTCAATACAAATATATTTCATTCACAATTTTCAATCATTCTATTTTTATAAAATAAGTCATCTTATCTTAAGTCAGTCATCAATCCATCAATAATATATATTATGCATTTAAAAAAGATTTGCGAAATCCACAATGTTGAAAATGTATAATGCAACAACAAGAAGAGCTCCAAGTGCACATGTAATACATATAACAGTAGGAATAATAAGTTTCCAAGGCATTGATAAAACGTTTTTTTTCTTTGTACCTCTTTTGAAATTATTAGGATTGCCTTTGCAAAAATATTCCCACCACGACTTTTCAATTTTTGGAGCTCCACGAGGAGCTTCACGCTTTACTTGCCATGCAGGTGTTACTGGTTCTTTTTTAAACATTGCAAGAATTGCTGCACCATCACCACCCATACTACCAGATGCTTCCTTGTGTTCATCATCATGAGCATCAGCCATATCTTCTGGGATGTATCCAAGTTTTTCTTCAAAGACCTCACGACGAAACTGTTTGTATTCTTCATCGGGTTCCGGAGGTGCATGATGACCAACTGCAGCATAAATAATATGTTTCGGAACATTAATCAAATTACGATTAATTCTTATTGGTTTCTTTTTGTTAGAAAACCCAAGATATTTCACCATCCACTTTGGGTACTTCCACTTAAATGGAAAGAAGTTAAACAGGGGTGCATTTCTATATTCTTCTAAAAGATGTGCTTGAATAGCTTTCTCTTTCTGAAATTCTTTCAATTTTCTTTCTCTTTCTTTCTGTTTTTCCATCATCAAAATATCTCTCTCTTCCATTGTTAATGTCGTGTTTAACGATATATCATCATCATCGGAGGCCGCCTTTGAAATACTTTTTGTTTCATTTTCAAATGATGCAGCTTCGGGATCTTTCTCTGCTTTTATAAGGTTAGCAAGAGGATCTGTACTTTCAGGTAAATGGTTACCCAAAGGATCTTTTCCATTTTCAATTTCAGATACTGCACCAACTTCAGGGTAAGTTTTCCTGAATGTTCCAACAAAAGCAGCGTACTGTTTTCTCTTTTCACGATACCAAATCATAAATTTTCTACTACCAGGAAATCGTTCAGGCATCAATCCTTGAAGATGTTCACCTTTTGCATGCAAAGCAGCAACAAGAACTGGATCTGGTGGATCAGCTCCAACAAATTTGCATCGATGACACATCGATTCACTAAATATAAGCTTATTTTGACAATAAAGACATCGTCTACGTCGACAATAAAACAGCACTGCATAGATAAGCCAGTAATCAATGAACAAAAATAAACTAATTTTGGACCAATCTACAACATCCCAAAACGATGAGCCATGTTCAATTATAAGCGTTTCACGAAATTTTTGACCACCAGTTAATTTAACATCAGCTTCCTCTACATCTATGTGACAACTTTGTATTCCTGGCCAGTATTGGAAATATTTATTAATAGTATTTACAACTATAGTTAATGTATATCCAACCATAAACTTTGTATCTATACCAGCATTAGGGCAATCTATAAATTTACCATTAGCATCATAATTACATATAGATCGTTTCAATGGACAAGTTATTATTGTTAAATCACCATCATATTGGTTTGCTGCAAGTCTCAATTCAAAACCATGCATTGCAGCTGATGATCTTGCTGTTACAACATCAAGATCACAATACAAATCCCATGTATCAATATGATCTGGTTGTTTACCACAGCATTGTACACAATATTGTGCACCATATAATGAATCTAATGCATTATAATAAGCCAAATTCTCATTTTTAACAAAATCATCATCTTGATAAACAGGTCTACATGTTGGAAATCCAATACCCCAAAAGCATTTGCTTCGAATACGTCCTATTTCTTTTTCATCCAGTTCGGTAACAGTAAGTTCAAACTTACCAAATATCTGGAGGTCTTGTGAATCTGCAAAATGCACGAGGCAATTTAGTAGTCCTATTGCTAACAAAATGTGTAGAAATTGCATTTTCCAAAATTTTATACAATAAAACAACTCATAATCTTTTATTACCTTAACAATTCATGGTGAAGTTCACCTAGTTTCAGTTGTAAAACAACGGAATGGGAACTGGATTCCCACGTTCCCAAAAGCATGACTAAGTAGAGAATTTGTTTTAGATTAGAAAAGTCTTTAATATTGACAAGGAAGCATTTAATTTCTTCTGTAATTTTTGGAAAATTCAGTGCATATTTTTGAAAGATGAGTGCAATACTCGAGGTTATCCCCACTTTGCCAGCTGAATTCAGCATTAGTTCTATCCAATCATGGCCTACTTGGTTCACATGTGTTTACTGTGGTCTCATTGCGTTAGGTTTAGAGATTTTGAGTCATATTGTGCATATTTTATTTGGATTTGCTAATAAGATTCCTGTCCGTGGCTTCCATCTCGACGAATTTGCAAGTAAAGATCGATTGTAAGTGTCATATGTATTGCTTATTCTTGTATTGTGTTCGCATTACCATACATTCATGAATCATTCTTAGTCTCTAAATACTAACCTCTATATTTCAGATTTATTAATATCAATAAAGTGCTCACAATGATCTTTGTCTACCACGTCATTATTGTGACTTACTCTACACCCAGTATCGAATGGGATGCAGAGAAACTTACATTAATGAACAGTATTGGTTCTTTATCAGCATTTTATATATTTTATGACTTTTTTTATATGTGGTTCCATAGAATATTGCATATTCGCAGCCTTTATTCTTGGGTACATAAACACCATCATCAGCAGCATGCACCTTCAAGAGGAAATCTTGATGCTATCAATGTTCATCCATTTGAATTTGTTGTAGGAGAATATTTGCATCTTGCAGCTATATACCTTATTCCATGTCATATTTATGCTGTGGCATTTTTCATTCTTGCTGGAGGAATCCTTGCAAGTTTGAACCACACCCGACATGACATAAGAATCCCATACATTTATGAGGTTCGTTATCATGACATCCACCATCGAGAACCACAAACAAATTATTCACAATATCATATGTTATGGGATTTCATATTTGGAAGTTATGTTCCGTATGATGATGATTGGGAAACAAAAGTAAAAGGTAAAGGTAGAGGTGGAGTCAAGGATACAGCCAAAGTGGAAGCAGTTGATAACAAAACAAAGCGTAAACAAGTAAGGTGAAATAACCTTGCACCAGTCAGTACCATTAATACCATTGGATTAGTATTAAGTATTAATAGGTTATACAACACACCCACTCACACAGTTACATTTGCTTATATGAATTATAATTATTTACCATGACATCTTTATTACACTACAACTACATAAATACACAACAACACACAAAGACTACGCCATCTGCTTCATCTAATACATCTCCATCTCTTTATACGGCTTAGTTTTCCTGTTTCCAATATTATCTTTCGTTACTAATCAGATTGTTTTACACAATTCTGTACAGTTTTCCCTGCATTTTGTATCATATTCTCTTCTACGAACACTCCATTAATGAGATGATTGTCAATAATTTTGTCCAATGTTTCTATATTGACCTTTTTATACCAGATTCCATCAGGGTAAACGACAGCAATTGGACCCTCTTTACAAACCTGCAAACAATTTGCTTTTGTTCTTGCAAATCGTTCAGGTAAATTTCCAACAGAGTCATTATGTGCTTTAGAACGTTTATTTAAGTGGTTCCACACTTCCATACCATCATTGAAAGAGCAACACTTAGCTTTGGATTGATCACAACAAAGAAATATATGACGTTTCACATTATCAAGCTTAAGATTTGATGCAACTCTATCTGCTATCTCACTATCATAAATATCAACACTTTTATTTAATGCTACATTCTCATTTGGATTCCAAGATGAAAAATGCCTCGCAGAAAACTTTTGGGTTGAATTTAAAAAAAAACGAATGCCCAACATTGCATGCAACATGCAAATGTATTTGGGACATCAGAGCACATCAGACCGATTTCCCAATAAGTGAAGACGAGGTTCTGAATCATTCATTTTGTTTCATCTTTCCCAGACAACCAGTAAGAGCTCTCTCCATTGTGCATAGAAACTTAATTTGCAAAAAAATTAATAATTTGTTGGTGTTGACTGATGAGTTGTAAGTGTCAACAGAAAATAAAATCGGAAATAAAGAAATGGAGTTACCATTTTGTAATCTATAGTTGAATCAAGGTAAAAGATAATAACACATCATGAGTGGGCTTAGTGTAGCAGATCAGAAGCAATTAGAAGCTGTGAAGAACAAAGCCCTTAACTTTGAGGAGGAGGTTCTCACAGATAAACAGAGAATGCGTAATACAATGTTAACAAATCGTGAATCTGTGAAAGAAGAATTAAAAGCTATGAGTCCATTTGAGATCTTTGCTTTATTTGATGATGATGATTCTGGTTTAGTTGATTTTGAAGAATTTAAACGAATGCTTCCATTTTTGGACATATACATTTCAGATCTCAAAGCATTTAGATATTTTCGTCTATGTGATAGTGATGGTAGTGGTGAAATTGATATTGATGAATTTAAGGTTGCTATGTTTATATGTGATCCAACCTCAGGTAATCCTGTTGGTTTTGTTCCAACCCGCTCACTTACACCATTGGATTCATTTGAGACATTTGATGAAGATCAGAGTGGCTTTCTTGATGAAGATGAGTTCTTTTATGCTATGGAATATATGGGTCTTAATCCAACAGATCATAAGCATGAGGAGTTATTCACACATTTTGATAGTAATCACACAGGTAGTATTGATTATTACGAGTTTCGTGAAGTGTTTTTGATGATGTGTGATGTGAGAAGAGAGTTAGAAGACAGAGGTGTTGATGTTCCTACTTTCGCACGTCGTAAAACATTAGAGGTTATCTTGCGTGGTTTATTAGACGAAGAAGAAAGACGTGAAAGACAAGCAATTGCGGAAGCTATTCGTTTCAAGAAATGGATTCTTGCCGTAAGAGAAAAGAAAAAAGTTCTTCAAAAAGCTGCATTCAGAGCCTATCAAGAGCTCAGAAATGCAATGGATGCAGGTGGTCATGTATATGCCTTTGGTGGTGGCAATTATAAGCAATTCGAAAGTGCGCCATTACAATCCATGAAGACTTCCAAGTTTGATTTTCAGTTGTTCGATCGAGTGTTGGAGCTCTGGAAAGATCGCGTCAAACCAGAACAGCTTATTGACAAACTGAAAAATATCCGTAAAGTTGAAGAAGAAGAAGAAAAACGTGATCTAGAACGTGGTGAAGGGGGAATGGGTGCCCTTGGTCAGATTTCAGAAGGAAGAGCAGTCATTATTGACCCTTATAAGGAGGCCCTCATATCTGGTTTCATTGGACTCAATGTTAGTATGAATACAGCATCTCTTTGGGGAAGACGTGTACATCATGTTGCTGTTACTGAAAATGTTGCATTCGCTTTAGCTGAAACTGGAGAGTTATTCACATGGGGTGGTAATAGTTATTGGTGGCATGAAATTCAACCAGATTCACTCTATCAAACGAAATGGAGGGGTGATACCACAGCTCGTTCACAGCTGCTCTTAGGAACTCAAGATAAACAATTACCTCCAGATGCTTCCCTTGATAACACTGGTAATCAAGTAGAAGAACTAAGCCCAGAAGAAAAACTCGCAGAAGTTATTAAAGTAGTAAGCAAATACTTCGATTTATGGGAGCCCCCACCAAACCCAGCTACTCGTATGATTTATCTAACAAAGGAATTACTACCAAAGATGGAATATGATGTCATTAAATTTAGTCTAACAGCTCGTGGAAAGGATATGGGAGAGAAAAATAAAATTGAATTAATGGAAGAGTTATATGAAGATATTAATATAGAAAAAAAACTCCTTGGTGAGCGTGCGCACAAGGCCATCCGTGAGTTAGAAACTCAGATTTCGTCCTTACGAAGAAGAAAGAAGGATAAATTGGCTGATAAGTTCTTGAAACGCATTGATGATATGTGGTTACCATTGCGTGAAGTACAAGCTGAGCAAAGAGCAGCAGAAATTGCAAGGAAATTAGCTTCTGAACATGCTGCATCACAAAAAATAGAAATGGACTATGTGTCTTATCGAGAGCGTTTACTTGCAAAAAGAGAGTCATTGGAAACAAAATTGTCACCTAGAGGTAATTCCTTAGAGATTGATCTTCTTGGAGTTACACCACGTGGACCAACAAACAAAACACCAAGAGGTTTTCAAAGTGCTATTCAAATTAGTGCTGGTACTGCACATGCAATGTTAGTGCATAAGAGTGGACAGTTGTATGCCTGGGGTATGGGAGCTGCTGGTAGGTTAGGTCTTGATGTTACTGAAGATGGTGATCCACAAAAAGATGTAGTACAACCTCGTTTGGTGCAAGCATTAGGTGGTAGACCTGTTCTGAGAGTTGACTGTGGTTACTCTCATACAGGTTGTATTGTTGCAGGAGGTGACTTGTACATGTGGGGTTCTGCAGGAACTGGAAAGTGCGGTCTTGGTGAAATTACAAACACTGTGGAGTGTTATTGTTCAATCCCCACACGGGTGCTTGTAGGCAAAGAAGATCGCAAAGTTCGACGTATATCTTGTGGTAGTGCTCACACTGCTGTTGTCACAGAAGCAGGTCTTTTGTATGTGTTCGGATGTGGTGATGGTGGTAGATTAGGAATGGGCAAAGGGGTGTATGATACAGTTTATATACCTGTTCAAGTTAATGGTTTGGCAGAGGAACGCATTATTAATGTTTCATGTGGTAATACTTCCACATTTGCTGTAACTGAAACAAAGATGGAATGGGTGGGTAAACATGGTGCAAGATATAAAGAACTTACTGGTGGAGTTGTGTTTATGGCAGGTTCACAAAATGTGCTTGGAAGGCAATGTGATACGTTTGAAAGACTTCATATACCAAATAATCCCTCAATTAAAATGGTTAGTGCCGGGTTCCAACACACATGTATGGTATCTTCGGATGGAGAAATGTTTACTTTTGGTTTTAATAAGCGCATATGCTGTGGAAATTCTCCAGATAAACACTTTGTACCAACACCAACAATTGTCAGTTGTTTGTATGCTAATGCAAATAATATTGCAGTAAATTGTCCTGTAGAAATGTCAAGTATTTACAATAGTCGTGATGGTATCTATGCTGTAAATGAGGATAAAGATGGACATGGTATAGAGAAATGTGCATGTACACAACAAGAGTCACAACCTTGGATTGAAATTGATTTAGGTAAAATGTCATTGATTGAAGAAGTACGTGTTTGGAATCGTACAGATGTTCCCCGTGATAGACATCAATCAAAAGATATGTATACAGCGAAGCTATTCCCTTGCTGGGTCATGATTGGGCGTGTGCCATTTGATAAACAAACTAATCAGATTGGGATTAAAAATAATTTGCGTGATGCTGTTGCAAAAACAAAATTCACTGAAAACCAACGAATGAGTAGTTGGCATGTTCCTGCTAACATTCAAGGGCGTTATATTCGTGTACAATTAGAAGCATATGAAACTCTATGTGTAGCAGAAATTGAAGTGATGGGAAATCATGGTTTAAGTAAAGGTGTGGGTCGAGTATCGTATGCTGTGGCTGGAAGAGATGTTACTGTTGCTGTTATAAGACCATCTACAGAGCCTAGAGACATTGAATCAGCTTATAGAAGAGCCACGTATGCGGATGCTGGTAATGCTGACATCTTGAGACAACTTGAAACTTATGCACTTGAATATGATAAAATGGGAAGAGGTGAGGTCTTAATGAAGACATGTGATATCTGCCGTGGTGATGTGAAATGTGAAGCTTGTGCTTTGTATGAAGTTTATAAAGACGAGATTGCAAAGATTCCTCCTGGTATTGGTGGAAGAAGAAGACGATTAAAATCAATTGATGAGTTTTTAATTAATATCAATAAACCTGACTTGGAACTCCGTGAAATACCGCGTAAAGTTCGTCCAACTAAAGCTGATGTTCGTAAGGCATGGTGGAGTGAAGTCTTTGCGAAATGGGGATTCTCTAAAAAGAAAAAGCGTCAAGTTATATCACCAGAAGAAGCATTAGAAATGGATCCAGAATCTCATTTGGAAAGAATTGTTTTCGAAGAAGATGCAAAAGCACGTGCTGAAGGTCGTGATCCTAATCTTGATATCGATGCATTGCTTACTAAACCTGAGAAAGATGATGAGTCTGTTTCCACACTACCTGGTAGAAAGAAAAAGAAGAAGAATGGTATGAAGGTAGAACAGGTCGTAGAAAAGGCTGATAAGGTCAAGAAGAGGCCAGGAGTTGATGTTCCAAAACTTCCAGACTTTGACTTCGATAATGTGGGGAATAACTTACTTGTTGCAGGAGATGGCATGAATTCACCCATTTTAAGAGGTAAGATTATCAATCCTGGTAGCCCCTCAACATGGCAACCAGGAGATATGCTATTGACAGGCCAAAAGGTACGTGATGTTATCCCAAAGAGTATTTCCGGTCCTGCATCAGAAGCAGAAGAGTTACAACAAGCATTGGATGATGAAAAGGAAAGAAAACGTGTCAAAGCAGAAGCCGCTGCAGCGCGAGGTAATGCGATCAAGGTTTCTGGTAATATATCTTAAACTTGATCATTATAAATTGGTAATAAGATATGTGAGTTTGTTTATAATGATATAAATGATGTTGTTTATTATGTTCCACAATAACAATTTTTACAAGACTACTTTCTACACTACGTCTATAGGATTGACAACCTTTTAAAACTCTACAATATCCAAACTTATGACAACATGGACCACTGGACATCCTTACATCGCATGTTCTCGTTTTTCTTTTCATTTTCGGGATTAAAATTAGCTTTCCATTTTGGTAAAGCCATCAATAAAGCTTCACTGGGAGCAGGTTTACGATTATGTAGTGTTGGATCCAAAACGACACCGTATCCTGTTTCAAGTTTGCGTTTCTTTGTGCTTATCTGGTTTACTGAATCTTCCGTTGTTTCACCTTCTTCTGCTGTTTCTGCTGCATCTCTTTTTTCGCCTTTTTCATCTGTTTCGGCTGCTTCTGCTTCTGCTGCTTTTGCTACTTCAGCTGCTACTGCTGCTTCTGCCGCAGCAGCGTTGGCATCTTCCTCTTCTTTTTTTCTTTTCTTATCACCATATTTTCCAAAACCCTTTTCTTCTCTCAACTCCTTGGCAGCTTCCCTGGTTCCAAACTTTTCAAAGACTTCTTTTGGTAACTTCTTCCATGGGTGGTGATCAATGAATAAATCTAATCCTTCTGTAAGTGGTCCATTTCTACTTTCAAATTTGGTCACAAGTGTTGAACGGAACTTGTTTGCAGCAAAATCTATGTCCAACGGTTTATCAGATTTAAAACGTTCCCTGTCTAAATTAAAACCAATGAAGTAACAGATACTATTGTCACTTTTTGCTGTTTTATTTTGTACTGGAAATAAATGAATAGGGTTGGCAATTGGTAAACCTCGTAATTGTTGAGGAAAACCACGCATAAAAGTTTCGCAGAAACCCATCCAAGATCTACTTTCCATGTTGTCACCAGTTCCAATAATATTAATTGAAAGATAGTGATTATATCTAATAAAAAAGTCACTTGGTTCAAATAGTTTACTCCACATTGCTTGACCTTTGACAATATCTTTACATATTTCATAACCAAGTTGAAATTCTTGAACCATAACTGCCCTAGTATGTTCATTGACACTCATACTACTATTCATTGCAGGGTAAGCAGGGGTTATAATGGGCATCAAATCTCTACTATATCGCGCATCAGAAGAATCCCATATATCACGTTTTTCATTCTCTGGAATATTTGGAGGATTTGGTTGAATAGAATTCAATTGTACCGGTTTAGGCCAATTCCAAGTAGCATAAGTTTGAAAAAAGAAACGAAGTAATGTACTTGGAGAAGCATTTGGGTATATCTGACAAACCATTGCAACTAGTAAATTGCAATTGATACCACCAAGGTAACCCATTTTGTTACCATATAAACCTTTAGCCTTTGCCCAACGTCTAACACATCTCAAAACGATAAGAAATGTTTCTGGATGCCCTTTTTTTACATCAGCAATAGTCGGATAAGCTTTGTGTTCAGTGATGTTACCTTCATCGTCTTTTGATCTATTTGTCAATATTGGAATCATCTTTGCTACACGAGGACCATTAATTGTCTTTTCTGTTGCTTGATCAATATTAGAAAGAATATTATCATCTAAAAGGTCTACGTCTTTTCTAACAACATTAGTACTCAAACGAGCAAACAATAAATCAATAGAAATGCCATCAAAATCAAATGCCATAATTGGTACATTGGCTGTTTCAATGCTACTAAAATCTTCAACTTTTTCATGATTCATAAATACTTCTTTAAGTATTGTAAAAAAATGTTCTCTTGTTACAAAATTAGGAGCAATACAAATTGTATCAATATCGGCACCAACATCACGCACTCGTAAACGATGAGAACCAGATACAGCCAAATCACCACCAGCTCTTTCTGCTTCATCTTCACTCATATTATTCTTTGTTATTGCAACTTCTTTAACAAAATCAATAAATAATTTCTTTATTTCAATTAGAATTGAATCACGTCGCTTCATTTCTTTTTCGCTTTCTAAAACCATATTCTCATCAATATACTCTTGTAAACTCTTATCCATAGACTTTTCTTTCTTGTGTGTAGTCCATTTTGCTGCAGGGTATACTGGTACATAGCGTTTCTCAGCTGTTGCTGAACCTAGGCTTCTAATGCTCATTCCTTAATCTTACTTGAATTGCGCAGATCCGTGTTACGGTGAAGGAACTTACACGAAACAAGTTTTTGGGATTTACCTCCCACAAATTAGAAATTATAGAAAAGTAAGATTGTCTGAAAAGTGGCAAGTGTGGCAAGCACGGAGTGTGGTAAAACATTTTGGACTGGAGGATACCATTCAGCCGATCTAAAGCGGTATATGCACATGGGAAAAGCTCAACGACGCGAAAGGTTCAAAGTGAAGATATATCTAGGATCGAGCAGTAACTTTGAATAGAATGCAGGGAAGAAAACTTTCAGAAAGTTACGACAACTATTCTTTAAAACAATCTTTTTTCGCTTTTTTTTGGAGTGGAGAAACGTAAGATTGAACTTGTAAAATTTTAAAGTTTTTTGTGTATGTACAATTTTCATTACAGTAATTATAAAATATATTTCGACAACATGACTTGTAGCGTTACTCAGTGTTAGCTAATTGTCACTGCAATTTAGTAATACTCTCACCTCTCCTGGTGTGTGAACAAGCATGACTTCGATGTTCTCCTTGGCATATCCACTTGAGCTATCACATATTCTAGTGTACATGGTAGTGTGTGCTTGTGCTACCAGTTCTGCTGTTCGTTTCCTTACTTCTTCACGATATGTTGGATCCTGTAACCTTTCTAAGAGAGGAGCAACTGTAGAGAACAAACTGGCATAGAAAGCACGGAACACTGCGCACACACGTTCAAGATCTAATCCTGATTGTGAAGCAAGATTGACTCCAGCAGGTATTTCTTCAACTAAAGTAACCAATTTATCCAAATCACTTCTACGTAATATTTTCTCACTCTCTTCTTTTGCAACAGCTGAAATATATGTCTGTGACTCTTCTGTTAGTAAATTCAACCATGGTGTACAAACAGGATTACTTGAGCTATTATCAACACATGCCATTTGTAATTCGATTCTAATGATAGCAATATTATTCAAAAGAAAAACTGCCGCATCCTCTGGTGCTAATGGTTGTGCAGTAATTTTACATGATTCTAGTAAAGGCTTGATTATCTTACCCATTACATTGCCTGTATAGCAGTCATCTGAAACATCATCAGGGATAACAGAAAGTGCTTGCTTGAAAACTGTCAAGAGATCACCTACTTGACGCGAAATAGATCGAGAAACGTGTGTAGCAGAAAGGTCTAAAGGGTATGGTGTTGGTTGATTAATGAGCTGTTGTAATTGTTTTTCGATTGTCAAATCAAGCAGTTTTCTACATTCTCCTAAGCAATATACACATGTACCGTGGACAGCATTTTCTGTTTGTGATAGAATTAGAGTTGTATCATCATTATTATTTTCTGTATCAACTGTAACTGTGCCATTCGTAGATGCAGATTGTTGTTGTATGGTTGGAGATACTATCCCTTTAAATGTATTTTCATAAAATGCGAGTAAATCGATTAATGTGTAAAGGGCTTCTAAAGAGGATCGCTGCTCTAGAGTTTGTAGGATACGTACACGCAATGGGCGCCCTAGTCCCTGTAAACATCGACTCAATAGTTCACTGATTTCATTCTTATTTGAAACTACATGCGTTTCATTGTCACCTTGTACAATAACCTCATCACCACTACCATTACCATTACCATTACCATTTCCATTTCCATTATGATTGTCATCGTCAGTGGAGTCAGAGTCCATAAAGACTGCCATAAGTAGCTCCTTCTCAGATGCTACAGTTTGATGCATCCAAGCTAACATATCACCTACATAACGAACAGGATCTGGACTATGCAAGTCAATAGCTCGTCCAGGCACATTTCCACTACCTCCTTGCGTTAATGCTAAAACAAATTTTTGAACTAATTGTGAACGGCGCAAACCTACAACTAAATCAACACATTGGCTGTAGTAAACAGGAAGATGTCTCAAACTTTTAATTGCTGCTTGTAACACAGGGTCAATATCTTCTGGAGCAGATGATGGATCTGCTAATGCTTCACAGTGTCGTTTAACCCAATCAAATAAACGCTGATATGCAGTATCTTGATGTTGACCAAGAACATCTAATAATTCAAAACCAACACCATAATACTTTTTTGCAACCATTGTTTGACATTCTGAATAAGCTACACGTAACCGAACTAATGCAGAAAAAAAATCTTTAGCACTTTTAGGATTATCCATAGGTGCTCTATATAATGTGTCAATTTCTTCAGATGTAAGTTGATACCTTCTAAGAAAAGCTTGAATATCACTAGCTTGTTCCAAATAAGCATTACGTGAAGATTCTAATTCACTTGCTTTCTCAATAAATAATTTCATATTCTCATCAGCACTTAATACACGTGATGCTATACTTTCACATGCTTTATGCAAATTATCACTATGTGTACATACATTTTCAATTCTTTCACGTATCACTTCAAATTCAGAAAGAAATTCTTTTGCTAGATTTAAATTTTGTTGTTCTAAATCATGACGAAGCGCACGTCGTGCATCTACAGTATTATTATGATAAAATGACGAAATAGCATCCAGGGATTCAAGCATAGACACAGAATCAGTGCGCATGGATAACACTTTTGTTATTCTGGAATCAACTACAATCTGCTTTGATGTCATTTTAGAAATCGAATTATCTGTCATAATTCTCTCGTGTAATACTCCAAAAAAATGGATATTGTTGTGATGAATCAAAGAGAGAAGAGTAGAAGAGTAAACCGGGATGTCCCAAAACGAAGGCCAGGGATCCAGGGATCGTTTGAATAGAAGGTTTTAGGAAATTTTCTTTTAAAAAGATATATTTTGCATAATGTTGAATTTTGTATTAAAAAAATAGTGATTAAATTTGATTAAAGACTGCTATAGGATGGATTGTTATTGTTTTTGTAAATCTGCAGTTTTTGTATCAATAGTACTTCTATCGATTGTTTTTGCAGTGAATGGAATAACAGAAGAATGCACTTTTAAAGATCCTGTGAGTTCTTTTATCAAAAGTAGTGATAGTAAAGATGCTTCAAGTTGTAGAAATGAAGAAACATTAGATAAAGATTTTAATATCAATAGTATTAGAAATGATTGGAATGGTCCACTTACTTCTTTATCTTGCAAGTTGCGATGGTTTAGTGCCGCCGAAACTTGTGATCTTTTTGAAAAGAATAATGGTTTATTGATATTACATGGTGATTCCACTGTTCGTCATATTGCACAAGCTTTACTCATGATTCTTTCGGACAATATGTATAGTGGTGGATTAAATATTGAAGACATCAATCAATTAAAGAACAGTGAAGAAATTATGAAAGAATGTACATGTCTTGGTCAATTTGATGATCATAAAGTACGTTTTGAGGGATCTACTAACGTTAATGGTGGTAAAACAAGATTACACAAATGTTACAAAAACAGTTTGGCATTGAATACAATGAATCTTGCAAGGTATAATTCACCACAAACTAGCAGTGATAATAATACAAATGTTAATAGTAAATATTGTTCGAAATGGTTATTCAATCGTATTATTTATAGAGAATGCTACAAGGTAGATGAACCAGGGTTAACACGTACAAAATGTAAGCAAAGTACATCTGATATTCTTTCCCAATTTAATGGACAAGTTTCTCTGTTTGCTTCAGGTGGTTTACATTCAAATATGCCAACATTAGGTCCACATAAAGAAGATATTCATCTTGCTATGGCAGATCTCGCAAAACAATATTCCATCAATGAAACTGTGAAAGCAAATGGAGGTTTTGCAAAAAGTATTATTGGTACAATTCCACACTGTCAAACAGAACAAAAGGTAGAAAAATATCGTCGTGTACAATGTGGTAATACACTCGAAAATTTTAACAACGAATTGCGTCAATTTGCAATAAAGAAATCCCTGCATCTATTTGATACTGAACATTTCACGAGAAATCAAACTAGTATTGATGGAGTTCATTACGGTCTACAAACAATGATCCCCATGGCTCAATATCTGTTGAATTACTTGGTTGCTTTAAATGGTTGGGAAGTATAAAATATTGTTTTTTTATTTGTATTTGTAGAATGAATGTAAAAAAAGAATAAATTGCTTATGTAATGTAATGTAAAAAAATATCATATAATAATAATTGAATTAGAATAGAAGAATAGAAGAGAATAGATGGCATAGATAGTATAGATAAGTGACTAGATTACAAATTAGAAAAATTTAACTGTAAACTAGGTGAAGCAGGGACAGCAGGCGAGCTGCTACTACTAAAAATAATAAAAAAATATCATAACTTCTCAATCTACATAAATGTTTTGATTGGTTTATTTTATACTAGCAATATTCATATCAAACACAAATGTTACTCGCTTTATATATTTGAAAATGCAAATTCAGAGTAAAATTTAGAGTCATATTCTTTGATGATTGTTGAAACTTTTAATTGCACATTTGGTATCCCTAATTAGTATGAAGTCATGAAGTCCCACTACAAATCGACACTTTCAGGTGATTAAAATGGTTCTACCTGGGCTATCCATTATTTCATTCGTCGTAACACGGCCCATAATTATTCCAGTAGTGGTTTTTAGTGGCGGATTGGTGTATGGTTCGTATGATATTTCAAAGAGGAGTGGGTGTTTTTTATTTAGAAGAAAAACAACACAAAACACGTTCACAAGTTATGGAATTGGAACATTTACTGGTATAGGTGTTGTATCTGTAAGGAATTTTCTTTCTCCATATAAAAAAGAAACGGAAGTAATGATGAAGGAACTCTCTTTTCAAAGTCTAAGAACAGCACAAAAATTAGTACAATATCATATTAGTACGATTGCTATCGCCGGTGTTGTAGCAGGACTTTCAGCAGCATATTCTATTTCACACGAGAATGATAAAGATAAATAAAGATCTAATGGTTGACCAAATACACGAAAATAGTTGAGGATTAATAATAGAGATTTGTATTCATTTGTATAATTGAACAGACATTAACATTACTCTACATCATACTAAACATCAATATCAGCACTTTATACATCGTCGCCCTTACTTCGTGGTTCACTTCTTTACTTTTTTCTTTGTATTTTTCGGGCAGGATGCATGTCCACTTCCTGACTTGCTTCTTCATCCTCTTCTTGTTCTTCTTCATCATTATCATCATCTCCTTCATCATTGCTACTGCTTTGGTGTAGTTGGATCTCTTCGTCATCATTGCTACTATCATCACTACTACCATCACTGCTATCGCTGCTGCTGCTCTTGTCCGTATTTGCAAATGGTTCTTTGACACTGGACCCTGAACCGGAAGTGAAAGTGGAAGTGATCTTCCAGGCATCCATTTCCTTTTTGTGTTCATCGATATACGCCTGTTTGCGCTCAATAGGCATTCGACTCCATTCCCAACCCATCATTTGAATAATTTGTTTCTGGTTCTTCACACCAGATTCTTC
>JACKZZ010016228.1_pt1 | contig 30893 bp, 16 predicted proteins | sample 8027871 | NCBI WGS metagenome assembly JACKZZ01 (sample SAMN15724774, study PRJNA655200) | protist metagenome | isolation source: fluorescence activated cell sorting (FACS) single amplified genomes of... | place: USA: West Boothbay Harbor, Gulf of Maine | collected 2000-07-19
AAATCGGACATGGGTCATTCAACTTTAAGGCGCGCGTTTTCGAGCTCTACAGACCGAAGTCCAGAATTAGTGGAAATAACCACAACAAAACAAGTCACAGTGTAGGATCAATTTATTCTTTGTAATTTTAAAACATAGAATATAAATAGTATATTGGCTGTTATTTACGTAAATAAACAAGTTTCAGAAACTGATTAATCGTCCTGAGATGAATTGCAGCATGTTATTTATCAGAATATAACACACACACTTTATCTTTCTCTACTAATTTATTGAAATCTATATAAGCACAACACTTAAACGAGGATAGTTTGCAGTTACGTTTAAATAATTGAAGACAAAGATTATTAAAATTTTACGTAAATAACAGCCAATATATACTATTTATAATAAGCAAGTTAGCAAGTTATTAAAAGTAAACGTCGGCTAAACAGGGTCGGACACAGCATTCCGTCGATGTGAATTTCAGCATAGAAAAAAATAATGTGACGAGCATTAGTCGTGTGTCGCAGGCTTCAATGACTCCTCAACCAAACGAACTAGTAAGCTTGCTCCGATTGGTGCCACATCGTCATTGAAATCATATTGAGGGTGGTGCACCATAGGATCAGATTTTGTTTTACCTTGCCCTAGCCACAAGTAACACCCTGGAACATTCTGTAACATGTAGGAAAAGTCTTCTGCGCCCATCGTCGGCTCCACATCCCGCAACACCTTCCCCGAGCCAACAACTTTTTCACAGATTTGAGCACAAAACTCGCTTTCGCTCTGAGAATTGACGGTCACAGGATAACCAGTGGTAATGGCAACTTCACAAGTTCCACCCATGCTTGATACGAGTGACTGGGATAAATGTTCGCATGAGCTCAAGAGGTCCTTTCTTGTTTCTTCGTCCAACGATCGTATTGTCCCTTGTAATAATGCCTGTTCTGGTATAACATTAGTTGCAGGGCCACCAGCGTGAAACGTAGTGACACTCAATACTGCACCCTTCAGCGGATTTGTTGCACGTGAGACCAAGGCTTGCAACGCAGAAACGAGTTGCGATCCAATGTAAATTGGATCAACTGTTAAATGCGGCATGGCCGCATGACCACCTTTCCCATTAATTGTGATCTTGAATTCGTCACAACTAGCCATGATAGCTCCAGTTCGCACTGAAATTTCCCCTGCTTTCAACAGCGGCCAGTTATGCATCCCATATATCGAATCACATGGGAATCGCTCAAACAAACCCTCCCGAACCATGTAACTGCCTCCCCCAAACTCCTCCTCGGCAGGTTGAAATATGAAATGAACAGTTCCTTCGAAGTTGCGTGAAGACGCCAAGTACTTTGCGGCTCCTAACAGCATTGTCGTGTGACCATCATGCCCACACCCATGCATTCGGCCTGGTATTGTCGATCGGTGAGAAAATTCATTTAATTCTTCCATTGCTAGGGCGTCCATATCGGCTCTAAGACCTATGCTTTTTTTTGGTGCACCCGCATCTTTACTCCCGAGAGAACCTTCTAAAGTTCCTACCACACCGGTTTTGGCAATATTTCTCGTTACTTGGATACCCCACTTCTCTAATTTGTTTGCAACAATTTCAGCAGTGCGAAACTCCTCAAACGACAGCTCTGGGTGCATGTGGAAGTCGTGGCGCCAATCTTTCATCTCTTGAGAGAGGGCGACAACCCCGGGAACGAGCCCAGAATAGTGCCTTCTGCCAAATGCGACCTTATGTCCACTGCGTAGTAGGGACAGGCAAAACATTGTTAGGCCTCCGTGCTGTCAAAGTAACGTAGTTCTGATGCAGCGTATGGTCTGCACCGGATAATGGTGCGGGTGTCCACGCGTCATTGAGTAGAAGATTCTGCAGTTTGTGAGAGCACCGCTACGTGGTTCATAACATTCACCAACACTCAAGCTCGACGACCGACGCTCGACGCTCGACACTCGACACTGCTTCCGATCTTCGTTCTTTGTCGTCGATCAAAACGCAGGAACGACGAGATTACTACGATAGCTGGTAATTAGTACATCTTTCGTAGTCTTACTGTCTATGATATTATCATCATGGTCCCGACTTTCGACGAGACGTGAAGGTCTTCTGGGACCGAGAACTTCCATATGGGCCAGAGCCATAAGTCTTAGAGAAATTTCTCGCATCTTGAAGACGTGCTTCCGCACGATTGCGTGACTTAGAGCCGTGACCTGTAGGAGCCGATTTGCTCTTGTCCAGAGAGTTACCAGATGGTTTTGTTTTGGATCCATCGGTATTGGCGATAGGAATCGGGTAGCCATTTGCATCAAACAAGACAGCTTTGAGATCCTTGCTTTCTTGTGAAAAAGTTTCGCGCGCGGCAATTTTTCCCGCGGCTAATGCATGTTCCAATTGCGATCGCCTTGCGACAAGAATGGCGTTCTTTCGCTTGCAAAATTCTAATTCCAACTCCCCCTCTGTACGCGGCCCACTGTGCCTAGTAGAAATTTCTTCTGATGCTGGATCGGATCCTTCTTCTTCTCCTTCGTCAACATTGTACGTTGCCGTAGCACGAACTGCTGGTGCTCCACGAATAGCTTTGCGCTGCTGCAAAGCAACTCGTTCCCTATTAAGCACATTATACTCATCACGAATAGCTCCAAGCTCCTCTGCAGGAAAAACCCCTAACGCGCATATTTTGCGTAACTCCTCAGCAACATTCTTTTCGCTACTGTAAACTTTTTGTGACATAGCGACATCACGAAGTAATTCCTTCCTCTTGGTCTCGGTTCGGGCAAGCTGTTGAACAGTCTCCGCGCCAACATCATTACCGCCTTTGTCACTTTTATTTCCTTTTTCTTGCTTCCTGTTCTTAGCATCTGCTGCAGCCCGACGACAAAATGCTCTGATGGTCGCTGCTAATTTACCACCGGACAACTCTTGCAGCAGAGCGCTGTTGGCTGTGATTTTCACAAACTCTGCCGCGACGTGCGACCCTTTGCGGCTTTTCAATACAGTTTTGCTCTTCTTTTGAGAAGGTAGGTGGCGGGCAAGCTCATCCTTTGCCCCAGAACCTTCAAGAAACAAGCGTATATTTTGGTGCATGCTGCACAACACGAATTTGCTCTTGCCCCCTTCTTTGGCACCGTGCTTCTGTCCAGGGCAAATACACCCACGCCAACGACAGAAGCCACCCACGGACGTTCCCGAAACCGATTCAATTTCAGGTGCAAATACAGACTGCACTTTTGGACCATATCCTTCTACGCTTTGGGAAATTTCCGCGCTCTCCGTATCAATGATTTCTAACCCAACCAACGATGCCAAAGGAACAGGCTGGGCTCGTTCTTCGGCGAGTCTTTGTTTCTCCTCTTCTTTCTGAATCCTCGCTTTTTCTTGTGCCAAAGTGTTTCCGGACAAGCGACCATGACGACCATCGTTCATCTTCAATGCTGCCTTGTGTCTTGCGCTTTCAACCATCCCCGAATATTGAGAAATGTAATCACTGTCTTTAATTTTCGTTCTAGCGTCAGCACTGCTACCTCGCGTGAGCGGACGATGCAAGATGAAGTAATGAAGCTTCAACGTATCATAGTCCACGCTCTCAGTCCCTTCCTCACGGTATATTGACACTGCGTCAGGCGAGATTACTGTACCTTGGTCCAAACGACGAACAGCGTAAATACCAACTAGCTCCTGCATTGCAGGACGGCTTAGCGGCACCAGAAAAGATCCTTTCAAAGGGCTTCCACGGTCTCGAGCTGCAGAATCTGTCCTCGGCAAGACTTGGTTTGGCGACTCCTGTAGAACGTATAAATTAGAAATGGAATTTTTCACGAGCAGTTCTTCGGGGTAATGCGAAAACAACTGCGCCCGATGATGTGGTGTAACAACTTTGATGACATCGCCAAAAATTATCGTTTCTAGTATGTGCATCACACTGACTGGGGCAAAGTGAATGCGGTGAACCGCTTTTGCTTTCTTCTTCGCCGCAAAGCGAGATTTTGATCGCTCGAGCTGGTCGTCGTCATTTTCATCGCCACCCGGTTCCCCAATCGCATCGATGGTTACATCACTAAACTCTGCACAGAGCACATCTGGAAAAGAATTCATTAATTGCTGTGTTAATATGGCCTCTTCGTATGATGTAGACCCCGATTGTAAAGAGGATCCAATAAAAGCTGAACTGGGCACGGAGTCCAGCGCGGAAATATGACTCTGTCGGCGGTGCTCGCCATCTGCTTCTGCGACGACAATTTCGATGGACTTGCCTTTCCATTTTCTTCTGCTTCCGGCCACTTTGCTTTGCAAAGACACTCCCTGGAGACTTAGTTGCTGGAGAACCCTTCGAAGCCACTCTTGAGGCTTCCAAGCAGTGTGAAAACCACTTCCATTGTCACCCCCTTGCACGGCTTCTGGGTCTTCCCGAGCCCCCGGCACATACGTCGATGCCAAAAATCGTGCGATCGAGCTAGCCACCCGTGCTAGGATAGCTGGTGAGACTCCGTGTTTTTCGCCACCATGAGCATGATTTGTGCCCTTTTCTTGCATTTTCAGCTTCGACCCTACGTCTGCACTATTTGCATGCAGATCGTACTGCTTCAAGAGACGCTCCTCAATGCAATAGTATACACTGCTGTTAGGGTATGATACGCCGGGAGAAAGCAACCAAGAAATGCTCTTCGAGGAGATTGGCATGGGTGCCGAGTACAATGGCATGCGCACACTCTCTTCTTTCCCTCCTTCTAATTGTGGAAGCGCGCCATTTTCTTGCGCGTCCTTCTTTTTCAAACCATACTCGTTCATTAACTGAGATACTAAGCCGCGAACCCCACCCCTCGACTGGTACAGTTTCGTCACTCTTCGTCTTTGGTCTTTCAAGTGCTTCGGCCGTTTGCCGTGCAAATACAGCACACGCCGCATTCGAATTACCGTCGTGCTTTGTTTTGCAGGATCTATTAATTTGCTCGCGCTAATAACATCTTCGCATTCGTCTTCCCACGCCTTAAACTCTTTTGGAAATTTATATTTCTCCACGGGAACAAACGCAGTGGCTGATTCGAAAGTATCCTCGTTCAATTTCATACAAAACTCTTCCCACTGCGTTGACATCGTAGAATGTGCTTTTTCAGCGTCCACATTTTCGCATAACTTTTTTCCCAAGAGAGAGGCGCGACGGCACGCTTTCGAAATTTCCCCCAGGCACTCAAAAAGTAATTCTTGTAACCGGCGATTCGCAATTTCTGCCTGCAGCCTTAACTTGCGGCGGTACAATTGGTCCTTGATCATGAGCGAGTCTAACGCTGATATGATTCGATCGTTGAAGAGGGCGTCCAGTTCTTGGACGCTCGCTTTGCGTGCTTTCAAGCGGTTGGTGTACTGCTTATGCCTATTTTCCAAGAGTTTTAGCCTCGTATTTGCCTTGGCTGTTATCCATCTCTCAACATCGTCTTCACCTTTGCTAAATTCAAGTATCCCTGCCGCCGCGGCTGCCTCACTACGTGTCGTCACGGCATCGGAAAAATAGGTACAGGCACGAGACAAGGAAGACCGGGAATGCAAAACGGAAATGTCAGAGCCACCTGGGAACGGAGGTGCTACGACTGGATCCCCTTTTCCCCACACGTGAACGTTCAACTGTTTGTCCTCCGACAGCGCGGCACTCAGGGCTTTGAATAAGTTACCCACTTGATCAGATATTAACGTTCGCGACTTTTTTTTATTTTTTGTCAAAATCGACGTGGAAGACACACTCGAGGGTGGTGGAGGGGATATGTGCTGTTTTCTTTCAAATGCGGCGGGTTGAGAATTCGATGCATAAAGCAGGGTTTTTTTCCTGCTATTTCCAGAAACTCCTCCTTTGCTATCTCTCTGCGTCGAAGCCCGGGACATATTATTTTTCTCTTTCCTGTGGCTCATGGTAAAGGTGCCTTCACCTCACCCTCCACTCCACCTTCTTGCTAAAACACACCGGCAGTTGCAGCCGCGTACGACCGAGGCAAGACGCCAGTGTCTGCTACAAGGTGCCAAGCAAAGACGATCCACTGATCCACCAGGATACGTTCTGTTCCAATGCGCTATTGTATGAACGCGGGTTCCAGTCTATATCTAATAACTCCTTCCTGTGAGTGGAACGGGTGCGCTCAAGAGATCGTCCCTTCCGCTCGAAACCATTTGAGTCATTATATTATTTATTTTGCCAATTTCATTTGGGATCACGTAGTCTCTTATTTGTTGACTACGAGAAGTGTTACTCAAATGAAATGTATGAATTTTAAAAAAGTGAAGAGTTCGTACTATTAATACTTGCTGCTGGGCTCTTATGCGAAATCTCGTTTTCCCCTCTCGCGTGTCAAACTCATCTACACTCTTCTAGTAAGTTAAGTATAAAATCGTTGATAGTCTGCTCTCTTCTACAGCCAGAGAATGGATCATCAACGAAACAACGATAAAAAGGTGTTTTGAATTATCAGTACTGTACTACTTGAGTAGTTCGCGCGTGAACCATTTTTTAAACCGTCGATTTGTACTTATCATCGAAGCTTGATCTCTATGTACAGATGTACAGTATGTATCTCTCATGCTACTGTACGTTGAAGCATAGAGAGATATCGAGACGACCATGAGAACTAACAAGTGGACGTTTCATAGGCGTATTTGAATACTACAATCAATGTGATGACGACCTCCCCCTGTTGTCCTGTTGTGCTCCTGCTCCGTCTCGATTGTGCACGTGTTGTCATCTATCAATATTGTTGCCATGTACGAGTATTGATAGACGACTAGGCATCTCGTAACGCAGCAGGCAGCAGGATAGCAGGATGCTGTACTGTTTTCCGTTCGGTTGATTCCTCATGTGTTGATTCCGTCCTTTTACTTCGTTGGTCGGTCGGTTATTGCCAGATTGCCAGTAGTATTAAATACTAACAAGACTCACAGGAACTCAACAACGGTCGAACATGTGGCGCGTACGGGGGCGCAGAAGTGCCGGGCGGATCATTAGTCCCATCAGACCTGCTTTACACCCTCACTCGCAGTAGACATTTCACTGCATTCCTAACGCATTGAGTACGCAGGTTCGTGTTCGATCCCATAAACCTGCGTTGGTGTCGTCCATAAACAATTGCTTGCGATACGGCTGCGCCTATTCCTTTGACGGTGGAGTGCCGATAGCGCGTTTACCGCAGGAGTGGGCTTGTCCGTCCGATGGACCTCTCAAAGACGAAGGGGCTATCCCCTGACGCTGTCGCGAGAGCAGTTGAACGTGAATTTGAAGCGCTACACTTCATTAGTGAAGTACAGTTGGCGAAGCATTGCAATGTGGAGCCAGACCAGCTTGACTCTGTTCAGACGTTAGTAATTACAGTAGATGCTGGCGAACACTCAGTCTCCCGGATAGGCAAATTTCTCCCTAACTTAACAAACCTGCGGTTCAACAACAGCTTTTTGCCTGGATTTCGCGAGCTCGGAACATCGTTGAAAAACTTGCGAATTTTCTGGGCCTCGCGCTGCGGCATCACAGATGTAGATGGGATCGCTGCGTTACCCGCGTTGCGGGAGCTCTACATTTCCTTCAACAACGTGAGCGACCTGACCCCGTTGTCCATGCACGATAACATTCAAGTGCTCGATTTGGAAGGGAATGCTGTGGAGGACGTTGACCAAATCGCTCAGATAGGCACCTGTGGGTCTATAGCTACCTTGAGCCTGCTGGAAAATCCGATTGCCCAAATCGATCATTATCGTTCTGTAATTTTAAGACATATTCCACACCTGGAACAGTTGGACGACGAACCCGTTAGCAACAATGAAAGGCAAGAAGCTATGGACGACGACGTGTACAAAGCAACTGTGGGGTCGTTCCAGGCTTGTTGCAGAAAGGAAAATAAAGGTAGTGCCGAACCCATGAATTATGAGGGCAGCGACGCCACAAAAGAAGAGTTCCTTGTCACTCAGACCCTTCGTCGAAAAGGCTTGCGGGAAAGTGATGACCTGTACAAACTCGGTAACAGAGGGAAATGGGCAACCCGTACGGGGCGAGTCGATGAGGAGATAAACAGCCTAAAGAACCAGAAACGTGGCTCTGTTGGTAGTGCACCAAGTGGCCGGCCGTCTCGACGGCCGTCTATATCTAAATTTGTCTCAACAAACGACAAGGCTCTGACGGCTGCCCCGCCGTCTCCAAAAGGCCTTGATGCTCGGGAAAACCTCATCACCTCGTCAAGCAGTGATTTGACCCACGGTGCCGAAGTTGTTTTTGCTGGAAGCGCAGTCCATGCCCTTCGGCGACGGAAAAGCGAGCATGATAACAGTGTTTACCGCGGTGCCAACAACCGAGGGGCTGCCTTTGGGCATCATAAGGGGGTCGATGGGCGGCCAAATGCTCCGAATTCTGAACGAGACAAACGATTGTCTATAATGGCCACTCTCGACCGCGTGATGGAGATGGAAGACCGGATTAGGGACGCCTCGATTTCCTCAAAGACGAGGGAAGACGTCTTAAAAGAGCTTGCAAAGTGGAAGCTAGATGCTGAAGTCATACAAAAGCGAAAGGTTATCCGAAATACTGACGCTTCAAGGATTCGGCCTGCGTCTGCATCGTCGAGGTCGCGTGCTGCTGGGATGCCGAGGCCACAAACTGCCAGAGGAAATGAGCATGAAACTTTCGGTGATCGACCGCGCTCCAGTCCTGGTCATCACCATCATGAACTTAAAGTCGGGCCTGTAATGGATTCTGTTGGACGTCGCTCCAACGCAGAAGCAGTACCGGGTTCTCCAGAATGGCGAAGACATAGAGAACGCTCAAAGCATTTCGTTGCCATGACTAAAACCCCAGACAGAACGACATCGCGTGCCTTGAAAGAATCGCCGGGCTCGTCTGGAAAGAAAGGGCGTCAACCGGGGGAAATGGTTGGCCTGTTGGTTGACTGGAAGCAAGGGGGATTAGCTCATAAAAAAACTAAATCTTCGAAGTGTTCTTCCCCAAGTCAGAGGCATTGTGACAGTGATGACGAATACCCTAACCCTGTGGGTGGTGTAGAAGAAGAAGGTCCCTCCCCAGATACTTTGTGGAGAGCAGAGCGTGCGAAGCGTCGGAACGAGCATGAAGCATTGTTCAAAAGTACCTTGGCAGAGTCAGAGGAAACGTCGACGTCCGAAACAGACATGGATGCGCAGATTGAGGAAATGAACGAGAGAATCCAACAGTGTGAACAGTGGGGCAATCGTGTGGGGCTATCCTCGCCTGCTAGTCCGCGAGAACTAACACCCACGACTCGATCGGGTGAGTACTCAAACAGTACGCCGAGTCCAAAACTTTCGCCCGCTGACAGCGACGGAAAAGTTGATTTGCCAGGTTTAAAAGTTGAAACGGATGAGATCAGAGCCTCTGTTGTGAAGAAATTAGTTCTTGGTAGTGCGGTGACTCGTAAGGATGAAGATTTGATTGAACTTTTACGAGTGAAACCAAAGCGTGTGCCAGAACTACGTACACACGACGGATTCCAACAATTTTTTAATGGTATCGAAGAAAAGCGTATGAAACGTTTGTTAGATCGAGCGTTCGAAGGCTTGGAGCCGAAGAACAAGCGGAAGAAGATCAAGAGGAGAATGGCATTGTTAGAGGGGTTCATGCGAAAATAAATTACCAAATGTGACGTTATTCTGTTTTTTAAGAATTATTACAGTTTAAAAACAAACTCATATAATGGTTGTATTAAATTAAACAATCTTTTAACAGCCAATATTATATTTTTAAAAAACTTATGATATACTTTTAAATTGATATTTACGTAAGTAACAGCCAATACTATGCAAAAATTGATATTAGAGACAGAAAACGTTTTAATATTTATTGTTAGCATATTATTAATTATTATTTTTTTTTTTATATACTTTTAATTCTTCTTTCGGCGCCGAACACCCGCGGCAATTGCAGCTGCTGTTGTCGCTCTGGCAGTGGCGCTTGGCGCCCTGTTTGGTGTCTTCCTATGCATTCTCATATCTTTTCTGACATTTTCCATATATTCAGACTTAAGCCCTTCCAAAGACTTACCCTTCAAAAAGCGTATTAAATAAACAGCAGCAATAATAATGATACCATATCCGAGTGCAGATGGGCCTATTGCAAAGATGAGAACAACCATCAGCCCAAGCTGCCAGCGGAGAAGACTTCGTTCGCCGAATTGTAAGACTGGTTGGCTTAAAAAATCGTTGGACAGCCGCTCCCTTCTCTCACCAGCGGCGCGTTCTCGATGCTGCTTCGCCCATTCCGTCGGCATGGCAATCGAGTTTTCTTTTATGGAAGAACAATACCCGTTCTCGGTATTCTAATGTATTTCCTTTGCTTCAGCTCCAGTTTATTCTTCCTCGTGTCTTCCTGCTTCTAACAGTAGCACATGGCGTCCCACGCACTTGCACCGATCTATCATGGTCCGTACGAGATTTACGTGAGTCGCATACGCAGGCAAGGGGCCTCGTCTCTCGGTCAAAACGTTAACGGGTAGGGGTACAAACGTACAAACGTACAAACCAAGAACGCTTTTGGGTCTCGAGTCGCGTATTTGTTTTGGTAATAATGTACAGGTACCTACCAGGTCCCGTACTTACATAGTATTATCGTTATTACGTGCTCTCAGAGATTTTGAATTCATCGAAGAACATGTCCAAATGCTGTTTGCCCTCGTCAACATTGTCAAACACTACAACGTCTGTTCCCGTAAAAACTGAAGACAAAGGCATCAAAGCGGGGTCAACGTCACCATAAAAATGAAGGCCTATAGAGTTGCCCATAAGAATTTTTTGCATTTGACCTGCCAATGCCCCGGCGCCGCAAAACCGCTTCGCCATGGCAGGTTCTAACAAGAATGACTTCGTCCGGACTAATTGTATCGGAGACGCTGAGGACAAGAGAGTGTCCATCACATTGTGGGCGGAATCATTTGCAGTTTCGGAGGGATACACAAATACAAACAAATGCTTATTCGAAAATGGCTTTGTAACAATGTTCTCGCCATGGGTGTATGGGATTGCACAATCTTTTGACTTCATCGTTCCTGCCGGGCTATCATAAGAACTCCATGAAACAGCCGCGCTGACCTGCTCCGGCATTTCCTTCAACATATCTTTCGCTGTCACACTTATATGCATCGGGCTCCAATTTTTTCCAGAACCAGGGGTGAAATCATGAACATTAAACCAACGATTTTGCCAAGGGTTAAGCCCAGCACACTCCATTTGCTTTGATAAATTAAAATAGGAGGACCGGAAACACCCAAAGCGAACTTTTGAAGATTTCTCGATTACCGGCTCAGTTTGACTGTACAGAAGAAAATCCATGTTGTAGCAGTCCCGCAGTCGCAGCTGTCCCACGGCTATGACAGCACTGCAATTCTTGCTGTCCCGGATAAATAGACTACTTTCACAGGGTCCAACAAAAAAACGGCAGTCCTCGCACTTGTCTATCGTGATAGTGGACGTATAATCAAGAAGCCAAAAGTTGCAATTCGTGCAGTTATTAATAATGAACTGCGACCCGGCCAACGATCCAGGTTCACGAACGATGGTTTCGTCAGACTTATCGCAAACAGACACGAAATTTAGCAGCCATTTCCGCAAATCGCTTTCTGCCTGAAAATCTGGCTGGTTCGCCATCGGGGAAGACCATGTTGTTTGACCAGTTGAAGGGTCCATGTTTGAGCGATATGGCCCGTATTTCGACGCACCCGATTGAACAACTTTCTTTTTCACACCTGTCGCAGGAGCTGACTGGCTATTTCCCATAGTTCCTAAGGAGGCGCAAAGGCCCATTCGGCGACACAGAAAGCAGCGCAAAAATGCTGGTTACAGAATTTTTGTAATAATAGTTGTGGATCTACGAGTGCTTTGTGTTACTTTCACACCTCCTGTATCGTTGCCCATTCTTTAACGTTGTGTGTACAAACATTTGAAGCTCCGTCTCAAATTTAAGACGTTCATTTTCTGAAACTATCACTGTTTGTGCCGTACTGTATTAATAATAATCATTATTCCTATTAGAATACAGTAAATTGTAATAAATATAGCTTGGTTTCTCGCCCCTGATTTGATTTCTTATTCTCTTATTCTTTCTTTATTTCACTCGCGGACGACATAATTGCTTCCAGCAGTATCCTCTTGAGTTGGCAATTCCTTGTGTTTATCTCCTTTAGTATAATCTTTACCACATCGTTTGCCAATCCATTCAACCAACTTATCGCCGTGAATAAACTTCAGCTTGCCTTTCAATAATTCGGACCTTTTGCTCGTGAGTCGATTCCAACCCTTGGCGCCACCAAGGGTTGCCTCTTGAAAGTTCGTTTGAAAATTAATGGTTTTCATAACTAGGAACGGGTGTTTTTTTGCATACTCAACGAAACCTTTCATGTGCACTTTTCCATCCGCGGAAGCAACCTTTTTTATGGCCCGCTCCTCGCGTTCTCTGTTTTTGGAATGGTCAACAACATTACCCGCCGCTAGGTTCATTTCTTTGTTACCAAATTCATTAGTTCCCGACAATATCCCTGTTGCCTCGTCGACTAGATGGAGCATTGTGTCGATGTTGATGCCTGAGTCCTCGTCCCCGGTTACATAACCGAAGTACGTGTGTGATGGGAAGTCATGGGGCTCAATCGTACAAAAGTTCCACGAACATATGACATATTCGCCGAGAGAGAGGGTTCCATCGTCGCTCCCGTCTGACCGCAGAAAATGATTTTTTACGTAACGATTTGCACTAACCCCAACGCCTTTGCGGAATTCACGGAAAGAGATCTCCATATTGCCATCTCTGTCAAAATTCCAGAAAGACTCACATAGCCGCACTCTCTCCTTACCATTAAAACCTAAGAAATCAAACAATGCTTTATGTTCCAAAAGATCTTTTCTCTGTACTGGCAACAAGTCTCCCTCAGGTGAACTTCCACACAAACCCATCCTCTTTAAACTTATTTTTAATTACTCACACTCTCTCTCTACTCGATGTTGTTTCCTGGGGGAAGCAAGCCAACCACTTTAGATGTGTGTGTTCGTCTCTTCTTCTATCATGCCAGGTTTTAATGGGCTCACGGCGTCCGAGCAGCGTTCGTGAAATAGAAAATCTAGTGCGCTGAATTAATATGCTTGCTGTCGTTGCAAATGCACTGTTGATCAATTGGTAAAAAAAACTGCAAGGTCATATATGCGAAGATTTGACAAGCGAGATATCACGATATTACGAGGTATAACTAGTGAGTGTTATTAATTACAGTAGACTACTAAGTCGACTACAGACTACATACTCTCTCGTACATGGCTGTTTCGATTACGACACTACTCGTATGGTACATGGTACATTGGTATTAATACATTAATACATTGGTAAGATTATTTCACGCGCGCTTGAAACAAGAAGCTTTACATTCAACTCTCCATCCCATATCTCTGCACTTTCCAGTGAATCATACCGCTAAGTATCTGCAAACTGATAAAAGAAAAGCACACTCGGCGTGTTTGCAGAATAGGACCAGAAAGGTGTTCTTGTGTTATGTCAGTCTCAACAACAGCGTTTGGGTTTTTTATAAGTTCAGGGTTCGCCGCTTGGGCATTTTGCAAAGCAAGGGTCGGACGGCGTAGCGTGGCGGTATCTGTGGACACTGTGCATGCCAGTGAGCATCCTCGACGTGGACGAAGAGATTCTCTCCCTAATGTATTTTGTACACGCGCGGTTCATGACGGAAATGAACCTGACCCACACAATGCCAGTGAGCATCCTCGACGTGGACGAAGAGATTCTCTCCCTAATGCATTTTGTACACGCGCGGTTCACGACGGAAATGAACCTGACCCACAAACGGGTGGCGTGTGCGTGCCAATAAATCTTTCCACAACATTTGCCCAGAGTAAACTTGGCACTTGGCGAGGAAGTGGTCACCCTTCAAGTTATGGCGAAGGCTTTGACTATGGTCGTTCTACGAATCCGACGCGAAATTCATTCGAAAGATGTATTGCTTCAATAGAAGGTGCAAAGTACTGCATCGCCTATTCGTCTGGTGTTAGTGCATTGTCAGCCGTTATCCACTGTTGTAAGCATGGGGATCATATCATTTGCTGCGACGACGCGTATAGCGGGACTCAACGCTTGTTGCGAACGATTGCGGCGCCAATATACAATATTTCGTCTTCTTATGTTGATTTCAATGAAGATGGAAAATTGGCAGCAGAAATTTTTAAATTTCCCAACACGACATTAATAATGTTCGAGACACCTTCGAATCCAACTTTAAAACTCATTGATTTCAAAACAGTCGTCAAAGCCGTGCAAAGGAAGCATATTTTTACAATGTGCGATTCAACATTCATGTCACCCGCGGGACAAAGCCCCCTTACGTTTGGTATCGATATGGTCGTTCACAGCACGACAAAGTATGTCAATGGCCACAGTGATGTTCTTGGGGGCGTCGTGTGCACGAATAATGATAATCTGAAGAAGAAATTGCGTCACTACCAAAATGCGTGTGGATGTGTATTATCGCCATTTGATTCGTACCTTGTGCTTCGGGGAGTAAAAACTTTATCTTTGAGAATGGATCGACACGAGAGTAACGCTTTGAAGTTGGCAAGTTGGCTCGAGCAACACCCTCAGGTTGAATCAGTTCGTTATCCTGGACTTCAGTCACATCCACAGCACGATCTTGCGTGCAAGCAAATGTTCTCGTTTGGCGGCATGATAGCATTCAAAATTAAGGGTGGCTTGAAAGCCGCTCGTACATTTTTGAATCGCGTAAAAGTATTTACCCTTGCCGAGAGCTTAGGTGCAGTTGAAAGTTTGATTGAATCACCTGCCTTGATGACCCACCATAACGTACCCGAAGAACGTTTACGAGAAGCTGGCGTAGCACCCAATTTGATTCGAGTTAGTGTCGGCATTGAGGCTATCGAAGATTTAATACAAGATTTAGATGCCGCTTTCAAAGGGATTGAAACTTGTGAATTTTAATGTGGTGTGTGATGACGCTATTCGGCCACACCTTGCACAACCTTCGTAGTAGTTAGCATAATCAAACAACAATGTTGAGTGAATGTCAGTTCATGATTTTAATTTCATGTAATAACATATGTGATGAACACAGTTTTTATATTAATTCATATATGATACCCTGCTTTTCCGCCAGTAACGGTACTGATGCGCATCACCGTGACACTATATCTAATCGTTCCTCGCCATCTCAATTTACAAAGGATAGTCCTTCTAATATTTCCCAAGTCAGAACCCGGCACGTACAAAAAATTTATACCACTGCTTAGAAAATCAAAAAGGGTATTATTTTTAGAAAAATAGTGATAAGGGGAAATGTTCATCATGCTGTACGGTAGTTCATCTCAGGATGATTAATCAGTCTGTGAAACTTGTTTATTTACGTAATAAATAACAGCAATATTTTTTATATTATGATACCAATTAAATACGAGGACAGCCATCATTAGTTTTACATTGAGGTACGAACCTGCAGTAGTCTGTATAAATAGTATTGGCTGTATCTATATGAATTTTATAGTGTTTTACAGAGAAAGATTCTTTTTGTATTGTTCTTTCTGTTCATAACTTTCATACATTTTTATATACACCCTTCCACCCATTCATGCAAGTAAAGCCTGACTCACCACGTGCATCGCCCAAATTTGGCAGAGTCATTTTCTGCAAATTTACTCAAATGATATTTCGCCAACAAATTATCCAATCGGGCATCCCACTGTCGACAACCAAACATTGTATCACGAAATTGATCATCTAATTCACGTCGCTTATGTCGATTTAACTTTTTGTGCATTCGGGTGACTTCTTCCGATTGGAACTTCACGTATTTTCGATTGCTGCTTGAAACCGGCGAGATTTTCGGGAGTAAAGTGGAGGCTGATATAGATTTTTTGAGTTTTTTTTTTCTTTTTTTCTTTCGGTATTTCTTCTTGTTCGTGATGTTATCTTGATACTCTAAACTCTCTACACTGTCTTTTTTTTCCCGATATAAGCTTGTCTCTTTCGTGATAGAATAAATGGACGAGTGTGACGGAACGGGAAGACCGGCTTCCTCTGCTGCCGACTGATAATACCAGGACATATATGCCTTGAGACTAACACGAGTATCTTCTGTCAATTCTGGACGACAAAATTTTTGCCAGAACTTATCCCAAGTCTTTGCGCGTCGTTTCTTGCCTTTGTCCCTGTCTCTTATCATGGCTTCATACAACCGCCATGTTTCTATGAGTGTTTGTTTCTTGTTTTCGTTTTTTCCTCTCTGATCAGCTCCCGTCTTGCTGTAGGTTGTAGATTTTAAGATATTGCTTTGGTCCGCTTGCATTCGAGTATCTCCCGCAGTCTTTATTCCTTCAAAATTCGAAGAATACTCTTGCAACACTTGTTCGTCTTCCGTTGGTGCCGTCGCTCTATTCTGCGGAGTAAATTTTTCTGCTCCAATACCAATATGCGAATGAACCGGTTTTTGTGCTTCAACTGTATTTAATTGTTCAAGAGCATGTGTTTTCTCTTTTTTTCTGATGCATTTCTTGGCAAATGAATTGATGACGTTGGCGGCATTTTCCATCCGTTTTCCACCATCACAGTGCACTTCGGCAACCGCATTGAATAAAAAACTAAACTGCATGTCGCCAACCAGGGCTTCATATGAGATATCTAAGTCCGCCAATATTTGTTGTTTCGGAACATCTAAGTAGCAACGGAATGAGTTATTGCCTTCGTCGCTATCTTCGACAATGACTAAATTTTCTCCAATCCACTGTAGTATCTTGCTTGGATCGTCATATGGAAAGTGAGAAGGGCAAGCGTGAATTAGTTCGCCAACATTATCACATGTTTCTTCGCATGTTGCAGACCAACCCTCCTTTTTATCATCCACCGCTATAACAAAGGTTTCTCTTTTTCTTACATATCGAATAATAACCGTTTTATCTGAATCACGAACAAATTGACGACCACATTTTTTATGAACAGCTTGAACTTTAACAGCATCGCCAACTTTTGCAAATAGAGTCTGGAACATCATAATAACGGTATTCTCGAAGACGCCCCCTTCAAGTAACAATTGCCCGCATGACCTTTTTATTTTCTCCCTTTCCGTTTGCCCTCAAACTAATAACACGGCAACTTCGATTGTCGAAATACATGCTCTTGTACTGTCCTCAAATTGATCTGGGTGCATGCAAATGCTTGGATCAAGATTGCATTACCTAAACTGGGTTGCTGTTCGTTGTTTGCCTCATTCACCAGATAATTCATTTGTTTATTAGTTGTATCGTAGTCGTCGTCGTCGTCGTAGTAGTAGTAGTAGTAGTAACGAATATATTCACCTTGTGTCATTATTAAGGATCTTTTTAGTATTAGTACGGTAGTAGGTAGACCACGCTGGCAATCAATGAGAACTTTAGAAATTTATTGAAACGAGCGAAACACTTATCGAAATCTTGCTCCACGTTCTGGAAGTTCAAAATTTTGTAGCGACAACCTTGCCCTAGATCCAGTACTGTGCACTACATCGGTTTTGCTTTGGTTTCTCTCTTTGTCATTAAAATCACTAAAATTATGTGATGCGGGGCCTTTTCTTTTTTCAAGCATACTGCAAGCGGTTACAGACCCTTTGCGAATTGGGCTAATAGACCTTCCACCCCCAACAGCAGCACTTCCAGCAGATTGAAATATGTCGGGGTAGCTACTCGCTCTATTAAATGAAAACATAGAGGGGTCGTTATTTGGTCTAGCATAACCTGACCCAAGTCCATGTGTATATTGAGACGCGTTTTGACTCGTGCGTGCCTCCCCAAAACCGCCCGTCAAATTTGGCGTTTCCCCTTTCGCAAGAGCTTGTTTCAACGCACGAATTGCCGTTACCGTGTTCATGGTACCGAATTGACTATCCGTCGAGAGGGGGGAAGGGGGAAAAAAGAAAGTTGGCGTTGATGTACCCAACGTAGCATGGCGAAGGCCGTGACGAACCGGAGGGCGCTCCTGCCTATGGGAATTTTGGACAGACATTGCTTTGTATGCCTCGTAGTTTGGGTCCAGAGCATACTGATGATGCCCACGACTCAAATCGTGAGTCGAAGGTCCAATTGGATGTCCATCCATACCAATATTTGTGGATGGTATCGTGCGAACAGTGTTCCTTGTTCTTTTCGCTGTGCTTCGTTCTACGCGAAGGCGCAAGAATTCTGCAGTTGTTAGTCTTGATTGAGCGATTCCAGCGGGAGGTGCGTCAGGGCGTTTTTGCGCTGGCGCTTTAGGGGGTAGGATACCTGGGAGGTCTGGTTCCTTTTTCTCTTTACTGTGGCATCCTGATGAAGAGTAGGTGCGGGGTTTCCTGGGTTTGATTTCCTTTTTTTTGGCTTTCTTTTTTTTCACTTTAAAAATTTTTGACTTCTTCGCCGTGCTAGATGGACGCAAACTCTCTTGCATTAACGTGTTCCGTTCCCCAACATCCATATTATCGTCAGAGATATCAGATGCACTTCCATCATCCTCCACAAGTGCCCCACTGCCTTCATCGTCCCCGATAATCGATGCCAACAACTTTTCGTCTAGATCGATTCCATGTTGATGACTGGTTTTATGAGCATCAACAGCCGTCAATTTTGGCCGCAGCAGGGCAGGCAGAGCGTCAGCAACTTCAGTGCAGCCTTCCAACCGAAAAAATTCTATCATTGTACGGCAACAGTCTGATCCAATATTTTCAAAATCAGAAGTGCGAAACTGCATGCCAGCCTTCGACCCAATGCTCGCTCCACAAAATGAAGATTCGATGGTATAACTCATTCTGACGCCTAGCTCCCTCCATGTTACTACTCTGGCAGTTGCGGCCTTAGACTTTGATACGTGAAAGCTACTATTGATGAAACTAAAGCTGGGAGACACGATATCTTGTAAATATGGTAATCGCAGTGCACCATAGTCAATTTTGTCATCACCTTCTACCTTCTTGCAACACCCGTACATGAAAACGTTTTTTTTTCTACTGTGACCGTGCAAGTCTAAGTACATTACCAAATCATGCGAGCTTTTTGTGCGCCCAATTAAATCTTTCAAAGCAAAAATAGTCGGGTGCAGAAACTTATTTGTACCCCGCCAGCGCCGATTTAGATCGACCCCACTTAAGTTACAACGGTAATTGCCATTGATTACTCCATCGGGGTTTAGCATCGGGACTATCTTGAAGACAAAATTTTGCCGTAATGTTTGCGCCATTTCTTCGTCGCTGGTCAAAAATTCCAATATTCCTCGCATCATCCAAGATGCATTTGATTCCCCGGGATGTACCCTCGAGGAAATAACAATGTAACGTCGATTTTTTCCATCACCTACCTTTTTTTTTCTTTCTGTGATCGTTAGCAAGGGTACTTCGTTTCCGGCCACACTGTCACATAATTTTTTGTATGTAATGTGGGAACTTCTTTTCTCATCATTACGAAGATATGCTAGTTCCCTTCGTAAATCCGAATATGTGTACGGAACGGACATTGCAAAGAAAACAGTGTCCGCACATCCGAAATCGAACGTGTGAGTCCAAGTCAAATGATACCATTTCTTCATGTCATCTCGGATTCCCAGTCGTGGGTGGCCTTTGTTTCCTCGATAACCAACGTTCTTTCCTGATCTTCTCCATCCCTTCTTGCCAATAATATTCTTCTCTTCGGCAAATTTTGAGTATGTGCATGGCTGCATTCCTTCGTTGTACAAGCTTCCTGATTTCCGCATATTTACAATATTTAGTTTTACCTTCAAACCCTTTGTTGCATTCGCTATTGAAAAAAAATACCATTGGGTATGTCCATTAGTCAACAGGTCATTTTGCAAAAGAAGGTCATATTCCTGAAATAGTTTTCCAGTCTTAACAAGCGTTGCTTGTATGAGATTACCTGATTCAAACATCGAGTCAAAGAGTAATTTAGGTTGCGCTGGCCCCATTAGCTTATGAACATCCACTACAGGGGGTACCTCGTCTAACTCCTCCATGTCACAAAGTTCTGTGTGCGCGTCTGGACGAATGTAAACAATGTCATTGCGTTTGATACAATCTTCTTCGTCCTCCGCGCTCGCAAATATTGGCATGTTGTTTTCAGCTGATGTATATTCTGGCTCTGGGTTTGCAGGAGAGGTAAAATCAAATTGAATCTCCCGGAGTGGACTCGTACGTCGTTTTACACCACATTTTACGGGGACCATATCCTTCTCGTCTGCCTTGAACGACAGCAAAGGCATGGGGCCGCCAATCTCCTCCAAACGTTCGTCTATTGTCAAATCACGGGTCAAATTATATTTGAACATCTCTGCCTCATCCGTACCAGAGTCTCCATCAAAAGAACTCGCGCTCGTCCCAGTACTCGGCCGAGGGTCGGGTGTAGAAGTAGATCTCCTGTCTCCCGAGTCGTCTCCATTCGTCGTTTTCCTCGTAGCGGAAGAAACTGGTATGTTCGAACTCATCCAGGGAAACCAGGTACGCGCGCGCGCACGTTGCTTCGCAAGTTTGGTGAGATCGCGTACAAAAGAGGAGACGTTCCCCAAGTAGCCTGGTGCACTTCTTTGCGCATAAGACTTCTCCACAATGCATTGACACTGAGCTGCTGCCTCCTCCGAAGCAGCAATCATGGCTCAAAGGACATGTGCGACGGTTTGAAACAATTGATCGACCAAGTATGTACGACAATCTCATAAACTAATGCATGTGTAGGTAGGCAAACAGTTCCTTGTGGTACGTAGTCATGCACACATGGATTATGAAATAAAACTGTTGGTGAGAGCTGAGAGGCTGTGAGCTGTGAGTAACGAATTCTTTTATTGATGCGCTGTTGGTATCGTGTTATAATTAGGGTTAATTCAGAATGGATCTGCCGTAAACGAACATCTCTATTTCTATATTTCTATATTTCTAGATATCTGAACATTTATTTAACATCGAACATGGAACACAAAATATGCATCGTTTCATTTCAAGGCACCATCGTTCACCATCGTGTATATTTTGACGACTGGGTCGGGGGTAGACGTAGGTAGATCAATATACCAGAAAGCACACATTGTGATCGGCTAGCGAGCTTCCTGCAACCAGCGTTTACAACGTCCTTTTGATATCTTTATCACCTCATTGCGCGTAGAGTGATGGCCTCTTCACCGCCCTCGATGCCGACGTTCACGACATTTGTTACGACAAAAAGATATGCTGAAGGTGCAATATGCTTGGCTCAATCTTTGTTGTTGTATCACGTTCCGCGCCCAGTTCTTATCATTCAGTCGACGAGAGTGTGTTTCGAATTACTCAAAACTTTAGCTGCGAATGATTTGCCCGTGGATGCCGTAGTTGTTCAACTTCTTCCTGACGAAGAGGCCACCAGCACGAGTGATGTGCCAGAGGGTGAACGCACCCACAATGGTGCTGGGGCCAAATTAGAGTTCGATAGTCCTCGACGGAGCCTTTTTTCGAAAGGAGATCCTTTTGTATACTTAGATTGTGACTTGCTGTGCGTGGCCCCACCGATGGAGAGCTTACGCTCGGCGTTTGAATGTCTTCGAGAAGGAGAATATACTATCGCTGCGGTTCCCCCATTCCGGTTAAAAAAACAAGCATACGGCAATGCTGACGGTGGATTCAATGCGGGTGTCATTCTCTGCCATTCCTGCTCCGTCGATGACATTGAGAAAATAGATAGAGCAGTTGCTAGTGCTATGGAAGAAGCAAAAATAAGTGGCGAATCTGTGACGACGGAAGAGCGAATTTTGAGTGATGTATTTAAAACACGATGGTTGGAGTTGGATCCAAAACTGAACTTAATCAAAAGGGTGTACAAGCACGCGCCACGGCTTTGGCGCAAACTGAGGCAAAACTGTGTATTTGTTCACTACATGGGTGCCAAACCTTGGTTTACACCAGCTGAAAAGGCTCAAGCTGATTGGGATTCAGACGGGTATGATAAATTGGAAAGCATTTGGCATCAAGTTAGGCGAAATCAATTTGCTGACGGGGAAACATTGACACAAGCATTTTTATCTGTGTGATTCGCCTTTTCATTTCTTGACCAACTTACTATACCATGTTCCGTAGTCTAAAACTGTTGCTTAATATGAGTAAATACTGTAACTCAGAACTAATTTTCTGTACAATTTTTATATCCTTTTGAGGACGGTTATACGGTTATATGTAAACAGTATATTGGTATCCTTTTGAAGACGGTAACCAATGTTTGTGATGCCCGTAGGAGCGAAAGCCTTCGGCGGCGGAAGAGGAAACGCCTAAGTCTTATTGATTCCCTTATTCCGCAAAAGATTTGCTGCTGCCTGCTTCTTTGGTAGATTCCCTAAACCCTTGATGTCTTTTCCGGGCTGCAGCGCCATAAAAGGCCTTGCAGTAGACGCCGCTAATTTTTCTTTTCGCTTCAACGGTGACAAAAATGCTTCCTTTAACAGGTTTTCTTGTTCTAGTTCAGTGGCATTCTTCGGAAACTCTGCGTTCCGACGAATAGCCCTGGCGGTCAACTCGCTTATAGTCGACTTCGTGGTGTTCAAAATGCATGATGATAATTCTTGTTGACAAACTTTTAGGCCAGCTTTCATTGTTTTTTCGCAGAGGAAAACGGCACTCGAATTCTTCGTCACGTATTCTTCTGTCTCTGCAAAGACTATTCCATTACCTCCCACTTTCGCTTTCAAATATGATTCTAAACGGTTATTTTCCTTCACCAATCGACTATTTTCCACCTCTAGTTTTCGCTCGATACTTTCTCTTAGAGCGTGAGGGTTTGAACCACTACTAAACGACGACGCATGATGCAAGCTTGCTCCAACCAAACCTCCGCCAGCGTGTCCGCAAAAGATCGCCAAAACCGACGCAATTACAATCGATCGGTTCATATTTTGCGGCTGCTATCGGTGAGCGCGTTGGGTGATCTAAGTAGAAACGCTGGTTTGTAATTTTTCCTCGGTGAGGGTAAGAAGATCGTACTCTTGCGATTGACTCCCGCAGGACACCACGAGAGAAACAAACATCGAGAGCATGAAGACAAATAAACAATATTGGGCCACTACCAACTGTACTCTGTACTCCCCTGTATTCTCACATCTACACAAGATGCTCTGTTATTAGGGCGAACATATGTAGTACGAGTGTAGTCCTCGTTGGGCACATATAGGACATTTCGTGCTATTTGATGAAAACTGAAACACAGTTCCATCCGTTTGATAGGTTCATCCTTAGTTGAGTGTCTCCCCCCCCCCTAAGAATGAAATGAAAATAATCAAGAACACCTCATTCTCAGTTATTCGCTGGTGGAACAGTATAATAACATAATAACAAACAACACCGTAAACGACAAGACGAAGAAGATCGTTCCATGGATATAATCATATAATAATAATAGCGTGTAACATCCGAATCGAACAAGAGACATCATCGTAATATGCATGGTGGTTTTTCTTTGATTAATAATAATACAAGCAATAATACACACGCACTAGATAAAATAAAGGTTCAGAGAAGGAAGTCTGAGTGATGAATACACTCAATCCATCACCTGCTTCTGTCAATTGATGCGGGAAATATGGAACATAGACTCGACGATCCCGGACTGTATAAGTGTCTCGTCCATTTCATTTCACGGCTCGTTTGGGTACTCCTCGGACAATTTAGAGTGTACCGTAGGACAGTTTACAAAAGAGACCACCACCATGCGGGCGCTCTGTGTTTTAGTGTTGGCGTCACTAGTTTATTCGTCACTTTCTCTACCGTCAAACCTGAGGAGGAAGCTACTTCAAGGCGGCTCTGGAAAACAGCAGTCGTGTGCCGAAATTGTAAATAATACCACGCCCAATGGAGGGCTTTCAAATGTGAAAGTGCAATTGTACATGATGTCTGCTTGCAAAGCTGGACAAGCTGCGCTGGGTTCTCTGTTGCCATCTGTGACGTCCTGCCCTAGCTTAACTTTGCACGTAGATTTTATTGGACATGGGACTGCCCAGCAAGGGTTCTCTTCGACGCTTGGTCGAAACGATGTTATTGGTGATGTGTACATGCTTTGTGCACAGCGTATATTTGCAACAAAAGCTGTCGCACCATTAGCAATTCCATATTTCAAGTGTCTCCTCGAAAACGGTGACGACGACTTGGCAGTGTATGGGGAAACTTGCAAGAGTAAAGTCGGCAGCACGGACTTTCAAGAAGCAGTGTACCGTTGTGTCAGAAGCCGAACTGTATCGTTTGCTCTTGAAGAAAGTTTCAAGAGAGCCTCAGACGCAAAGGCAGTCATCTCGCCCACCATTTTTGTCAACGACGAACCGTATTGTGGACCAAGGACCGAAATAGCGCTTGAAGACGCGATTGCGAAAGCCATTCAAGGAATCGGGATGAAGCAATTAGGAGAGTGCAACAAGAACTTCGTCTCGTCTTTGGAACCTGGGTGTGCTGATAAGGGACAGACAGGGTCGTATTCCATTTTGCTCTTTATGATATTGTTCTCGTCGACTGCGACCCTTATGGTAATCGCTTGTTTCGCGGCGTTTCGACGGTATCCTGCCGGTAGATTGAATGATAATTCCCACAACTACTTGCCCCGTGCACTGTGGTTGACAAATCAAGGTCCGAATGGTGCACAACAATCCAGGATGTCAGGAACACCAAGTGATGTTATCGACAATTTTGAGAAAATTAAGTTTCAAAAACTCAGTACCGAAGAAGACGAAGAAGATCAATGTTCTATTTGTATATGCGAATACGAAGCTGGGGAAGAAGTCCTAGTCATGCCGTGCAGTCATAGATTTCATGGGGACTGCATCAAGCAATGGCTAGCCCAAAGCACGAAATGCCCGTTGTGCAACCAGCAAGTTGATCGATCGGGCATGTGCATGGAGCCAACCATTGAAAATGAAGCTATCGAAGAGCAAGGTCCAGCAACAGCAACCGCAGCGTCTCCTTCGTCGGTCGTCCCTTCTGAATAACACACAAACCAATTAACCGTTGTGATTCGACAAGCGGCTATGGTGGCTATCTACATACTATGGTAAATTTACTACAGATAATGATATGGAATTTTAAATGCGAAGTACCGAGTACCGACCTAGCTTCACCAAATTCTGAGATGTGTTCGTTTGGTTCGGTGCTCACCTCAACCACGTGTTGAACGATGAAATGTGCACTCGCGAGCAAGACACTGCTAAGCGCCAAAGTCAGAACCGTCTGTAAACTATTTCTGCACGACTAAACTTTCTGACCGAAGGAGAATATGTGGGAGTACGCGGAAGCTTTTTTGACGGAGCATCCCTTTCTCGTTGTCGTCATACTGTTCGTACTTTATCAAAAATGGATGGCATCTCGTCCGTTTCCAACGATTGAAGGAAGCAAAGTCATTGCTGTTTCTGGAATGAATGAGTGGAAAAAACAAATCGAACGAGGAAAGAGCGAGGGTAAGACTGTTCTGGTTGATTTCTACGCAACCTGGTGCCCTCCATGTCGAGCTGCCGCGCCAGTGTATGCTGATATGAGTATCAAAAATCCCGACGTTATATTTCTGAAAGTCAACGCGGACGAGGTGCCTGCAGTAGCGCAGCAGAATGCCATTCGTGCATATCCGACTTTCAAATGTTTTTCTAATGGCGTCGAAATAGACTCTGTGGAAGGTTGGAATCCTTCTCGTGTAGCAGCGATGATTGAAAGCGGCAAAGACATGTAAACCATTGGACAGAAAGGTTTTCCTTTGAAACGGGAAGAAGGGGTTTCTGAGTGACACAGAGAGTGCAAATGGTTCTTTCGTTTTGCCCCTTAATATGCCGGGTTCATAACTAGACTTTTTGGGTGGCGAATTTAAAATATCTACGTATATAAAAACCAATTTCACAAACATGAGGATGTGTAGAACCTCAGGACATCTTAACAAAACATTCGTTCATATGTTCATATGATAACATCTCGTAATAGTTCACTTTTTTATAACTTATATATCACATTATGATATGATATGATAAAAACAAACAAAATATATATAGTATGATATATATGATATGATATTTTTTAAATTATTAAGTTATCATATCATCATATCATGTTCATTAATTTACTAAGTTCGTAAAAGTTATGATATGAAAAGTCCTAGTAAGGTCAATGCATGAATAATAATATTCATATATTCATTGATGATAAGTTATAACGTTTCTTCATATACGCAATGCTCAGTTTCTATCTCAAGATTGTTGAAGCCATCATTCTTTTCGATTGCAGCAGCCTGCACAGCCGCATCATCCAAGCTTGCTTCAATCGCTGCCCGCTGCACTGCTTCAGCAACCTCAACATGAGCTATAGCACGGTTGATTTCAGATCGCAGTTCTTCGTGTGGAACAGAGTGTGCTTTGCCCAATACTGCATCAAGTGCTACTCGTGCTTTATTCGCAGCTTCTACAGCAGCTACTTCGGGCGAACCTTGCATTTGAAACCGCCAATTGGGTCCAATTTGAGACATGATGCTGTGAAGACGGTGATCGGCCTCTTCAAGATCTTTTATTAAGGGCTCGCTAAGTGTCGAGTGGGTTTCAAAACCCGAAATGTTTGGTCGTCCTGAGAAACCAACCATCGTCAAACCAACTTGGCTTAAATCTGCAACATTGCCTTCTCCTACAATTTTTTGCACTCTTCTTCTGAAGTCTTCTAATTCTTCTTGCAAAACGAGAAAGTCTAATGGCAAACTAAATTCTCGAAAATACAGAATCAGGTTCCAATATATAGTTGGACTACTCGAGCGAAAGCTTTCTGCAGAAGTTAACGCAACACCTCCAGAATTTATTAAGATGGTACGGACTTCTTTTTGAAGCACCCAGCTGCTTAAAGCTTCAAAAAATAATGGTTTTTTGGGCCCTACAGTACCCATCCAATCCTCCGCAGAGCTGAAGACAGTGAATCGAGCGACAAATCGACGGCCACATTTTGGATCCCGGCAAAGCGTAGTGTAGTCGTTCGGATCTTTAACCGAAAATCCTGCCCACACATCTGCAAGCGAGTGAGGCAAATTGCACTTGGGGCATGTTTCACGATCTGTATCTATTTCTAAGGTAGGAAAAACAGTTTCAAGAAGCCGATATCCAGTGCCCCGTGGTGAAATCATTGCCGAGTTCAATGCAACAATTTCCTTCGCTGCACTTTCGGATTCGTGGGGAATGGAAATTTCTAGGTCTTCCTGCTTTCTTTTCACTGGAGTGCAATCGTCTGTACAAGTAGATTCGGTGACCACATTTAAATTTCGATCTTTCATCTTCAATTCTTCGGCTCCGTTCATCTTTTGATTGTTTGACCCCCCTCCACCACCAAGCCGAAATATTGCACCGAAAGATGACTCGCGTTTGACAGAATTGCGACTCGGTGAGCTTGCTGCACTTTTTGAATCGCCCCCTTTCATATTGTCTTCCCACGCATCCATGAGACCATCGGGCAAAGCACCAAGCGTTGGGAGAGCGGTGTCCATCGAAAAGGCGCTGGCAAGGCAAGAGAAAAAAAGAGAGTCTGGCTGTATTCCATCTTCTTTCATGTGCCTCAAGACAAGGACGGCGTGGTGAGTACTACCGCATCTTCCGGACGCATCGATCAGTGAGCGGTAAATCAGCTCGTCTCGCTCGATCATGTCGCGCTTCATTCGCTCGAGAATGTCAAACGCAGCGCCCAAGCGCCTCAGCTTCTGGCGGCGCCGTTTAGCAGCATAATTCCTGGTGGTATCTTTATCACTGTTACTCAGTCCGAAACCGATGTGCTTTTCTGAGCCTTCTTCATCTTTCCCTGTGGGCATTGTAATGGCCGCGACAGTCAAAAACCAAACACAATAGACGGTAGAGTAAAAGCCCAAAAGTTGAGATTCACCACCTTGTGTCAACCAGAACCCAGCAATTTTTTTTCGCGCACTCGCAAACGCACGCTTCGGATCTACAGGAATCGCCGGCAACGGACGAGGATCAATATACATAGATTCGTCTAGGGCAGGAAAGCCATGTGGGTACCGGAACCGCGGAAGATCTACGCCAGGATTTGGCACTGGTAACCCTGCTTTATCTGGGGCGAAGCAAACAACGGTTTTCTGAACATCGTGCTTGACTGATTGTAAGAATGGAGTGGCTAGTTTTCGAAAGGTTAAAAAAGAGCGGTTTTTCTTTTCGTTAATGGACTCGTTGAAGAAAGTAACATCATAGTTTTCTTCCTCCTGATTAACGCGGATACAGTCGTCCATAAACTTAGTGAAACTTAGTGTGCTGCAAAACGTTTGAAGAAACGCCCTGGAAGAATCTTTTTGCGCGCGTAAGAATTCATCGACCAAAAACTCCTTCTGAGACACCGTCGCCTCTTTTTTCTTTTTATTTTGAACAAGCGATTTACTCTTAACAAACTTACCATAATCACGAAGGGAGCTCACAAAAAACCGAAGAAATGCCAAGCGAAGCTTGTGCCAATCTTGATTATTTACTGTTTGATTGTCATCAAAGTCCTGCGGACAAGCTGCAAACGAGTATGCCGAGTCCATTGAAGATAATGTGGTCATTCTCCACACATCTTCGTCACCACCGCCACGCCGAAGCTTTACTGGCTCGGCAATTTCTTGTAATGACAATAAAAGCTTTTGCTCCTCTTTTTCAGGCAAAGCCGTTAAATGAACACTGTCTGGTATGAGTATAATGTCGTTGTCTATGTCTAAAACGACGACAGTGTCTGGAATGTCTTCTCGCAACTGTTCCATCCATGCAGAATTTACCCCGGCAATGAATGGCATCGGTGCATGTATGACACCCACGAGAGCCTTCGGCAAGACTGGAATGTATACATGTTCCCATGAAAAGGGATACATAAATGATATCATACATTCCGCAACGGAAGTAAGTATGGACAATTGGGATGAATGCATCAAAATTTTCTGGTCCAACAACAAACAGTGAAAAAATCCCAATGCAGTTTTGGCAGATATGCATTGAAAAGCCTTATCATAAGGTAAGTCGATATTTTCAATCGGACGGTTCACAGGCGGCCGTGTAAATATAATCTCTTTGTCTGCGATTGAATACAAAATTTTTGCTTTCCCTGAAGGTGGCATGGGTACTTCGTTCATCAAATTACATATATATCGTTCAATAGGAACTTCTAATGGGGACAAGACTAGGCGAAACATAGACGTCAAAATTTCTCGGCACTGACTAATGAAAGGGTGCCTTGTAACTAAGCAAATGCATTTGGGTGCAAACAGCTCGAAACCACCGATACTTCCACCTCTCCTACCTCGACTTCCTCGACTACCTCTGCTACCTCGACTACCTCGACTACCGCGCCTAGTATTTCCCTGAGAGTTAGCAGCATCTTCATTGGCACCCTCCTCGTATAAGCCGCCAATTCCCGCAGCCTGCAAAACAGCGAAAACGGCCGGGGAAACCTCGTCATACATAGTCAAACAGTGTCCGTACAAACGCTCGCCTTGGGCACCAGTCGACACAAAAGTGAAAAATGAAGGAACTGGTGCAACCCTGGAAAATTTAAAGCCGTGGGGAAAACAAAATAACGGCAGTCCCGATGGGAAGGGAGTCCTTTGTGATGCAGATGATTCTGTTGGATACCTATCCTGCACGTGACCTTTAAACACTGTATCTAATATGTTACATGCTTTCATATCATTCAGTTTTTTGGGCGAAGCCTTTGGACTGCTACTTCCAGGACCTATACCATCTCCAATGCTGTCCAAGCCGTTTTCACTTTGCGGTGTCCAATCTTTTAACTGTTGTTGCAATTCCACCGCATCTAGACCAGCGACGGCAAAATATTCACAAACACCAGGAACTTTCTGGTTAGTGTATGCGGAGCCCGCAACCGCAGTCGTGGCCGTCGCGGAACTCGACATGTACAATCACGAGCAGATGTATCCGTCGCAGAGTACTATCGCGGTCGAATGTCCCGGTGGAATGCCTCTAAGCGCACAGTTCAGAATTGGCAGCCAAAGCCCTCTGAATCTCCTCTAATCCTGGGCGATGCACCATCACTAGAAGGATGGTTGGGATTGAGTTGTGGTAGTAGATACAATTCATCTCCATTCCCAACAAGCAGTCCAACAAGGAAATTTTTTAATTTTTTATTTCTCTCCATTCAGACTTGTTGTAGATGACCACGTTATTCATCGGTAGTGTTGGTTTTGTGCTGCTGTACATGCTATGCATGCAGTCTACGAGTTCGTGTAGTCATTATTCGGTATCTACCTAGTACTGTACCGTACAGAATGAACATTTTAACGGCAGACGACCGACAGAAGACATGTGAAGCTAGACTACGAGGACACTAAATATCTCATTCTCTATGTATACCACGTACACCACAACTGTGTACTGTACCGTTATGTCACCGGACGGCAACCACATGCCTTCATTCATGCCCGTACGCACACTAATAATAACGAACGAGAACGAAACAAAATTATCAGGTCTCGTTACTTGTGCGGAAACGAGCGCAAATGAATGAGTCAATGAGAGAGGGATAACGGCGTACAATATGAACACGCGGACTCCACAAGACATAGACATGCACACTTGCCATTTAAGCAAACCTACCCGGAGGAAGATAAGTGCTAAGTACGCCATTTAAGCCCGTGAGGGAACACCGTCCACATGTACACTGTATATGCAGCTGAGACAATGCCGAGTTTTTCGTAAGAGACAGACAAATCCACGTAGCCTTGTAACTCTTTGTGTGGCATGGCTGGTTCACATGAAGAGGAATTGGACAAAATGCCATTAGAAGATTTTGTCATCAACGGGCAGTCTAAACTAGATTTGTTTCACCACGCTGAAAGAGGTCATGGGACTGGTGCTGCTGTACTCGGCTTATCAGGTACAGACGAGAGTGAAACAGATGGTGGCGCGGGAGTTTCGACAGAGGAG
>JACKZZ010015527.1_pt1 | contig 30850 bp, 16 predicted proteins | sample 8027871 | NCBI WGS metagenome assembly JACKZZ01 (sample SAMN15724774, study PRJNA655200) | protist metagenome | isolation source: fluorescence activated cell sorting (FACS) single amplified genomes of... | place: USA: West Boothbay Harbor, Gulf of Maine | collected 2000-07-19
CCAGTCGAGGTTTGGGAGGGCGTTTCGAGGGTACGACTTCGTTGACCATATGATTATGATTATCTGATCCATCTAATCCATCAGCAGCTTTACTATTAGATGTGCGCGACGAATCTGAAGTTACAGTAGATTTTGAGGGTATTCGTATTCGTATTCGTATTACCCAACTAGCTAGTCTAGTGGGTTTGGCTTGTAACTGTTTGTTTGGTCTGAGACTGCGTGACTTGTCCCTGCATAGCAGCGACAAGCCGTGTCGCTTGCTGTCCCAAAAGTAGTCTAAAAAGTCTAAAATCAAGTAACTGTAGAGTTGGCGTTAGTAGTCTAAAAAAGTCTAAAGTCAAGTGACTGTAGGGCTGTCGAAAGTAGTCTAAAAAGTCTAAAGTCAAGTACTGCAGGGCTGAAACTGCTAAGTTAAGTATGTAACGGTGCCTTTAGCGGGTAAATTATCAGATTCAGCACCATGCAATGGACCTGATCCTCGACCGGCAGTGGCGGAAGTATCAGAATCCGACTCCCTGTTGGAAGTCGATTGGTCGTTCTCAGTGTTTTGAGAAAAGGTAGCTTCTGTGCTCTGTGACTCAGACTCAGACTGTGACCCATTACCGGAGACAACCTCTTCGCTCCCTTCTGGTTCAAACCACGACGCCGGAAGCCATCTCTTCGGTAACCCACAAAAAAGCCAATTCAAAAGCCCCATCACCCTCCACAGCAGTCTTCTAAAGCAGCTCACATTATCTAAGTCTTCCTCCGTCGAACTTGTAGTTGTTTTTTTGGCAGCTTGTTGAGAGTTATCAGGTCCATTGGCAGCTCCAGAGGCCCCCAAGTTGGAACTTCCAGTGGCGGTGGCTTGATTGGGATTCCCAGCAGGTCCCGCTGGACTTATGTCACTGGGAGAATCAGAATCTGCACCGTCCATAAAACTTGCGTCTGAGGTTTTCATTTCGGGTGCATGATACCGTCTGACAGCCACATTCGCTCCATCAGAATTCTTACGTTCGTAAGTTTCGGGAGAGGTACCCACTGCGTACTGGGGCACCACATTGAGGAGCAGGATTTTTTTGAGGAGATGGAACCTCATGGTTGAGAAACTTGTGATGTGGTAAATTTAATTACAACTTTAACTGAAGAGTATGATCTGACTTGAGTCTGACTAAAATCTAGTGAGATTCAAATATAATTCAAAAAGACAAGTCACTCTTTATGAACGTTAACAAGCTACAAACTTTGAAAAATGGGGCTTCGATACACACTACGTGGCGAAGTCGAACAAGTGAAACGTTGTTCACTGCAAGAAACATATAGATTGGCAAGATTAATAAGTAACAGCCGGATGTGGATTCGATCGGAATCTTAAAATCGTTAATCTAATCTGGCACTTCAAAAAACATCTGTAACGTCGTCATTCGTCACGTCACGATCCAAAGGCAAAGCAATTTGAGATAGAAATTTAAAAAGAACTTTGCATGTGTCTGACAGAGTCCAGACGCCTCCGTGAACAAAATTGTTAACTTAGTACTTACTTATCAAATTTATAATTTTTATGGCATCTCATTGGCATTCCGAAAGCATCAAAATTATTCAGACGCGAAATTCAAATAGAATACAACTTGAACATGGATTAACAATGTTTGAATCACGGTTATAAACTTCAACTTCGGAATCGACATCGTGATGTTCCTGCCATCTGCTCCGTGCATAGCAATATCCATCTTGTAACACAGAAAGGAGAAAAAGCTCAAGATAAATCTAGATCATCATCATGCTTTTAAAAACGATGAATTGAAGCTGATTCAATTATTTTTTTCAATTTGCAGTGTAGTTTGAGCCTTGGAATCGAGGACAAAGTCATAATTATCTTATAATATCAGTGTCAGCTCCCTAGTATCTTTTCGACAACCTCGCGGAGCTCCGGTGAGATAGAGTCTCGGCTTGCGATATCCCTAAGGCAGTGCTCAATCTCACCCTTCCAAACCCCACCCAATCTCGACCTATAGGTACCAAATCGCATGGCCGTCCGCGCCGCAACCTGGCCATTACCAAAACTATCAAGTCGTAAAATCTCGTCCTTCACAAATCGGTAGCCCGGACAGACTATATTATACTCAGTCTCATCTGATCTAGTGATGGAGCCGGACTCAGAAACTTTAGCTAATGGTGAGTCTGATTCATCTGATTCAGTTCCAGTACAGTTACTACTGGTACAGTGAAGCATCTCCGGGTTCTGCGTGAGCGCCCCAACCAGGCTCCTCCAGCGGTTGGGGTTGGAGAGAGATACATCTCCACCGAAGTCCGCGTGGGAGGGGAGACTGTCACTGTGACTGGAGGTGAGGTGAGTGAGGTTTGAGATTGATTCTGATTCTGAACTGCTTGAGTTACTGTTATCGTGAGAATCATGGATGTCACTGTGATCAAATTCATTGTAAATTCCACCTTTCGATTCGGATTCCGATTTGCTAGCATTATTACTGAGATACCTCGCCTGTACCATGAACCACTTGTTAATAAGAAGGCTGTCCTGTCGTTTGGTGGCGAAGTCGTGGAAGTCACCTAATGCGCCCGAAGCTGATGAATGAGCATCGGTATTATTTGCGCTATGACTGTAGTTAAGATGTCCAACTAGAACTTTCAGGGCTCCCAGCTTCTCCGTCAGGTTCCCATTTTCAGGACAGCATGACTTCTTATATTGCCTGTGCGCCAAGTCGGGGTCGTTGAGCAGGGCAAGAATAGCGTTTTTTAGCCGCCGAGTTCCGATCGCGGTTTGAGTGAGGTCGTAGGAGACAGATTCAGATTCAGAATCAGATTCTGAAGTTGAACTCTGGGAGGATTCAGAGGATTCAGAAGATTCAGTCACAGTCACAGTCACGCAGTCTTCGTAGATCTCGCGGAGGAGCGGGGCTAGGCCTGAATCTGAATCAGAATCTGACTCAGAACTCGAACTTGAGCCTCCAACAATTCCCTTCCTCACCCCGGATAGCGCCGCTGAAAGTAGATTGGGGTTTATTTGTTCTGAAGTTCTTATCGTGTTCAGCACCGTGTCAAAATCCGGAATTTCCAGGGTTTGGGCGACGACCATCGCGGAGAATCCCGGCTTCCGATCTCTATACGACTCCAGCACTGATCGGAGCGAGCTGCGGAGAACTTGAAGGGTTGAACTTGAAGTTGAACTTGTGTCACCAGTGACTGTGACTGTCGATGTTCCCCCAATCTCCTTCCCATACAGCTCATCAGCCGTCAAACACATCAACTTGAAAGAGGCTTCGTACCGGGCAAACGGGTCCGAGTCAAACGCGACCAAAGCGCCCAAGTCTTCGAGGCTATAATTATACTCTATCTTGACAGGCGCGCCGAAGCCGCGATTTAAGCTAGGGATTAGATCTAATTCTGTATTTTTTGAATCCGACTCTGCACTGGTATCCACCTCCACCTCACACATCACCATCTCCCTCTGCGTCAAGTGGAAGACCTGCGGTTTTATTACCTCGGTAACTAAATTGTTGTTGTCACTACCATCAGCCCGCAGCACCGCGAAGCGTAGCGGGATGTGCAAAACTTCTGTGACCGCTGAGAACTCCGAATCCGCCTGTGAAGCGATGAACTTCACCTTGACTCTCTTAGCAGTAGACTGAGTAGTATCATTTCCAGAAGCGTTTCCAGAAACATTGTCAGGTCCCTCTACCTCCTCCACCACCTTCCTCACCCGCACCGTGGGCGTACCCTTGGTTGAGTACCACTTGCGAAAGAGGTCTAGGTTACCGGTGTAAAGATCATCATCAGATGCACCAGAGGCTGAACTAGTCATCGAATCTGCCTTTACCCCCTGTAAAAGTTGTCTCTCCATCGCTTCCAAAAAAGCCTCACAATCCACGGCCTTTCCGTCACAACCCCCAAAATAATCGTCCATACCCCGCAAAAACCTCCCTTCCCCAAGTATCGTGTACAGCATCCGAATCACCTCGGCCCCCTTCTCGTAAACTGTTGCAGTGTAGAAATTATCGATCTTCTCGTAGCTGTCGGGGCGGATGGCGTGGGATAGGGGGTTTTCTACGGCGTCCTCCGGAAACTGGTGCCCCCGCAGCAGCTTCACCTGGTCCACGCGGGCGGAGGGGCCGTAGAGACCCCCTATATCAGACTGAGAACTGTGAGAACTTCCACCCAGGCTCGCGAACCACTGCTCGCGGAACACAGTTAAACCCTCTTTTAGCGTTAACTGGAACCAGTCTCGACACGTCACCCTGTTGCCCGTAAAGTTGTGGAAGTACTCGTGGGCGACCACGGACTCTATGGCTTCGAAGTCGGAATCCGTGCAGGAGTTTCCGTCCGGGGAGGCGAGGATCAGCTTGTCGTTGAAGATATTTAGGGACTTGTTCTCCATAGCACCCATGTTAAACGAGCTTACCGCAACTATGTTGAAGATAGAGAGGTCGTAGCTCAGCCCAAAAACCTGCTCATCAAATCTCATAGACTTAACTAAGCTGTCCATCGCAAACGTGAGGTGGGGTTTGGGCTTGGAGGTTTCCGAGAAGACGCGGAGGGTGACGGGGCGGGGAGGATCATAATTTGAATTGTTAGGATCTAAGTTCAACTGAATCAAGTTGGCACTGTCACTGTCTCCACTGCCAATTTCAAACCTGGACTGCGATGCTGCAGGTATAAATTGTCTTTCAATATAGTGCAGGTTCCCCGCGACGAGCGCGAAGAGGTAGCAGGGCTTTGGGTGTGGATCGTGGAAGACGGCGTAGTGACGGGTTGTGGCTGTTGAACTTGAGGCTGAAGTTGAAGTTGTACTGTGGCCTGCTGAATCTATCTTTCCGCTCTCCACCATATTTCCGTTGGATAAAAGCACGGGAAAGTCCCCTGTGTCTGTACTCCCAGGCGCCTCCACCCTACACGTATAGACAGACATAACGTCTGGGCGATCAGGGAAAAAGGTTAACTGTCTGAAGCCCTCGGCCTCCATTTGGGTGATGTAGAGCTTGGAGGTGGAGGGCTTAGCCTCTGCAGCTACAGCCTCACCAGATTCAGAAGTACTCGCACTGATATCAGCTGTGTACAACCCCGACCCTGTTTTGTTTTTTTCTGGAAAGAGCCTGACCTTGGTGTGTATCTGGAAACTCTGATGAGAGCTTAGACTCTGATCATGGACGGACTCCAAAGCATGATCGAATATCTCGAGTTTCCGGGCGGGGTCCGAATCGCTCAGGTGGTCGGGCTTGAAGATGCGGTAATGCTTCTCGGGCTGTAGCGCAATCGCGTTTGAGGAGCCCTGCGTTGGTGCAGATAGTTTCAGCTCGAGCAGCTCCAGGGACCTGTCGCCGTCGAGAATAAGCGATGGGCTCTTCACTGTCTGAGATGAATTTGACTCAGCGCTCGTAGATTCACGAACTCCAGCTTCTGCATCCAGGTTTCGTTCAATATCGAGAATCGATGTGACTTCTGTGTGGTAATCATTCTCAGCTGAATTAGCATCTTTCAAGTGTAGTCTTACATCCAGATTGACCTTTCTGACCCAGTACGCCGGAGGTTTATAATCCAAACGATGAATGAGGCGAGAGCTTGAGGCTGAGCTTGAAGTTGAGCTGAGGCTCGAATTTGAAATCTCTGCTGCATCCGGATCTGAATCTTCTGCCAGTGTAGATGCTGGTGACGAAGTACCAACTTGACTCTGAGTTTGAGAGGCGCCCGCAGCGCTGCAGCTGGTAGAGAAACCGCGTACGAAGTTTGAGTGAGGAGTTACTGGAATTAGGTCAAGTCTGGAACTGGTACTGTAGCTGTGATTGTGTCCTAGTCTTGACTGGAGGGGACGAGAAATTGAGTCAGGATAGAAGGAGGGAAATTTGGGGAGACTGCGTAGAATTCTGTGACGTGCAGGGGTAAGTACGCTAGAAATTCGGGGACACTTCATTTTGTACAATGACATTGAATTAGCAATTTAAATTTAGCATTAACTTAGCCTGAGCTGATTACCCAGTACTTACTCAGTGACAGTCTGAAGGTGCGTGCGGCTAAAAATTTAAAAATGATTTAGGTTTTGTAACATATCCATGCAGTATTCGATGTCTGGATCATCATGCTTGTTAAATGTACGACCCGCAAAAGTCATGCAAGTATAGTCATGCAAGATTTTAAAGTTAATACGTTAAAATTTAAAAATGTAAGTGGATCAATAATTGAGTAAGTCAAACTTATAAGTAGCTCTGGTACTTATCTCACTAAATTACTTAGCTCAAGTACCACATGCAGGAATCATCTCCAGATAGTATTAGACAGCGTACTGGTATAGAGATTTGAATGCAATTTGGCATTAAGTTAAACACGCCGCGATACGTCAACAAAAAAAAACGGAGTAAGAAGCGCATCAACAAATCAGAACCAAACGGATCTGCATCGGTCAGGGACATTCACATAGCACGGAAAAAAGAAATCAGAACTGTACGTTGAACAAACGAAGTCAGACGTTGCTGCAGATTTGAGAACATCGTGTGTTCGATACAGACAGCAATACAAATGAGTATCGGCAGAGGCAGCAAGCTGCGGAATCGATACCATCTAGACTGCCAGCCACTGACATACGATTATGGCTGCAAGTAGCTACAATCCTGTCAAGCTTTAAACTCTTTTCTGTGCGACAATCTGAATCAATGTTGTACGGGGATCAGACAGGCTACAAAGATAATTATACATCAGAGACAGCATGCATACAGTGACACAAACCAATCATACCGCCTAAATCCAAACCACTACACACTCCCACACATCTCATCGGTACATCCTACCTCTTCCAGGATAGAGATGATCTCCTTTATCTTCTTGTACCACTCTTCTCCATAGCAACCTTTATGACTTCCACTATGTCCCACCGCGCTCGCCTCTTTCTCCGCCTCGCCCAGATGCCACTTCGCGTACTGCCACGCTGTCCACCCCTTCGGCTTGAGATCATTATCATTCTCCGATTTACCATGATTCGACACATCCCGAAACTGCAGCAGTGACTCAAGCGTAACAAACCCGCAGCGCTCTTTCTGACTCGTAAAACAATTGTATTTTTCCAGAGCTTCTTTAACTTTTTCGGGATCAATCTCGTCCACGGCTTTGTGCAGCAGCGAGAAGGCGTTCTTTTTGATTTCACCGTATTGCAATCCCCCATAGTTTCCCTTCTTCTCCCACGGTTTCTTCCAGTTGATCTCGCTCTCAGTCGTCGGAGTAGAATCCGGAGACCCCAGAGCAGCCCACGCCCGCCGAAGCACCTGCAGGTCTTTCAAAAAATCAGGAAATTGATGCTGGATGTAAAAAGAGAACGCGTACATCAGGTTGACCCTTGAACTTCTGGTTGACGGCTTGTTGTCCCACATATATCTGTAGATCTCATCCTGTACATGTGCGCGACGACCGATGAATTCCTCCCTAGCTTGCTCGTAAGGCCCCCAGGTCTTGAAATCGTAGTGAGAGGGATCAGTATCCATAATATGTTTCGGCATTTCCTCGCAGACGAAGGTCGTGAACTTCGTGAACCAATTCCCACTCGGATGACCAGCGTTTCTCTGATCTTCCTCAGTCCACTTTTTTTTGTCATTCACAAACTTTCTCATATGTACCGTTCCTGGGCCGAGCTCCTCGAAGTAATACTTCTCATACTTCTTAGGATCATTTATGGTCTGAGCAAAGAAAGCGTCCTTGGCCCAGTCCTGCCGCAAGTGAGAGCCTATACTTCGGAGAGCTCTGTTGTTGTTCTGGAACTGCAACTCTTGACTTGTTCCTGGCTGGTAGATGCCAGAGTCACTCACCGTAAGTGTTGTTGGAATAGTGGGTGCTGCGGTCTGTCTCGCTGATTCTGGAGAGGCTGAAGCTGATCCTGTGGTCGGGCTCGGTACGTAATCAGGATGACATGTGGTCAGTGAGTCTGCAGGTGGCGGTACCTTGTAGTTGTCTCTTAGCGTCTGCTGCACGTAATTTAGCACACTCAGAAAATTAAAACCGTGATGAGCAGAATGAAATTCTTTTAGACACGTCGCCCACCAGATTTTTTCGGGTGGCATACCACTTTGAATAAGCGGCTCGATATCCAGAAACTTCGCCATGTTAAGCCGCCTGATGAGTTGAGTGAGCGAGTCGCGACCCATTGTTGCGTGTTTAAAACCAGTATGAATAGCCTTCAGTATGAAAGAAAACTTGGGATCACAATTCCGAATCTGACCTTGAACTTGTAGATCCAGTATTGTGAGACAGCCCATGTCAATCAGCGCCTGTGTCCACAACTGCAGTCCCTCGCCTCGGATTTCTGGATACACGCGATCAATGTCATCTTCGTCGCAGAGCCAGAGGTATTGGAGCTTCTCGATAGAAGCAAGAAATTCTAAATCATCAGGACCATAACCACGGTTGTTCACGAGCACCTCACCACAGATATCCATCACAGTGACTTCTGATGCACCACAGTCTGATACAGTGTCTTCAGTATTGGGTGTTGCTGTAGTTGTGGGATCACTTGCAGTTGGAAGGGCTTCATCGACGTCATCGATATCCGAGTCGGAAGATTCATCATCGTTTCTCCCAGAAGCACCGTAGCCGCCTGACCCTGCGACCTGTCCAGCGTTATCATTTTGACCAAGACTTAGACCATCATCGGTAACGCGCGAAGTCGCTGCAGCCCTCAGTTCGTCGATAAACTTTTCAAGTTCACTCTTAGCACCACTCCTCCCCCCTGTCACGCGGAAGAACTGAGCGTAGTTTTCACTCTGCCGAAATTCAGCCTCTACGGCTTGCAGCAGTTCGTTTTTCTTCTCCTCCGGCCAAGAACTTCCCTCAGCAGGCGGAACCAATCCGATTATTGACATTGCTCGATTGAAAGTAGCTTTCAGCTTTGCAAAATCAGTGTGATCCGGCAGCCGCAGCATAGACTCTGTAAACACACGCACATTTTCCACGGAGCCATACTTTCCCACAAAGTCTTTACGCGTAACATAGGCGCCCCTGTTCATGAAGTAAAATTTTGTAATATTCGTACTATCCTGAACAGCAAGGAGTGTGTGTTTTTGGCATACTTTTAAAAGCTTCGCTCTTTTCTGTGCTTCGTCGAGATCGTTCCAGTTATTTTCCAGCATGTGTTGGTGCTTGGGGCTCTTGATATGGGCTTCCTGGCACTCGACCAGCGATGTTTCTCCCCTGACAGTCTTCTCACAGAGCATGCAGTGGACATACTCACCATTTTTAGTATGAAGGACACAGAAAGGTTGGAGCCCGCCTGATTTCTGTAAGTATGGGTAGTACTTCCGAGTACCCGAAGTGTATACTTGGTTGAAGGTCTCAGAATGCGACATGATGATGGTTGGTAAACTTAGACTTTTAAAAGGAGATTGATGTACTAAGTGAAACTTAAAGCTATCAGCCAAAATTTTACTTTCACTATGGTAAAAATAAGATTTAAATTACTTAAACTTTGGATTTAGCGCTATTATCATTATACAGAAGACTGTCACTATGGATATGGTCTTTGAACACTATTACCTATCGACGATGATGATTCAGAAGCACTGGTCATTAGTTAATATTTTTATTGAGGGCTGAGATGTCAGTATTGCTGAAACATTTCGCGAGAAGTCACATGCTGCCAGACTGTGGTGAAAATTTTGGTCGACGACACTAGCTCAAGAAGGCTAAATTTGAAGTAGAGTATCACATTGAATGGTAGCTGCACAGATTCAAAAGTCAAAATCAGAGTCAGCGATTTTCTCCAGCCGATTTCATAAAGGTCAATTCAGCGAAAATCGTGATTGTGAAAACATCGAAAATATACAGAGTCGCGATGAGAACATGTCATTGTACCGTATACGATTTTGATATTATAGGTCGGCTCAAAGTTTATTGACATGATAGAGTCAAGTTTCAACATGCTACACTCAGACCGAGCTACGCCTAATGACCTTGAGGTAAGTGGCATAACCTAAAATGTGTTTTCACTTCATAGCATAGATCCAATGTTTCTGAGTCATTCAGATTCAGATCGTTCCAACTCGAGTCCCAAATATAAAATTTCTGGTAACAGCACACAAACATCGATACTGGCAGCCGCACAGTGTCAGTTTAGTGTAACAAGTGGATAAGAATCAAAGTCAACCAGCCCCAGAATCAGATTTGTAACTTACACACTCTACGCTAGAAAGTATATAGAGATCTTTGGCTCTAGAAACTATACAATCTAAATACTTGATGACGTACTACCACATGTTCTGATTCTAACAAGTCCGCCTCATGAAGGAGCTGGATTGACTCCGAGTCTAAAACAGTACTTAATAACTTCATCTTGGTATATGATGCACTCCCAGACAAATTGGAGTTGAGACATCATGATTGAGTAAAACTTAGTCTTAGATTCTAGTGATTTTTTTGCTACAGTTATAAAATCAAACTTTCAATGGTGGCTTACTCTTATAAGATCAAGATATGATACGACCACCGTCAATATTTCTTATGTACCTACACATTCAAAAGACCTATATCAGTAATCATGATTCAGACATACATCATTTTTCAAAAACACATCAGATTCAGACTGAAAACTACCACTACCTCATCCTCTCCGCTTCTCAGGATCCTTCAGATTGTCAGACTCATTAATAAAATGCAAAGCTACTGCTTCGATGCCCGATCCCCCTTGCCACCCGAAATTTTCTTCCCTTTGCCATTTGAAGTTTTTCCCTTAGAACCAGGACTTGGGCTCCTCCCCCTCCTCTTGCCTTTCGAGGCCTTGCTATTCGAGCCATCCTTCCCACCAGCAGCATTCTTGCTTTTACCCTTCTCTCCCTGACCCGTCTTACCCGTGCCTGGGTCTGACCCACCTTTCCTCCCCCAGCTCTCATTTTTCTTACCTCCAGAATGATGGAATCCACCCGAGTTCTTCTTCTTCTCCTCTCTGATATAACCTCTATCCACAAGACCAGCAGAGTTGAAAAGCGACGCCGGCTCCCACTTCAACTTGGTCTCACCCAGCCCCAGCAGCTTCGCACGGCCCCGGGCAGCATCATCATTTGAATTAAAATCTGCAGAACTAGCCTGGAGCAAGTATCCCGCATTCCCGATACTTGGAACCTTCTTCCAGTACCCATCCTCTTTTCTCCACTCGAAATCCCAAACGACCCGATAACAATACCCGAGCGCAAATTTATCTAAGGACTCCTTTGAATTGAGTGGCCCAAAAGTCAACTCTCCAGACTCAAGTTTCTCACCAGGTCTCAGCTTCAGCAGTTTTTGCCCGAGCTCGGTACTGATTTTAACTGTCCAATTGTCACTGCGTTGGGTCGACAAGAAGGGTTTTGATTTTTTCAGCTGCTCGGCGTCGCCCGATATTTGGGAGAGGGTGATGTGGGTGGACTTCTCGGTGGTATCGTGGCTGAGCTTGAAGACCAAGCCTTCGTTGAAGTGTAACTCGCGGAGGCTTTCGGCGTTAGCGGATGTCATCGTGTTCGTGCTGCAGGTGAAGGCTGGGGAGAAGGTATGGAGAATTTTGAAAGTATTAACTCGTACAGCTCTGTAGCTGGATGTCATTGAGGCTAGATAAAACTATAAGTCATCCAGAGACTAAGTCTATTCGAGCAAATTCTCTGAGTCAAGATATAATTTGGATGAGGTTGATTTCTTAGAGATGACCCGATACCTACATGATGTCTTGATATTATCATATCCAAAACACAGCACAGCTCAAGAACTCACGTCGCGGAACCGTCCTCTCCGAAAAAAGTGCACCCCAAATACTTCCGATTGATTTAGCCACAATGCTTCTGAACTTCGCTATTGTAAAGTCAATACCATTAAACTGCCCACTTTTATCAACCCAATCTGTATCGCGTATCTTGGTAAATGTGATTTCCTCGATTATGGAATTCAGGCGGTACTTGTAGTACAACCACTGCACCCCATCGTGGTTTTTCGGATCATCCGAATCATACATCAAGAGCGGCGCCTTCAACACGGTACTCCTCGTAGTACAACCCACGATCCCCGACACTCCCCGGCTCCAACAGTCCAGCAATAACTTCAAAACTTTCTCAGTTTGTTTCTGGTCTGCCGCTGCAGAGGCATCGGGCAGCTTAGCACAAGTCACGTACAGTGGTGAATCATCTGCATCAACAAGATCAAAGGGCGCGTAGATTATGCACTTCAGCTTCTGCTCACCCTCACCTATAGTAGCGTACTGGACCGTGAAGTGGTGGTTTGATGCGGCTCTAATGACATCTGGATTCGTTTTATCGTCTAGAATCCTGTTATGGCCTATTTTTCCGGCGATGGTTCGGATGAACTGCTGCCCAACATGGTTTTTGTTCTGGCGAAGGTAGGGCCGGTGGGCGATGAAGAGGATTGGTTTTGGGCTTTTGGATACCGAACCAGACTTCAAAGTAGATGATGTCGGAGGTACGAAGTATTGTGTTGCGGTGAAACTCTGGGTGTTGCTCGTGGTGGGGTAGCGGCTGGAGGGATTAGATAGTAATCAGTATTTAAGCAAGATCTAGTAGCTGAAACCATTATTAATATCACGTCCATGTAACACAGGCAAAAAAAGTTACCACTTGAAATTAGACTAAATCTACGATCAAGTCTGCTACCGCATGCTTCGCTAAACTTAAGTGAGATAACAAGATCAATCCACTGGAAAGTTAGCTGCGTTCCTAACTTCATGCAACAGTCTGAGTAACAGTTCTACGACGCGGCATCACAATCATTATCATAATCCCAAACTCCAACTTACTTCAAAAATAAATCAATCAGACAGCCTCCCCTGATCACGACGTCAACATCGGTGATCCCCATTTGCTCAGCCGCCCTGAGCGCATCAAGAGGACTCAGCATCTCCTCCGGCTCCACCACATATCCATTAAACGCACGGTCCTGCTGTTTGAAGGGCTCACCCTTGCTGTCTCCCGCGTCGAGCACCTTCTTGAATTCCTCCAACTTATCATCAATCTCCTGCTGCTTTCCTCCCGGTAGCTTCCCCCTAACCGTCCCCTCCTCCAGCACCTTCTGATTCTCCGCAATCTCAATAATCGGTACCTGCTGGTTTTTCTTGTTCCCCCGCAACGCCAGCTCCCTCCTTTCCTTCGTTTTCAGCACCTTACCAAACTCCGCCAGCTCCACCGCCAACCCCTTGCTGCTCACCACCCTCGGCTTTAAGCCCGTCTTTCTATCTGGATAGAGTAAATCAACCGCGTCCTTCACAAGCGTAACTTTATTCTGAAGATTTGGATTGTTCTTATTCTTTTCAGCCTGCATCATTCCCGTGGTGACTTCGTCGGTGATCCTCTCCAGGTTGCGCTCTTGAAGTTGTCTATATTTTTCCTCAACCTCCCGGGCTTTTATATCCTCCGGCTGGCCGCCGTGAGTCCTTCGGTACATGAAGTCCAAGTCCTGGTATTTTTCCTCGGCCCCGATCTGCAGCTCCAAATCCGTTGGATTAAGGGGGATTAGGGTCAGGCTGGTGTCTTTATTTTTTTTGTTCTGGTTTGGAGTTTGACCTTGGGCGTTTGCATCGGACTTACCACCGCCCTTCTTCTTTTTCTTCGACCCAGATGGAGGTGGTGAGGGAGACGTGGAGCTTGCGGGTGGGTTTGGGATCTGTTGGTCTTGGGAGTTATGGTTGGTATTAGATTTGCTCGGTGACTCAGCACTGTTACCGGTGCAGAGCTTCTTCAGATCAGCCTGAGGTAGAACGCGGAGTAGAGGGGGGGCATCAGGATGCGAGACGGGCAAGACCCTTTTCGGGTTCGAGGCAGGTAAGCTCGCGTTGAGGCCGTAGCGGCCTATCTTGCTGACCTCGAAGAATCCAGACATGGTTACTAGTTAAGTGCGTGTGTGATATGATAATGTAGTGAACTTGAATTTTAAGGTAAGATCAGATCTTAAAGCCTTAGCTGGTGCTGAGATCGAGAGGTTAATAATACTTCAGACAACTGTAACTATATCATATGCTAAATCTGTGACTACTAGGTAGGCTTAGGCAGCGTCTATTCAAAACGACATACGAAAACAATTGTTCTGATAAGTTTAACTTAGTCTTAGACTTTTATCGAGACAGTTACTACATATTGGAGGCTGCATATAATGATTCGTGGAATCTAAGACTAAATCAACATCAACTTGAACCCTGCTAGATTAGTGGCTTAGAATCATTTGAATTGGTCCAGGTCTGAGTACGGATTATGCACAGCTACAGTGTAAGTCTTGTCTGAGTCCAACAGTAAAGTCCCTACCCAACAGCACATTGTCACACAGTTGCAACACACAGCGAAATAATCTTTTTGTGAAAATCTACATCGTGACACACCAGAGCGCATGAGAACATCTCATAATTCTGGAATTACGGGCAACTCAAACTTTTTGTAGACCACAGTCAATGAATAAAAGATCACGGATTGAATCCATATGATCATCTTTGTTCTCGATCATCATCTACGAAGAACCTACAGCTGCAGCAGCCGAGCTTTTTTAACAACTATTATTGTACTTGACAGAGTCAGAGACTGACACAGCTTCTGTCTAATTCAAAAATGCATCTACATCATTCTATATTAAATTGCTAGTAATAGAACTTAGTTCAGGTACCGCCACACTGAAGGATGAGCTATGCGATCTGGAATTCATAGAGAGGTGAATTTATGGCTATGCAATATAAGTTGAATATGATTCTCAATCTATATCTAAGTTTAAGTCATGGGTGAATCGTGATAGATGTTACCTAGTAACGTGGCAATACAGCAGCAGATCTATCCAATTTACCCAATCATTTTTTCGATTTTCTCACCCTCCGCTCTCTTTTTTTTTGCTTACGAATCTGCTTCTCGGCCTTCTGGTTTTGGTAAACCCGCCTTCGGATGTACCTCTCGACGTTAGACAACACACACCCTGTGCCCACCGCGGTCGCAAGGTTACACATCTCGGATAAAGAGTGCCCCATCGTGATCGCCATCACGACGATGACGACGAAGCAATCGAACCTGGTGTAATCAAGACGCTCTGATTCTTCTGAATTTGATTCTGACTTTGATTCGGCAGCATCTGTTTTTCCATCATCACTGACATCATCATGACCTCGAACACCCTCCGTGTCTTTATTAATATCATCCTCAGTCTGACTCTGAGTCTGCCCCCGTGCTGCTTCAAAATCGCAATGCGTAGGTATGACTACGATCTTCTCGAGCTCAGAACTTGAACTGTTAGTATTAGTTTTATCAGAATCATCCACTTTTTTCCCAGCTACCAGCAAGGTCTTAGACTCATCCTTCCCCTCACTCCCCTCCTCCAACCACCCCAGCTTCACCTCCCTCCTCTTGAAAAACGCGCGGTAAGCCGCCCCTAGCGAGGCCCAGTCAAAACTCATGTAAGAAACAAAAAACATAACACCCATCAGCGCGGAAATCGGCACGAACTGCATGAATCTGCCGAACAGCATAATAACAGATAACGTCCCAAACGCCGCGATCACCCCCGCGAGCCTGCTGTTCCCGCCCCCGGTCACGTTCATCATCGACTGCCCCACCAAGCAGCACCCGCCCATAGTCCCGAAAAAACCACTAGCTAAGTTCGCCAGGCCCTGGGCGAGAACTTCGAGCATGGGGCCGTAGCGGAAGCCGTGAAGGGGTTTTGGGAAGCAATTACGAGATCTTGATATAGTCTTAGAGTTTGAATTTATAGCTTTAGGATCAGTGACGCCACTCTCTTCTTCATCATCCTCAACCACACCAGGTATCTCTAGAGGTTTCACCGGCAAAGTCAGCCCCTCAATCCCCCTCTCCGTTATCGACTGCACCTCCTTCAAGGTCATCAGCGACTCCGTCAGCCCCACGCATACTAAAAAACAAGCAGTCGGAAGGCAAGCAAGAAACAGCCGCCACCCCTGGTGCTCTAGCGGAATACCGGTAGAAGCAGGATCCTCAGTGCCCATCAATATACCCATAGTAAGTCGTTCTTGGGAGAGGTTGATGTCGTAGTAGTCGTCGGTTAAATCGGGGTTTTCAACCGTGTCCGCGGCGGAGAAGGGCCAGTAGCCCCTGAGAGAGGGCCACACCTCCGGCCAGGTGCGGTAGAGGATGGGGCAGGGCAAAGACATACCCGAAAGCGAGGCAAAATCCCGGAGCAGCGGTGTCCCCGCGGCAAGGAATGTTTCCCCATGGAGAAGCGTGAACTTCTCGGGGTGGGAGGTGGGGCGGGGCAGGGAGTAGACGAAGGGGTAGAGGGCTGAGGGGAGAAGAAATCAAATGTATTAACGAGCAAGTAGTAACACCTAAGATATAGATATGCCTGGGATTTGATCAAAAGTGCAAACGCATAACATACTGTCTTACCGTTTTAAAAATATAATAATAAGTTTCCAAATTCCAATAGCAACTCACCAATCCTCAGCGCCCACTCGCACCCGGTCGCCACGAAGATACTGATCAACCCCAGCGGCAGCCGCTTCCACGGCAAAAAGTTAACCCCAATAGTCACCGCGATAATAACCAACATGGAGGCCACCGTACCCCATGGTACGAGTGCTTTTGTTTCGGACGCATCTTCCACACCCGGTATGTCTGGGGGGTAAAAACTCGAAAACTGCGCCCTAAACACCAAAATACTCAACGCGTTCAAAAACCCGCTCTTCACCGGCGGCGTCACAAACCCCAACAGCCTGTGCACCTGGCAGAAACACAAAACAATTTGCAAAACCCCGCACAACATTACCGTATAAAAAAGAGCGTACATGGGTAAACCCTGCCCGTGGGATTTTGAGTTGATGGAGCGGGAGACCATAGCCATGGCGCCGGTAGCGCCTGAGATCATACCGGGGGCGCCGCCGAACAGAGAGGTGGTTAAACACATGATCCAGGCGGCGTGGAGTGCGACCTTGGGTGGGACCTCGCCGAGCATAGAGAAGGCAGTAGCTTCTGGGATCATAGCGAGGGAGACGGTGAGGCCGGTAAAAACTTGGGCGAGGTAGTACTGGACGTAGAAAGATGTTGTGGGAGCAGTGGGTGTTTCTGAATCGGGATCTGAATGATCTGGTTTTGAGATTGGATCATCGTTGCCGTTGGGCTTTGGAGCTGCATTATCCAGATTGGAATCACCGTCATCAGACCTGTCGGCAGAGAGAGGGTTGAAGCGCAGGACGTGAGCACTGCCACTTGTTAAGGTTGGAGGGTGTGAATCAGAGTCTGATTTTGAAGCTGAGTGACAGACAGAGCCTTCCGCATTAGACTCGTTGGATGCTGTGACGTGATTGCTGGTAGACTTTTCCAGAGCGAGGAGCGGTAGTTCATCTTCTTTGATGATGTTGTCGTTCGCTAGGTCGGACACTACAGGGTATCTGCCTGCGTTATCATCAGTTCCAGAGGTAGGTGGATCCATGGTAAATTGAACTTAAATTTAGAGTGTATGATTATCTGAACTCGACAACTAAATCGTCACTTGACTGTAAAAAAAATCAAAATCTTAAGAGCAACTTCAATTTGAATGATTCTAATTTCTGAAATATCAAAAGTACTTAAATGAGTCCAGCGTTCTTTGACGCTTTTCAAAAATCTGCGATTCACTTGTAATGTGTTCTGAAAGCTGTAAGCTTGCTACTTACCTACCTTAAACTAATGTACACTTGAAAACTTAAACTATGAATAATGATGTGATCCAGACAAATTTAATTCAAACTAATTGAAAAAATACCGCTGTGATGAACCATACAAACCGCAATCAAAAGTGGAAAGCTGGGAAGCACGGGTGGGGAGGTGGTGGTCACAATAACCAGAAAACTTCTGAGTGCTCAATTCACAATATGAATATCATGAGGCAATTACACACGCGCGCAGGCAAGTATGAGAAGTACTCCCACATCTTCTACATGGAATCCAGATTCCAAACGCTCGCACTTGACAAGGACACGAAACAGAAAAACACCGCCATTACAGTCACTCAGTACCACATAAAACTGAAACACGCGCAATCAGAATCTAACGTTCTGGTCCAATCTGAACAACTTCAAGGCCAGCGTCATGCAGCCTGGCCCTTACCCTTAACAAACTCTAGAATCTGATTAAAAATTTTCAACAGTAATAAAATGTCCATCACTGTCATAGTCAGATCAATAATTCCCACACAACTACAGTTCCTATCCGTTCCAAACTTCACCCCCCTCCCACCTCCTCCAACCTATACACATCATCCCGCCTCTGAAATCCCGTCGGAAGACTGTTTCTCACCGTCTCCACCTCCTCCAGATCGACCTGACAGAACACAACACCCGGTTTTTCCTCCAACTCCGCAGCACCATCGTCGCCAATCGCCCCCCAAGGGTTAACCAGCAAACTATGCCCGTACGCCGGATACAGCCCCTTATCCTTCTCCAAAGCCTCCGGTTCCGGCCTGGACGGCGAGCACGCCGCAACATAGCACTGTGTATCAGTCGCCCGCGCCCTCAAACACAGGTGCCAATGCCTAGGCCCGGTCGTGGTATTGAACGCCGCCGGAATAACAATGAGTTTGCAGTCCCTGCCTTGGGGTTTGGGTTTCCGGTAGAGGTACATGAACTCGGCGAACCTGATGTCGTAGCAGATGGCGAGGCCGGTGGTGACGGAGGTGGGGAGTGGGGGTGAGGTTGAAGCTGAATCGGAGTCTTTGTTTGCTTTCATGTTCTTCACAATCGGCAGTTGAAACGACGTCAGCGAGTCTCCAGCTGTCAAAGTGTCGGATTCCCTGAACGTCATTCCTGGCTTACCTTTCGCTGGATCCGGTTTAACATCGATGTCGAAGAGATGCACTTTTCTATGCTTTCCAATTATCCTCCCTTCGTGGTCTAGAGCGACTGAGGTGTTGAAGATATGGGTTTTGCCGTTTTTCTCTTCTCGTTCAGCAATACTCCCGCAAACAATCGGAACCTGGTATTTTCTGCAACAGGACTCGGCTATCGGCCCCAAACTTTGAGAATTTTCAAGCGTTAAAACCGTTCCTACTTCGGGGATTTCTTCCGCAAACTTCGGAAATTCTGTGGCTTTATACGGGCCGTTCCAGACTTCGGGGAGGACGAGGAGGTCGGGCTTGATCTGATTCTGTGACGAACTTGAAGTTTCGTCAAACACACTTTGAATCTTAGCAACTGCATTCGTAACGTTGGGGTTGGTTTTGGGCTTATCAATAGAATTTCCGTCCCCATCTTTGCCAAAAATATAGGGGTCGACGGGGAGCTGGAGGAGGGCGAGGTTCAGGATTGTCGGGGAGTCTGGTAATTTGAAGCCTCCATTTGGTGTAGGTGGTGCTGCAGTGTCAGTTGAGAGTCCCATCGTCGAAATATAATTATTTCGGATGGTTTCACGATGATAGTTATTGGGGATTCTGAAGATTGTTGATGTTGAACCTAGCCTTTGTAGCGCTGAAGTAGGATGTTTGTGTCGGCCTTGTTTCAAGCTTGAAGTTTCCCAGAGGTGGCGCCGAAGTGAAGATGTTGCTCTGTGGCTGTCCCTGGTGAAATGAGAGGACAGGCAGCGTTTCGTAAAAAGAGTGGAGTTAGTAGCAGCACTGTGATGGTTCAAGATTGAGTTCTTACAGTGTAATGTGATAGAAAACATGATGACATTCTTGCTGTTACAATGATGAATTGAATCTACAGGTCAAAGTTGCAAATGAACAAAACGTAATAGATAGAGTGCGGTCTCGGAGATTATTAAGTTAAACACACTGATACACATGGTAACGCCCGAATCGACGTCGTGTATGTGATCTCAACATCGTAATGCGACGAAGGCTCTGAATCACGGTAAGTAACTTGTACCATTCGGTATAGCTTAAACTTTGTTTCACGTTTTTCTGCTTGCAAACAAGTTTTCATCTAACGACAAAAATTTCGAGCTGCAGACAGCTGAAAACACTGAGACAACCATTTGCCAAGACGTAGAGACAGTCACGACAACACTACAACGTCCAAAGAATCTTACAGGACCATCACAAAAAAGTGGATTACTTAGTTACAAGCTATAACATCTCACACTACATTCCCCACCGGTACCCTTCCCCTACCACCTAATGAACCGCCCGGCTCAACCGTCATCGAAACATCCAGATTCTGGGCTTCCCCATCTTCTGGAGTCATCAATTCCCCAGACCCATCTAAAGCATTATCCCCGTGATCAGACGCGTTCTGGGACTGACTCTGCGAAACACTCTGCGAGTGATACGCGCTCCGGAATTGGTCGCTGTTTTGGTCGGAGTAGACGTCGCCGTAGTCTAAATCATTGTATCTGTCTGAGTGGCAGTCCTGTAGCATATCATCGTCCAAATCGGGTGAGTCGTCGATGGGGGAGAGCGGGGGGTGGAGGTCATCATCATGATCAATTTCTTTTCGACTGGGAGACTGTATTTGATTCTGAGTCTGTGACACTGCTTGACTCCGACTCGCTTGACTAACCTGACTTGCTTGACTCATCCTATTACTAACACCGCTAACCCTTGCAGCTGAATTTGAAGTTGATCCGAGAATCACCCTCGCCCGCATCTCCATGTTTTTCTCAGCATTTCTTTCTTTTTCTTGTTTCTTCTTGAGGTGGTGCTTCCACTTCTCGTACTGCTTGTGCTGCGCGGGGGTGATGATTGGGTCTGAATCTACATCTCCTGACTCAGCAGCTGCTCCATCACCAGCTGAATCCGCATCTTGATGGTTTTCCTGATCCAAAAACTCTATGAATTTCTTTATCTTGTGCGTGAAACGGTTGACTTTCTTGGTGTCATCTGTTGCAGCCTCTGGTTCGGGATTATCAGTTGTTGCAGCTTCCCCGCTCCCAGTTGCAGTGGTACTCTGGTTGCTGATGTTCTCGCACTGATTCATAGCATTAGACTTACTTGATTTTGACTCGGTGGTTGGATTTTGTGGATTCCGAGACTCAGGTGAATCTGAAACAGCAACTTTAGTACCGGCAGAAGTTGAACATGAACTGGTACTTGTAACAGTATTAGCGACTCCATTCTGCGTTCCCCCCTCATCGCCCGTGACTCCCATGCAATCCTCAACCTCGGAAGCCGGGCACTCCCCCGCGATCGAGTCTAGCTGGTTGTGGTTTCCGTTGGGGACCCAGAACGGCTGCACCGGTCTCTTCAATCGATAAAACAGCTCCACCCCGTGCCAAACCGGGATGATTTCGTCAACCAACCCGTGGGTGATGTAAACGGGGGCCTCGATTTTATGGACTTTGTCGATGTTACCTAGGGAAGAAGAGGGTGGTCAGGTCAAAATGATTTAATTTTCAGCTACAATAATCAACCAATGACTACTTAATTACTCAACTTCAAGTCTAACAAGTAAGTACTTACTTACTTACTTACTTACTTACTTACTTACTTAAGTAATTCAAAAACATGATCTAAATTCCAACTTACAGAACTGGTCCTTCACGTTCCTGAGACCGCACCAGCTCAGATCCAGGGTTAATCGTAACGGAAAGAGAATCCGAAACAGAGACGCCAGCGGCGCCTGCAGTATCACCCCTCGACATGGTGCAATCGAGGCCAGATGCACCGTCGCTCCGGTTCCGATCGATCTACCAAACAAAATGATGTTCTCCCAAGGAATCGAAAGTGTTTCTGTGAGATAAGTGTAGCACGCCTCAATATCGTTGAAGACAGATGACTGGGTGGTTTGGGGTTTCTTCGCGTTTGGATCTTGACTGTCGGCCAGAAGATGAGGAGACGTCACCGTCTCGGGCGTGCTCGCGGGACTCGATTGAGCACTGGATCCACTGGGACTCTCACTCCCCAGTGTGTGCGTTGAAGGTGAACCACCATGACCATGACCACCTGGTGACGATCCTGAGACCTCCAATATTGTTTCTCTGTGTCCAGTGCCACCAGTATTAGTCTCAGAACCAGTTGATCCACGACCAGGTCCAGAAGCATTACTCACACGATTATGATGTGACGAACGACTCCGAGCCGCATTTTGAAGTATTTTCTCTGCGTCTGTTATCGTTCGCTCTGAAATACCGTACCCACTGTAGTCGTAGCTGAAAACATTTACATTCAGAGTTTTTGCGAGGTACTTGACGTAGTCCACAATCAGTCCCAGATCTTCCGCGTTTGCGTGCGAAAACAAAATCGTGTACTTATGCCCCAAGTTGTAGAAGAACGTCGGAAACCGGTACGTTATCACTATCGTCGTTAAACTTAGGCTGACGTTTTTGGACCCAGTGCCAGTGTCAGAGTCCCTGTCAGATTCAGTAAGAGTTGTTGGATCGTTACGGTTGTCTGGATTTGGTTGAACGTCGCTTGTAACAGGTTGTAGCTCAGAACTGTTGGCACTGTCATGATTGGTATGATTTACAGCATTACTCGTGGAAGTTATTGCAGCAGTAGAGTGAGATGGTGATTGGGAAGAGCTGGTGACGCTGGCGGTCGAAGTTGAAGTACTAGGAGCTGAACTGTCATGCTGTACGAGTTTATTTGTGAGCAATACGATGGCTCTATTGTTCTCGTAGGTGGGCGGCTCCGGCGGTTGGAAGATGACTTGGTCAAGAAAAGTGGAGAATCGTGCACCCATTCTTTGAAGTTGAAGTTCGTTAATTCTCTTAGTCTAAGATAGAGTCTACTCTGAGTCTGACACTGGATGCCACAGCAAATGTTGAAATGATCTTATAGTGACTCAATATACTTCGACTTTCAAATTTAATGTTGGTAAGTATTAGGCACCAATATTAACATTACCTAAAACATAACTTCGACATAACCGAATTCAAACTTCTTGAAAATCAGAAACCACCAGTAAGGTCTATAATAAATTTATTATTGTAAGAAAAAAATATTTGGCAGCCTTCGTCTTCAGAGTAAGTCAATCAGATTAGTTTGGGGGCTGGGTGGGTCAAACAAAATTCGAGGAAATAATTAAGGTGCTGCAAAACGGCAAGTACGGTATTTGTTGACGCTCCTGAATCGCTGAAGAAATAGCTGGGTGACGCTTTTTGAACGCGAATTAGGACTCAGATGACTAAAGCTTTATATGCGTACCTCTTTCAGAGTCAAAGCATGGATATCTAAAAGTAAATTTACCATGACAATCATGATGATAATTACGTACAGTCTACGTATTTCAGTGGTTTCGATTTGACCTGATAATTTACACATACGATCATCGATGAGTCACAGTTATAGTAACGTTGCACTCCAATGATTTAGGAAAATTTTAAAAGGTATGAATAAGTTTACTCTTCACTCAACGCCGCCGCGCCCTGTCGGATTCTGAACCCCAAACGTACGACGCAGTTCAGAACTCCTCCCGTTTTGATCCGAGTCCCCTAAGTCACTCTCACCGCGTCTTTTTGCAAAGCTGAAACAGCACCAGCAACCCAGAACTACAGCTACGCTCCACGCAACCAGCGAAAACGCACCAAACATGTCTCCATTAGAACCACGACTCGGACCCAACGGAACGGTTACTTCTGTCGGTTTAGGAATTGCTTGCTGAGCTTGATTTTGTTTTGAATCTGTGACTTGCGAGACTGATTCTGAAGTTACTGAATTACTATTAGCATTTATTGCTGCATTACCAGCTTTAACCGCGTTTTTTGCGTCATGCTATAGTTCGGCATGTGAGTCAGATGTTGAACTTGTTGACCCACTTTTGGTCGTTGGATTTGTGTCACTGTTGGCTGAACTAGAACTAAGACCTCCACCTCCCTTCTGGACTTCAAACAAGTTCCTTATAACTGTCGTCGGTATGATCGGGTTTTGGTTTGATAGACCTTTACATACGTTTTTTAAATTTATGTCTGGCTGACTCTGAGAACTCTCACTCTGAGAACTCGCACTTAGAGTCTGAGACTGAGACTCTGACTGAGTCTGACTTGGATTCATCATCCCCATCCTTTTCCTCACGACCTCCGCGAAAAACAGTCCCGCCATACAGACAGTTCCTTTCCCTGATATCTGATGTGTGGCGTCTTTGATGAGACATGCGATTGGGGTGTGGGCTGGACAGGCAGAGTAAGTGACACTGTTAGACCCCCCCCCTGCCACCTGATGTGTGGCGTCTTTGATCAGACACGCCATGGGGCTGACTCTTTACCCCAACCTCGCAGTAGCTGCTCGCATTGAATTTTGTAGTTGATACAGTGCTGGTAACCCTAGAGAGGCTAGACTTAACAATAGAACTTCTCCACCGCGGCGCCGCGAGATTAAAATTGACCCGCTTGAAGTCCCTGTCAAGGCCCTTGTTGTACGTGACAGTGGCAGAGGCAGTTTTAGAATCTGAAGAATCTCCCGAAGTAATAACATTAACACCACACCTCGCATCATCCCTCAGTGCCTCAGCAACTTTCATGGCTGGCTTACAGGTTGGAAGTTTCAGCTTCAACGTCCAATCATCAATTCCGCAGCAGCAGGGAAGAATATCTGAACCTAAACTACCCGCAGCAACATCAGCTTTAACATATTCCTCTACAATAGTGCCGTTATCCAGAGTCTTCGTTACAAGTTTCTGGGGGTAGCACTTCCCACACCCGTTAGCCGGCACAGCTGTATCTTTGGTCCCGTGGAGCATCAGAGAGGTTACGTGGTAGGGTCCAGTGACAGTCTGACTAGACTGACTCTGAGAACTTACAGTAGTACCACTGGATGTATAAGAGAACGTCGGAATCGGTGTGTATTGGGAATTTGACTCAAGCCCTGGCGGCGGCATCATTCCTAGGTTTGGCTGCGGGCCGGCGAGCATGATGGCGCCGGCGACTGAGATCGTTGATTTGTGCTTTTTGATTAGGTAGGGCACCAGCTTCCCGATCATGTAGGCCCCGTTTGAGAAGCCGATCAAGTAGAGCTGAAGCACCGAACCTGCGGCTGCCCCCGTGCCTGTCCCGTTCGTTGAACTTGAAGCTGAACTTTGTGACCCTGTACCTGCATCTGATCCATGTGCTACTATCGACAACCCCATTCCCTCTCTCACTTCTCTCGAGCCCAAAAGCGTTTCGGAAAGGAATTTGGCATCATCGAGTCCTTCGTCTCTTGGTGGCCCGCAGCAGGGGCCGGCGTTCCAGCCTTTTCCGTAGCCGTCAGGGGAAAGAAGGCCGAAACCGAGGTTGCGGGCTATGTGTGGATACCCACCCCCTCCTGCTCTACCTTTGTTTGCCCCAAACCCTGCGGAGGAACCCCCGAAACCGTGGAGGGTGAGGAGGAGGCTTGGTAGTCTTGAAGCTGCAACAGCACTGCCATCAGATTCAGAATTCCCACCAGTTACAGTAGCGTCACTCCTACACTGCTCCCCTTTGTCTCCTCTCGGCGGTTGCGCGAAGTGGGCGGTTCGCTGGATTTGTCTGTTGTTGTGAGTTTGGGTCAGAGTTAAGGTTTTGATCGTTGGGAGGGGGAGGTCGTGGCAAGCTGGTCGATTTTGTGCACTGCCAGTTGAGGAAGAACTTAATAAGCATGAGCAGAAGAGAAGGTGTCGCGAGAGCCGAAAAAGAATCAGTGTCAGTGAGGTTTTTTTGAAACTCGGTGTTGCTTGTGACCCAGGAGACGAATCAGAAGTGGAGTCGAGAAGACAGGAGACTAACATAGCCATAATTATTGTACTCAGGTATGAATCAGATGATTATGATAAATGACAATGAAGCGCAAGTAATTCAGGCTGGAACTGGACTCTGAATGACTCTGAAATTCGTAAGTACAACTATTAGTTAAAGTATCGATGATGGACGTCGTATAAATTTTGTCAGGTTCAACTTCTTCGCACAAAATTTTGATGTCTCGAGCACTATGAATCTGATCATCAATCAATGTCAATTCGTGAATCTTTTAATTATCATCTATGTCATGTAACCTAATACTATGTCGATTCCGCTTCTCATTACACACTGTCAGTCTCAGCCTCTCCTCACAAGATGAACGACCCTTCAAAACGTAATCGATTATCTGAATGACATTGAGTCACCGTCAGACTCACAATGTCGTTAAATTTCGAATAAACTGCATGCCATAATTATATGCCAGCTCTCACAGAGAAAAATTTAGCCGCAGGTCCGAAGCGCAAAGACCCTGTATTTTTATTAAATGTTTTTCCAAAGTTGGTTTAATTCACCGTTTCTGAGCCTCTACATATGCTCTGAGAGACTGTCTAAGACTACACATTTGAGAGACGGAGTAGTCTCATAAATATGGTATTTAGAGTCTCAATCTAAGAGCAGAAGTTAGAACCTTTATGCATGACCACTGACCACTGACTTCTCGATCATAATACTACATTATCATATGACCAAAACTATTCGTCCGACACCTAGACTTGACCAATAAATATAAATTGAACCCACTCAGGGCATACTTAGTAAATACCGTTACGGTAACTTTAATAGCCAACCACATTAAAATTTTTAGGTCTGATTTAACTACGCACAGTCAAACTGAGACTGTTTGGCACTATTCATTTTACGCTCCACAGAATAAGAGGTACTGTACAAGAGATAGTTAGTTAAAGCTTAGAATTAGTTATCAGAAAGCGGAGAAATATAAGAAAATTCTACAGTATATGCAATTGGAAGATGTTCGTCACAAATCTTTTATCTAAGGAATAAATTTGTAAATGTTTAGTCAAATTTTAGGTTATGTTGTACATACAATTCATGGGTGAGAGCACACGATTAGATTAATGTCAAGTAAATAGTAAATACGGTATACCACGTCGTGATTGATCATAATATCGGCTAAATGCAGTAATCGTACATCTTACGCATGCAATATCAGTCTGCGATCCGGGCATCAGAGTGCAGACTTTAATGCTGGTTGAATTTTTGGAGTCAGACTCAATACCGTAACCTGGTTCAGCGAGAATCAGATTCAAACCAAATAACAAGTACTGTGTAATAGTGTGAAGTTCTAGTCAAACTCTTACACTGAAAACGGAACATCGTACTAGCCCTGGTCGTAGATCATAACAGATTCTCCCTGTCGATACTCTTCCTGATCCCCGTACCTTTGCCAAAGTCGGTGTTGTTGTTCTTGTTGTTGTCTTTTAATGTGTTCTTGTTGTTTGGCCGCCTTTTTTTTCCGTGCTATACGTTCTTCTTGCTCAGTATGGTAATATCCACACGTGCGGGTCAGCAGGTTGGTGCACCCACTTCTATTTCTACAAGAGAGCGCCATCGTCTCTGGATAGCACCAAGTTCGTCGTTCTGACTCTTCGTCCTTTATACAGTCTGGCCACGATCTGTATGGTTTGTTTTTAAACTGCTGCTCAAATTTTTCCCAGTCATGACTATAGAAGCATTTATTACCAAATTTACACGGCTCACATTTACGCGGATCACTTTCGACTAGCCTGGGGTGAGCAAAGTAACACATCACGTCATTTTTTCGATCAGAAAACCGTTGTTGGAGTCGTACCAGACGATTGCGTTTGATGTTAGGTGTAAAAGCGACTGCAAAGTCAGAATCTGTGTCGTTCGCTTGAAATGGTGGAGGTGGAGGAGGTACACTGGATGTTGCATTGTCATCAACAACTTCATGTCTGGAATTGGGCATCATCATCTGAGTCCTGTTTATGTCCGACCAATCTATTATGCCTTGAGGCTGAGCTGCTGAATCTGATACTGCACTGCTTCTGTAGTTCGTGGCCGCACCGGATTGTGATTGGAGGCTGGCTGGCTGTCGACTTTTTGAACTCGCGCCCGAGTAACTCGAATACTCTGAGTCTGAGTGAGAAAGTCCAGAGTTCAACTTCTTCAGTAGTTTGCGCGCGTTCGTTGCGAGCTCAAAGGCTTCTTGCTCTGGACCTCCTTCCCCAGGATACGGTAGCCCTGGCGGTGGTCTTGCACCCAAGCGGTTAGAAGTAGGTGGAAGCTGCATCACGGGGAAGTCTACTGAGACTGTAGGTTCAAGTTGTAGTATTGGTGGTTGTAGGACTGGTCCAGGTCTTGGGACACTGTCACGTGATAGAAAGCCAGTGCCATCTTTTACCGAGGGTTGTAGATGTTTTGCCAGTGCCTGGTGTAACATTGCTAGTTCTCTGAGATCTGGTCCTACAGACGATGGCAGAGGGCGAGACGCCGCTGTTTTAACCGCTAAAACTTGTTTGAACACGCCGTCATGATTGTAATTCAAATTCTCAGTCTGAGTAAAGGCAAGAAATGTTGTAGATATTTTGTATCGCAACATTTCTGATTTGTTAGAATGGTTTGGTAATTTGACTTGAAGTAAAAGATACTATTAAGTGCAGTACTAGAGTTACGAGTTATCAGTAATGAAGTAAGTAAGGACTTAGTTACAGTACCAAGTATTTATACTGAAATAATTCAGTGAATTGGATCGTTTGTGGCGCAGTCGATGGAACGACAAACGTCGATCTGTCTATTCATTCGACTATGGTTTCTCAAGCTGGAAACTACTCACCCGTAAGGAAAGTAAGACAAGAATCCTGGCTGAAAAGAATAGATCATTGAAACTCTGATAATATTGAATCGATCAAAATGTTATAATAGAGTGTCTAGGAAAAAAATAGCACGCCTATATTTGTTCAAATTCATACCATGTGACTCGCAATTTGGTTAAGTACTTAACATATCGCCAGACTTCACTGCCAAATCATCTAAAGGCATTGGGAAAATCACAGAGTTGTGAAAGTCTTCGAAAAAAGAGAAGTTAGATCGGAACGAACATTGACAACTAGTGACGTCGTATATTAGGTTTAAATTATTCACACAAAATTTTTATATCTTGAGCACTATGAATCTGATCAATGTCATGACTCATTGATCAATATCGATTTAGGAATTTTTAACTTAGCATCATACCTCCACTTTCCGGATCAAAATTTCGAAAAATCCGTTTTTCGGCTTTCCCCTTCAGGCGTGATAATATTGCAACCGCTCCACCCCGATGGCTCGACAACCGGATCATACACAATCTTTAACTTATCATCATTATTACCTATGTCGATTCCGCTTCTCACTACACACTTTCAGACAGTATCAGCCTCTGAATCTCACAAGATGAGCGACCTTTCGAAACAAAACGAACGTAATCGATTTAATCTGATTCTGAATGTCACTGAGTCACCGCACTGAACAATGTCGTTAAATTTCGAATAAGTTGCAACTTGCATGCCATAATTTAATGCCAGCTCTCACAAGGGAAAATTTAGCTGCAGGTCCGCAGCGCAAAGACCCTATATTTTTAATTTTTTTTTCCAAAGTTGGTTTTATTCACGGTTTCTGAGCCTCTACATATACTCAGAGTGACTGTCTAAGACTACACATTTGAGAGACAAAGTAATCTCATAAATCTGGTATTTAGAGTCTCAATCTAAGAGCAGAAGTTAGAACCTTTATGCATGACCACTGTCCACTGACTTCTCGATTATAATACTACATATGACCAAGACTATTCGTCCGACACCTAGACTTGACCAATAAATATAAATCGAACCCACAGTCTCGGGGCAAGTCAATTACTTAGTAAATAGCGTTACGGTAAGTTGTAACGGTTATGGTAACGACACAGTTGAAGTTACTAATAGCGAACCACACTAAAATTTTTAGGTCTGATTTAATTACGCACAGTCAAAGTGAGACTTTTGGCACTATAATTCAGTTTGTGCTTCGGTTATGGTAAAAGTTACTAATAGCTAGCTACACTAAAAGTTCTAGATCCGATTTAATTACGCACAGTCAAAGTGAGACTTTTGGCATTATTCAGTTTATGCTTCTCAGAATAAGAGGTACAGTACGAGAGATGGCTACTTAAAGCTTGGAATCAATTATCAGTTGCAGTATATGAATAAATATAAGAAAATACTGCAGTAACAGTATATGCAACTTGAAGATGTTGGTCACGGCATGTGTGCAGTGAAACCTTGTTGACCTCCTCGTGGGGTTGTATTATGATATGAAAATGAGTCTCTTATCTGAGGAATATTTTGGAGCAAACGATTAGATGAATTTCAAGTACTTACTTAAGTAGATACGATAAACCATGAGATCAATCATGGAGGTACCAGGTCCAATCGTCACCGTCCATCTTCCGCGTGCAATCTCAGTCTGCGATCCGGGCTTCAAAGTCTGTTCTTTTTGAGTCAGACTCAATACCCATATTCAAACCAAATCAATGACAAGTCACAGTGTGATAGTACTTACTAATAAAGTTTTAGTCAAATTCAATTTCTTACACTGAAAACCGAATCGGACGTTCGTAGTTCTGGCCCTGGTCGTAGGTCATAGAAGTCGTAGGTAAAGGAATTTGTTGTTGTAACAGTTGTTTTAAATTTTTAATTTGTAACTTCTTTCTGTCTTTCCCGTTTTTTTGCTCGTGCTATGCGTTCCTCTTGCTCTGAATGCTCAGTATGGTAATATGGGCAATGGTGGTTCAACAGGTCGGTACACCCAAATTTATTTCTACAAGAAAGTGCCATCTTGTCTGGATAGATCCCGTTCTTCATACAGTCTGTGTATGATCTGTATAGCATTGGTTTGTTTTTAAACTGTTGCTCATATTTTCTCCATTGATGACTATAGAAACAGTCATCGCCAAATTTACAGTAGTACGGCCCCTTAAAGTGGCGCGGGAGAGCACACATCTGACCGGGGTGTGCAAATACACACAGCACATCATTTTTTGGATCAGGAAACCGTTGTCGGAGTCGTACCAGACGATTGTGTTTTCTGTTAGGTGTAAGAGCGACTGTGAAGTCAGGACCTGTGTGGCTTCCATGAGATGGTGGAGGCGGAGGAGGTACACTGTCGATGTTCATGGGATCATGATCTGTGACGTCTTCAAAATTATACGGTGGACTCGGAGGCAGAGGAGTTTCAACACTGTCGATGTTCATGGGATCATGACCTGTAACGCCTTCAAAATCATACGGTGGACTCGGAGGCAGAGGAGTTTC
>JACKZZ010016550.1_pt1 | contig 30801 bp, 28 predicted proteins | sample 8027871 | NCBI WGS metagenome assembly JACKZZ01 (sample SAMN15724774, study PRJNA655200) | protist metagenome | isolation source: fluorescence activated cell sorting (FACS) single amplified genomes of... | place: USA: West Boothbay Harbor, Gulf of Maine | collected 2000-07-19
GTGATTCAGCACCACGTTTGCCGAAAGAAACTGTCTCGGGACAGTTTTCAGAAACCGCGTCAACGGTGTTCTTCGCATCCATTTCACCCATCGCTTCATTTGCGCCTTCGATCGCATACGCTCTCGATTATGTCGAGTCATCGCACCGTCGCTTCCCGCGTCGAGGAACTCACCGAGCTTGTACGAGAAACGGTCGACCAACGCGACACCGATGTGTCCATCGGTTGGCCCCATCGCGTACGAGTTCTGGTCACGACCGGATGACGCGAGCGTCAATACGCCAGGGGTGGTCACCGTCTCCAGTACGGTGGCGGCTTGACAAGAATCGATCACGAACAGCAGCTCGCGGAAGCGTCCACGCGAGTGGGCGTCGTCTAACGTCGTTGCGACGTCCATTGCGCCGAGGATCTCGATGTCTTGAAATTTCGAAAACCCATCACCACCATGTCCCGCGACGTACACGAGTACGCGATCCTTAGACCCGGACCCAAGTCGTCGGGACGCAGGCGTCTCGGTGCCGTGTCGTCCCGTGAGGACTCTCCTAAACGCATCCGCGGTCACCTCCGCGCCACGGTAATCCACCTCAACGCCGTCGCGATGTAAGTTGCAGAAACGCGCATCGCCAGGCGTGCGCAACTCGTCACTTCGTCCCACCGATCCGACATGGTAAATCGTGCCAGGAACTCGGTTCCGGTCGTCGCAGGCCGCACCGGCGCTCAGCATCAACACGATGCGACTGTTGGGCACACCGGCGCGGCGCAGCTGGTCGTACACAGTGAGCGCGTCGGCATCGTGGCGATAATTGAACCAGAATCGCGACGTCGATACGATCACTGCGAATAGTTCACCCTCCGCCGCAAAGGCGCCCGCAACGAGAAGAAAAAACGTCGACATCAGCATATTGCTATAGATGACGAAGAACAACCATCCTCTCGTACCAATTTAGATTCTTCTGAAGTCGTATCATTCGGCGCACATGGACTCTATCTCTAGCGCTACGGTAGCACACCGTTCATCACACAGCCACCGTGAGTGGCACATGTTTTGCAAGCCAGCCATTACGATGTACCAGACATTGTAGCAACAACAAAAATTGCCATTAATTTAAAAAAAAAAAAAAAAAAAAAAATTGCCTATTTTTTCAATGGGATCGTCCCGCGTACCTGGATCCTCGAGGAGTAATAGTTTCAGTTACTCCTTAGTCCCGCGCGCGTCCCGATAGCCATCACCGTATTGCAGTACTGCAGTGCGCATCGATCATCATACTATCGCCGCCGCGGCATCGACATTCCAATTAAAGATGTTGAGTTTTCTTCACTTCTTTGCTGCGTCATCGAAACCCCACATTGTATTGCTTTTAGTAGACGATTACGGGTGGGCCAATCTGGGAGTGCATAACGATGTGAGGAGTGGAGGACAGTTGGAGGTTCAGACCCCGGAAATGGACTCCCTTATTTCTACTGGGATTCTACTGGATAATTTTTATACGTTTAAGTTCTGTTCTCCGACTCGTTCTGCGTTGCAGAGTGGACGCAATCCAATTCATGTGAACGTCCAAAATATTGGACCTGACTATCACAACGCGGAGAACCCGGTATCTGGGTTCTCGGCGATTGCCAGAAATATGGTGAAGAAGCTTTTTGTACATGCACATTTATGACACCATCATGTACACTTGATCTCACACACTCTGATCTCTCTTCTTAGACCGGGATCGCAAATCATTTGCAACGTGCCGGCTACCAAACTCATGCATTCGGAAAATGGGATGCTGGGATGGCGACGGTAAGACCCCCTGCTGTTTTTTTCTGTGTTTGGGAGCTTAACTGCGCGCGTATTATTACCATAACCTCAACTTTAACTTGTGCCATTCTCCTAATGCATACTGCAGCCAGACCACACACCAGCGGGTCGGGGCTACGCGAGCAGTCTGATCTACTTTCATCACGCGAATGACTATTGGCAGTATACCGCGGGTAGCTGCAAGGAAGAAGGAAGCGATAGTTCGTCGGCAATGGTGCTAACCGCGGAAGAGCGTGCCGAACTCAATCTCCCACCGACGACCTCCGATCTAGCTCAGTGCCCAGCCAAGTTTACGATCCTACCAAATATGGGCATTTGTAAATCTGCGAGTCACGTAATCTGGAACGGCAAAGTTTTGAACCAAAGTGCGTGCTGTGCAAAGTGCGCGGATAGCGATGCGTGCGTGGGATGGACGTTTCATCACGATTCGACGTCAGTGTGCTTCATATGCAACGGAACGGCTGGTGGGAAAACGAATGGCCGCGTCAGCGGTTGCGTCGGCTCTGCATGCGTGCTGAATAATGGTGCGGTCACGGACCTCTGGAGCGGCTCTGCTCCAGCCATCGCCTTGAAACCTCCATCGCACTGCAAGGCTCAGAAGAATAATCCATGGCCCGAGAACTCATCCTGCGTGTACGAGGATGCCCTGTTTGAATCGGAAGTACAGCGCGTCGTCCAAAATCACCCTTTGGATAAACCTTTGTTCTTATTCTGGGCTCCGCACATTGTGCATGGCCCGGCGCAGCTCCCCGAAACCGCGTTCGAGGCGCTATCTTTCATTGAAGATGCGGATGGACCAGGCGCAAAAAATCGACAAAATTATTTAGGCCGCGTAAAATACATCGACAGTGCATTTGGGAGGCTCGTCGCGACACTGAAGGCACGGAATATGTACGCCAACTGTCTGATCGGAATGAGCAGCGACAACGGAGGCCCATTGGGAAGCGCCAATAATTACCCTCTGAGGGGCGGAAAGCATTCGAACTGGCAAGGCGGCGTAAGAGTGAATGCGTTTCTTTCAGGAGGCTTCCTCCCGCAGGCCGCACGGGGAACAGTATACAACGAATTGATGACCGCATGGGACTGGATGGCAACATTCAGCGCCGTCGCTGGCGTCGACCCTACGGATCACCGAGCAGCAGCAGCTGGGTTGCCTCCAATTGACAGCATTAACCAATGGGACAGGCTTGTTTCGAAAACAGACGTCGCGCCACGAACATTTATTCCGCTCGGTTCATGCTCCGATGCGCCGGATAAGGACGCATTTTGTCAATCAAAAGGGAATCAGCGAACCATCGTCAACGGCATCGTGGCCTACGTAGGACATGAAGGAAGTGCACGTACGCTGTGGAAACTCTTAATCGGTCGCATACCTCTTGCGGGTTGGACATGGCAGAAGTACCCTAACGGAACCGCAGCGAATACTCCGACGATTTCATGTGGAACGCCAGTCCTGACGATGAATGGTATGGGCGGTGTTGGTGGTTGTCTGTTCAATCTCACCGCCGATCCAAACGAGCATAACGATTTAGGACACAACGTAGAGCATGCAGAGATTATCGCCACACTCTTCACGATGCTCCAAAAGAGTAACAGCACCACCTTCTCGCCGAATCGAGGTACCGTCGATCCTTCGGCGTGTCTAGCGGCTAAAAATAGGTACAACAACACGTGGGGACCGTGGATCCAGTAATTTATTGCGACCGGCTACAGAATGGATTCGAACGCAGTAAGGTTGAATTGAAGACATAAAATTAATCAGCATAAAATTTTAATTTATTTATAAAATAAAAAAAAAAAAATTTTAATTTATTTATAAATAAAAAATGATGAAACACCGTGATTTCAAAAGTAAACCGGCCGTGGAGAAGAAGTCCGTCAACCTCCTATCGATAGCTCCCAACGCGTAACGTTGCTTCGATAACACTCCACGATGCATTCGACGTCATCGATCACATCGCTCTTCGCTTTCATCGGCCTCCTCTCTGGGCTCGCTGAGTCAAAGACGACGTGGTATGTAAACGGTAGCGGCGGAGGAGGGGGCGACGGGTCGCAGAATAAACCTTTCACGCGGATCTCCTCGGCTGCGGCATTGGCGAAACCAGGAGATACGGTGCTCGTGTCGGGAGGCGTGTACCGCGAGCGCGTCGCCCCGGTGAACAGCGGCCTCGAGAATGCTCCGATTACGTACATGGCGGCTCCTGGGGAGGACGTCGTCATTACAGCATCGGAGGTGCTGAAATGGTCCCCGTCGGCTGCTCAGGGTGGGAGCTTTATGACACAGCTCGAGGATTCGCTCTTTGACACTCTTGATGGTACCGCGAACGGCACGCTGTACAACCCATTTCTCGATCCACTGCAGCCGAACGTCGGCTGTCCCGCGCATGCACACACGGGTCAAGTCTACGTTGATGATATACCGCTCGCTGAAATTGATTTTCCCGAGCTTCACAAGTGCGGCACGAATCCCTACAAACCAGACGGTGAGAGTTGTTGCTATCGTCGTCGTTTGTGTGTGTGTGTGTGGTTATTTGGTGTGTATTGAATGGGTGCATCAACTAATCTCACGTTGTTGCATTTTCTCATCTTCAGGGTGCTTCGCAGTGAATGCGACGACAAAGACTCTGCATGCGCGTTGGCCAAAGAAGTACAACGGGACTTTGCCAAAATCAGTGGAGGTAACAGTCCGCTCTCGGGTGTTCGCCCCGCATACGCGGGGGCTCCAATACATTGTCGTGCAGGGCTTTACTATCGAAAAGGCTGCGAACCAGTGGATCGCGAACTTTTGGTTTCCACAAAATTATCACTACGCGCAGTCTGGTGCCCTTGGTACTCGGAGTGGCTACCGGTGGACGATTCGAAACAACACTGTGCGGCAAGCCAAGACTATTGGCTTTGATTGGGGCATGGAGGGAGGTTACGCTGGACATCCGGTCGACAACGAGGGGACGAATCAATCGGATCCAAAAGTTCACGGCGACCACGTGGTGGAGTTTAATATTTTTGAGCGCAACGAGGTCAGCGGCGTGCAAGGCTACGGGGCAACCGGTACCTTTAAGTACAACCTCGTTCAAGACAACGGTGGGCTCGGGTGCGCAGGCGCAGAGAACGCGGCATTTAAGTCACACGGTGAGAGAGTAGTCGCGATCGTCGTCGCGTTGTTGTTGTTGTGGGTTTTTTTGGTAATATGTATTGAATGTGTGTGTGCGATCCACTCATCTCACGTTTTTTTTTTATTATTATTTCTCCAAAATAATTTTTTATTTCTTCCAAAATATTTTTTATTTCTCAACATTATTTTGCATTGACCTCATCTTCATCTTCAGGGTACCGTGGTACCTTCGAAGGTAATGTCTTTCGTCGAAATAGCGTCGGCTTGCCGATATGGTTCGATGGGGAAAGTGCGAGTGTCCACCTCACACGAAACGTCGTCATGGTAGACACGCATCACGATGTACAGGTAATTTTTTTTTTTTTACCAAAAGACCTCAATATCCCATGAAATCTGATATATTATGATTCATTTTTTTTTTCAGGCCGTTTTCTTTGAACTCGGCGCGGGGCCCGTTGTTGCAGATAACAACATTTTCATCGGCCCTGGGTTCGGGACTAGCGCGGGCGTTGTCGCGCAGGATCACTCTGGCGCGAACCTCGGGCACAATCTTGTCGTCGAATTTAACGGTGCTGCGGTGGATCTTCACGGTCTCACTGGACGTTCGAATTCCCCGATGAAAGACTGGTGGCTCGGAGGCAACATGCTGCTCTCTGGTCTGAACAAATCCCCGTGGCTTCACATTCACAATCGGAAAGTATTCGGGGGACAGGAAGCCATACAAAATGAAACCGCGCAACACAACCTGATCACAGGTGGATTACCCTCGTTCCCACCGAATCAGCCGGGCTCGCTCAATATCACAGTATCGGCAAATCAAAACGCTACTGGCAGCGGCTTTGCGGTCACCGTTGCACGAGACGCGATGATGTTGAGTGTACTTGGCGACGCTATCCTGGGGCGGACAGCATGCGAACTGGGTGGTCCTGGGGGCGATGTCGATTTCACGAATGCCACGCGAAGCACCACGGCGTGTGTTCCTGGGCCTCTTGCCAGCTTAGTGCCCGGCGAGCATCGCAATGTGTCACTGTGGCCGATCGGCGGCTCATGGGACAAGTAATGACTTATCATTGATCTCCCGTCCCTGCAGTCGAATGCGTTTCATTAAACTCTTTGGAATTCCTTATCATTATCGAGGTAGTAGTAGTAGTAGTAGTAGTAGTAGTAGTAGTAGTAGTACGAGTGCAACAATCATAGCAGTAAGCACGTCTCCAATCGTTGTTAAGGAATGTGATAACACGTCATCTTCTTACCCACAAATTTCAAGATGTGTATGCATTCAAATATCAAGCAGTGTGCGTACTTCAGCAGGGGAGTGGCGCATGATGGAGCGTACCTCTGATGGGGCGTATCCCGCAGCAGAGTCAGTGACCGCATCGTAGATTCGTCGATACATCGCGACGATTTGCAGGCCACTTGCACTGCGAGCCTCCACCCGAAGTCGCGGGTTCTGCGCCGACGGACGTGGTGCAATAGAGACAAAAGAAAAACGGGGGTGAGTGTCTTCGTTAGCGCGTGCACTGTAAGGGAGAGCAGAACAAAAAGTAAGCACCTGCAATTGATCAAACGCTGGCACCTATAATTTTGGTAAATAAATGGAAAAAATATAATATTGTGGTAAATAAAAAAATATATAATATTGTGGTAAATAAAAAAAAAAATAACACACCGCGAGAATGGTGAGGATGGAATAAAATTTCTCCATCGCGCCTCGAAGCGCGGCGGGTGACAGAGATTCGTTACTTTCGTTCAGGAGGCTTCCGGACTCACTCGATTCCGATATTGCGTTGAGAATCGCTCCAAAATTGCAACGGGACAGCATAGTTGCTGTATGCTCCCGTACAAGGGTGGCGAGCCAAACGTCCATTTCGTCTGCGATAGATTGAATACGTTGCGCAGTGAAAGGATACGGTGCCAATGCACGCTGAAGATAGGAGCACGTGTTCAGCATCAATGCGCTGGTGTCCAGCGCGGAGAGCCCTTTCGCACTGAGTACTGCGCTTCGCGTGATTGGTTCCGTGTAGCCCTGAAGTACCATTGCTACCGATATTTTCCGTCGCTCGTCCGTGGACGACGTGTCTGCGCCTTTATTTTTTTTTTCTTCTTCTTCTTCTTCTTCCTCGTTGTCGTGTACGGCGCCAATTGATGATGCAAGGACATCAAGAATCTCATTGAGCTCCGATACAGCTTCTATGATTTCGGAGGACACACTTAAGCTCGACTTCAATACAGTGCTACGTGTTCCGGCTATGTTTTTTGTTCGTGTTGCGTTATTCGCGGAAAGAAAAGAAACAAACGAGAAATGAAATGATACACAACAAATAACAATAATAGCAAACCATTGCATGGGGGCTCAATTTACCGTGTAGCAACTCGTCACCGCGAGCTCGTAAAATTGCATGAAATCGCCGTCCAATAGTATCACCAACACTGCGTAGAGCTGTGGTGAATGTATCCGCGTGTTGCGTAACACCACTCGAGGCGTCATCGTCATCGTCGTCGTCTTCTACGTGACCCGCGCTGGTACTTTTCGTCGTCGAAGTTTTACTGTTGTCACTATGATGCCCATCTCCACCGTGATGGAGAGCTTTCTGCGAAATTGTCTCGGCATAGAACATGACTAAATTATACAATTTCACAGTTACCACAATACTTGGCCCAGGCAGAGTTGCGAGGCCATCGACAACGACGTCGCGTACGACGCTTGCAAAAAAAAAAAAAAAAAAAAAAAAAAAAAAAAGGCATCGACATTATTTAAAAAAAATAATAATAATAATAACGATAGAACATGTACATACACACACACACACACAACAACAACAATAATGTACCTAAGCGGTACGTGCTCCGTCGCATGGCTGCTCCCACTCCGCACTACGACCGCGTCGTCAATGTTCGGAGACACCATTCCTAGAAGCGTTACTTCGTTAATGCGAGAAAGAAGCGGCTCCTCCAGCGCATTGAAGATCCGTGCCACAGCATCAGCTCGCCAACTGATCCTGTGCCGCTGCCCGCTATCTGGCTCCACCACCTCCGCCGCTGTCTCGGCCTCGATAGCTGCCGCATCGACATCAGACTCTTGGAGAAGACGATCGAAATCCGCGGGCTCGAATGACGCAAACACGTGGTTCAGTAAATCCATCTCATTCGCGATGGCTTGATGAGTCCATGCCAGCATATCCCCGACGTAGCGTAACGGATCATGAGATTGCAGCGCGATGGGACGTGGAGTGCCGTTGGGACCACCTACGGTGAGTGCGCGATTGAAGCGCTGGGCAATCGATTTCCGACGCACGTCGGTAAGCAACTCGCAGCACGCGGCTTGAAATGCCGGTCGAGCACGCAGCGCGTGAATCGCTCTCGGCAACGTGACCGGAACCGCATCGGCTGCATCGAATATGAGCCCAGCGTCGGTGAGTTGGCCAAGACTTCGAACGGTGCGAAGGCTCCACTGAAAGAGCCGCTCAAATGCGCTGCTTTGGTGTCGCGCCATCTCCTGAAGAATCTCCAACCCAACGCGCTGATGCTGCGACGTTAGCAAACGCGCGCAGTCCGTCCTAACCTCATCGATGTGCTCCAAAACGCCGAAGAAGGACGCGCCTCCCGCCGCCTTTTCCTCATCACTCGGCTCCGGGGCATCAATAGGACCTCGATATAGCGCGTGACGATGCTTTTGCGAGAGCTGAAACCGATCGACGAATGACGAAAGCATCGTCTGGCGCTGCGAAAGCGCCGTACGCTCGGCCGTCATGTCCGCGTAGCGCGCAAGCAACGCGCGCGAGACCCTGCTGGTCGTGACGGCACGATCCCGCGCAACTTCTGCCTCGTCCGACATCTCGCGCAAGCAGGTCGACACCTCGTTCAGCTGCTCCTCGACTCCCTCAAATTTTCGCACGAACTCCTCCGCGAGGAGGAGCCCGTTGCGCTCCAAATCCGCACGCAACATGCGACGCGCCTCCAGTGTGTTGCCTTGCGGATCATAGAACGACGCGAGGCTTCCGAGGGCTTGAAGGATCTCCGGCGAGTCGGTTCGCAAACTAGTAACCTTCGCCAGCTTCTTCTTAAGCACCGCACGTGACGCCATTTGAGATAATGATTTGGGCTACGCACCACTTCGTCGCACGTGTTCCTTTATTTGCACGATCGCCGCGCGCGGCCTACGTAGGCCCGACAGGAAAATGAATTCCCTGGGACGTTCGCATTCTATCGAAGAATTCTAATTCGTCCCCGATCTAGATCGAATTCATCATCAAATTACGCGGCGATCGAGCAGCGCGGACATCATCGGCGTAATACGAGCTCGCAATGCTTCCTCTTTCTCTCTCTCTGTGCTCCTACGTTTTGGCGTCCCACGGCGTGGATATCGCGCGCATGTGGCGCGATATCGAGACTCACTGCTCCAACGGTAATTGTGAAGTGTCTACGGGTTCGAAACTTGATGCGATTGCAAACACGACAGATTGCAAAGGGCGATTACTCGCGTACGAATATGGTCTCGCGTTGATTCCGGCTCGCGCGCCTCAAATGGAATCCTTCGAAGCTCTGGAGCTCGAGAAGACATGCGGTGTTACTCCTCCGCCTCCGCGCGGAACGCGGCGCGTAGTGCTGCCGTTTCCATCCTCAGACGCGGATGCGACGTACTACGTCGATTACGAGCACGGCAATGACTCCAATGATGGACGAAAGGGCAGTCCTTTCAAAACAATTCGACGCGCTCTCGTTGCGACGCGCGGGGAAACCACCACGGGCTCCTCGGCCACGATGGTCCTTGCAGCAGGCGTCCACTATCTTGAGGGCCGCCCTATACAGCTGACCGCGGTTGATAGCAAGTTGACTATCACTGCAGATCCAGCGGTCAATACGCTGACGGAAACGCCAGCGCAACTTCCGTGGATCTCTGGCGGGGTGCCGCTGGATACGTTCGCAAAGTGGAGCAAATGGGAATCGCCTGCCAACGCATCGTATAATATCTGGATGACATCGGTTCCGCTCGGTGTCCATCTTGACGACGGGATAACAGGGCTCAATACGTTGATGAAAATGCCTGATGCGCTGCCAGGAACATATAGTCGTATGACACGCGCCCGTGAGCCGAATGGTGATATTGAGAAATGTGTGGCCGAGGGCCAGCGGGGGTGCTGGCATAATCAAGGAGTTGAACGGTGGCACACCGATTTATCATGCGTAGGGAAAGCGAGAACCGTTTATCTTGATCTAAGGGACTGTGCGGATGACGGGTCTTTGGTCGGAGCGCCCACCGGTACGCCGTGTAAAAACGATTCTGCGATGTGGGATACCTACAATACGTATAGCAATGGTCACGGTGGATGCTGCAGTACGTGGTCAGGTGACGATTCTCCTTACGGCCCAATGGGCAATTATTTTTGTGGCAACTCGTCGGCGGGTGGTTGGGTCGGCTATGAGGATCCTCGTGGTGATGACAAAACGCAAGGGCTGTCTCCGGCGCTGCCCTTTGGTTTCGACTACAACGCTACCATTGTACCCGCCCTCTCCAGTTGGAGCACGGAGACGATTGAAGGCGCAGTAATACATGCGTGGCGGGCCCAAGGTTGGTTCGTCAACATGTTTGAGATCGCATCTCACGATAAGGACTCGCACTCGATGACGTTTAGCAGAATGTCGACGCGCGATGGAGGAACGACGGTGAAGGGAGGGTGGCAGGGTGGTCGAGGATGGCAAGTCGACAACCAACCACCCTACAGCAACAGCACTGAAGGACCCGGTTATTTGCACCACCAAGGCAAGTGGATGATCGAAAACGTGAAAGAGGCATTAGATGCACCAAACGAGTGGTGGTTCGATAAGAAAGCGCGCAAACTTTACGTGTTCCCGAACTCGACGACAGCGCAGACGCCGTCTGCGCCGCTTCATCTTGTTGGCGTCGCGCTCGATACACTCATTACGATCAACTCTACGATGGCACAACCAGCGGTTGGCATCACGATTCAAGGAGTGGGATTTCGCGATGCCGCGGACGTCACGATGAAACCATGGGGCGTACCATCCGGGGGCGATTGGGGGTTGTACCGGGGTGGGGCTGTTTTTATTGAGGGATGCGAAGGCTGCGCTGTACAGCACTGCACATTTGAGCGCATCGATGGAAACGGCGTGTTTGTATCCGGATACACCCGCAATGTTTCCATCACAGATAACGAGTTTGCGTGGATCGGACTTTCTGCGATGGCTGGTTGGGGTTATACCAAAGAAAATGACGGGACAGACGGTCAACAACCACGATTTACTCACATCGAGCGGAATTATATTCGTGAAATCGGTTTGATCGAAAAGCAAAGTTCCGCGTGGTTCCAGGCGAAACTCTGCCAAACAGATATGCGTAATAATATTATTTTCAACGGACCTCGTGCAGGTATCAATTTCAATGACGGATTTGGCGGAGGTACAAACATCTCTCGTAACTTGATTTTCAACCAATGCCGGTAATTTTTTTATTTTTACCAAAAGACCCGAATATCCCATGAAATCTGATATATTATGATTCAATTTTTTTTCAGAGAGAGCGGGGACCACGGTCCTATCAATTCGTGGGATCGTACTGCGTACATTTCTGACGTATTTGACGGCTCCCCATCTTACCGGGCTGCAACGAACAATGTGAACAAAAACTTTATCATCGCGAACTACGGGTCAAGTCAAGGCTTCGATACGGATGACGGAAGTTCCTGGTATGACATCCATAACAATTTTTTTTTCATGGCCGATGCTTGGAAAATGGATTACGGTGGTATGTTTTTAATAGTAAACATTTTTTGCAACAGTTGTAGATTTGTGAACCTTAACCCCTATTTTTTGCGTTGATGTGTTCTATCTGTAGGTCATGACAGCTCTTTTAGAGAAAATTTGATTTACCACGGTCACAACGATGGACAGAATTGTGTAAACACGTGGCCATTTCTTGCCGGACATGGCGCGAATTGGTCGAACAACAAATGCATATTGCCGAAGTCGACAAACTTAGGGAATCCCATGGGCGGATGTGACTGTCCGGGTCCGCTGTCACCTCAAAGTGGGCCGTCTTGGTCTCCGGGGGCGAAAAATCCCAAAACAGAATGCGGTGTTACCTTCACCAACAACGAGTATTATACGCATAATGGCAGCGCAACCGTGAATTGCAACGGAAAGCCTACTTGGGAACAGTGGACGGGGAAGCCATACGGAAACGACAAGGGGTCAACGCTCAGCGAATTGCCATCTGATGAGCAACTCATTGCATGGGCTCGAGAGAAACTAGACATGTAATTTTGTTTCAAACCTTGGTGATTGAAATATTTGTCTCCGTAGTACATGTATTTCAAGCCGTAAAACGATATGTACTTCTTCTTCTACTCCTACGACTACTACGAGTACTACTGCTGCTGCTGCTACTAGTAGTACTACTAGTAGTACGACTACTATGAATCGTACAGTGCAGTAGTCGGACTACTTGTTCTTTTATTCTCTCTTCCTTTCCTTTCTTTCCTCCTCTCTACTAGTAGCTACAGGAGTACCACCTTTCGCCGCAGGTGTCTGACCTTGAACTGTAATGATATCAAATGTGATGAGTGGGTGGGTGGAGAGCCAAGAAGCAGACGGAGTAATACGACGCTGTGTGTGTTTACTACTAGTAGTAGGACTACTACTAATAATTAGTCAGTACATAGTCTCTCTCTCTCTCTCTCTCATCTTTACTAGTAGTTTTCCCGATAATTCATACGCGCGGAGGGTACTCCATCAACGATTGCTCCCTTCCTGCACCGGTTGAAGTGAACGAACTGTGCGACGACATTATTCTCTTGATCGTATCTAAACCCTGGTCCAGCTCCGCGACAAGATCGTTCCGACTTCCGGTTCGTCGCAGCTGCTGAACCACCTGCTTCATCCGTCCTAGTGTCATCCACAGATTTGCGGTTCTCGCCTCAACATATGGGTTAAATCCGCTACTGCTGCTGTACGGCATCGCACCTAGAATCGGATTTGAGCTCAACGCTAACGGCTTCGGCTGAGAAAATCGTCCGGACATCATAACCGCCGGTGAGGGTTGTGCGGCCAGACTCGTTCCCGCGTTCTTCACCGTCGTCGTCGACACTGACCCCATCGTGGATGTCGGCATAGGCACTCCCGGAGCCGATGGCTTCTCTGTCGACTGCGCTTCAGGGCGAGCTTCTTTCGCCGACCCGTCCCCGGCTCCAGTTGCCGTTGCAGTTGCAATCTGTTCCGAGCGCTGAGCTACATTCGAATCAGGCACTGCCACCTTCGTAGACTTCGATGGCTGAGATTCCGTCGGCGCTGCTAACGAGGAGGATGACGCGGACAAGGAGGACGTGGATTTCGACGGCGGTCGTAGCTGCGTCGCGAACGGCGTTGGCTGCAGCGCGCGTCGCTGGCCCGTCGATGATGACATTTGGCCATAAAAATAACGCTGCGCTGCGAGGTCAAAGTTCGGAGACGCGGAGGACCAGCGTGGCATCCCTTGCGACGAAAGCCGCAGCGGCATCTGCATTTGACGCTGCACCTGCAGCTGGACTTGCTGCTGTATTTGCGCCTGAATCTGTTGCTGCATCTGCTGCTCCATTTGCTGCGCGCCGACCAATATGAGCCGTGGTGGACCTGCGGCACCTGCGGCACCTGCGGCATTCGGCATCTTCGTCTGCTTCGGTGGTCCTAGAGGTGCTTGTTGGGAGGGCCAAAATTCCGACGAGAACGAGTCACTAGAGCTCTTCGAAGGAGCGGTGAAGGGGGGCGAATGCCCCCCTCGAGAACTCGCACTCGGCATCATCGACACGGGGACGCAAGGTAACATGTTAGTTGCCGTCTGTCCGCCAGCGGAAAGCGAGGCGACGGTCGCCGCCGCAGCCGTGTTCGGCGGCAGTATCGAGGCACGAGCGGCGCTGGCCCCTACAAAAACTCCGCTGGCCGAGGGATATCCCGGCGGCATCGCACGCAACACCTCAAAGCCCGGGTTCGTCTGCGCGCCCCCCATCATCTTACGTCGAGCCCGCGTGTCGTTGCACGCGCGGCACGATATGCCTGCAGCGCATGGCACAGTGCTCTGCGGTCCGGTAATTTCAAAGCGCCCATGATGAAATACGAGATTCATCTTCTTCTTCGAGAACAGACCGCCGCTGGGCGAGGCTTTACACGCGTCACACGAGCACCGGATGCAGATTTTCGTACACGTGCACTCCTTTGGGTTTTTCGATTTCCTGCACTCGGGCGTCAGAAGCTTCAGCGACGGGTGCGTACCCTTTCGCAACTGCTGAAGAATATTCACGATTTGGACCTCGAGATCCCCATACTCCGTCTCTCCGGTGCGCGGCGGAACGTGAGCCCTGTGACGTTTCCAGTACTCCTTCGCAACAGCGCTAATCGCAAGGGCTTTCGCCGCGCAGTGCCACGAACCCAGTGGCTGCCGGTACGGCCGCTGCCTCTTCTTTTTCATCCTGCCAACGGACTCGAGATAAGCTGTTAACCCCCCCCCCTGACGCAATCTTGTAGGGCTTACACGGAGCGAGATAGGAGTCAGAAACAGGTCAGGATTTCAGCGCGCTGTTTTTTTTTTTATTTTTATTAGCATTTTTCCGATTTTTTAAAGTTGCTGCGACTTCAGAGTACAGTACAGAACGTTGTGTGGGTTGTATATATAATATATATATATATATATATATATATATATATATATATATATACAGAGAGAGAGAGAGAGAGGTAGTCGGAACTACTACAGTACGTAGTAGTACTGGGAATTCCTTTGTAAGTAGGTAATTACTCCTTTAAAATATTTATTCAATAATTGTTTGAACTTGAAAGTTTCAAAACGCAAAGAGATCTTCGAAAGTTGTTTCTTTGTATTTGCATCGATGAGTGGTGAGAAACACGTTTTTGGTACCAATATGTGTATCCCTCAGCTCTAGCTGACGGCACAGCTGGACTGATGATGCTGCTCTCCACAACATGGATCGTCCCAACCATGGGTATCGTGCGGTCGCCCTTTCCCACGGCGGCTGCGACGCGTGCGTCGCCACTCCAAAACGAAAGGAGTATGAGCACTGCGGCTGGACGTGGTAACAGCGTGATGAGCAGTGCTACTTCGACGTGCACTGCTACTGCGAGCAGCGGCGACGGCACTGGTGGTCGCAGCATCCAGCGTCCATCCTACGCGATGCATTGCCTCCAACCACATCACGAGCTGAGAGGTGCCGTCGCATACGTAACGTTCACGAATGCTGATGTCGTCGTCGGCACGCACACCCCATTGGGTTCGTGTGACGATAAAGGCTTCGTCGTCGTCTAATGCAATAGACACTGAGGAAACATCGGAGCGCGAAAAGTGCTTGCGTGGCGTAGTGCCCTCATCGGGGGGCGCATTGAGATGGTTGCAGAAGAGCTGTCCGTCGGCCCTCAGCATGTATTGGCGACGGTGCAACTTTCTCCTCACCCCCCTCGACCGAGATGTGAGCCACCCGTGAATGACGTAGTGCGACGTTGTGGGGCCTTCAAACTCGTCGCGATCGACATGAACGCTGTCCATTTCTAAACGCTTCAGCACTTTTCGCATCGAACGTATCACCTCATCGACCTCATGTTCGTTGCGCAAACCATCAATGTGCTTCATCAGCACTGTGCTGATGGGGTAGGACGCGATTCTCTCCCGCATCGACGCACTCTCCTGCGTCGTGGCGGCGTCGGCGGCGGCAACATTCGCCCCGGTCACGGCTTCAATGATCTGCACACGTTTCGGCACTGCGGATCCACTCGACGCTTGCTCGAGCTGTTGGACGAGCGGCGCACATTCGCGATCGATTTTCAACAGCAGCGCATCGACCGCCTCGACATTTCTGCGACCACCAGCGCCATGCTGCGACGTAACGAGGGAGGCCCGGCGGAGATTGCGCACGATCGAAGACAGCTCATCGTGCATGTCGTGGATTTGGAACGGCGCGTGAGTCGTGTCGCGAAGGTGGCGGATCCACGCCATCCACCGGGCTCGCGTAACCTCCCCGGTCGTGCTAGATGGTCCCGGGCTGACGCCACGACCAACGCCGCCGTGCACGCTCTCCACCTCGTGCACGATCTCACGCCACGCCGTGATGCTGACTGTCGAATCGTACTCACCGAGGCGCGCGTACAGATTCAGCGCGTGGGACGATGACACGACGCCATGACCACCAGGATCGAGTACGTCGAACACACGCCGCCCCAACGGGACGAGCTCGTCGAGCAAAGCAAGGTCGGCCGCGTTGCACACCTCGTCGCGTGCCGCTTTCGCATGCAACCCTGCCGGGGTGGGTTGTTGATTCAAGAGGCTCGTTCGTCTCCTGACGCGCTCCGCGGAGGCGACAAGAGTGGAGCTGCGCCTTCGTCTTCCGCTTCGCCGACGCTCGCGACGAGGAGTCGACACCGCATCGTCGTACAAATGCGAGAGCGAGTCCATTTCGAACTCGGGCCGGCGCTGATTGTTGCCAAACGAGTCTCCGCTACCCGGGGGGTCCTTAGCAGACGCGCGACGTGTCTGGAGAATTTGAATCTATAAATCGTCGTCGACTCGCGTCATGAGTGCACGTCGTCGCGACGCGGCAGCTGCGCTACGTAGCGCTAGCTAGCGCAAGTCATTTGAAAAAATTGGCATCGAAAATCTAAATCCTGGAAAGAGGAGCGCAGCCGCGGGAGCTTACTGTGTCGGTCGCGTGGCCTCCTTCGTGAGCGCTTGCAGAGCGCTGGAGGCGATGGCAAAGTCGCGGTTAGAGAATGAGGTAGACAAGCTTTTGGATAGAGTGTTTACAGTGGAGATGCTGCTGCACCCGGAGAAGTTGGAGGACGCCGTGGAAATGCAGCCGCAAATGATGACGAGTACTGCTGAACATAAGGGAGACCACTTTAAAGAAACCGAAGGTCGTGCGCGGTGCATGATCATGCACTTTAAGCTCTTAAAGGCCCAGGAGATGGCGATGGCCGGTGGCAGTGGCGGCGACGGGGCCCGGAAGCGTTCTGAGCTGCGACAGATGGAAGGTGAGATTCAGAGCAAACTCGACGATATGAACAAATGGTTGAAGAAGGAGACGAAGGGGAGGAAGAAGTCGAAGTATCCGCTGGAAGAACTGCAGACGCGCAGCCTGACGTATAAGTCGCTGAAGCGAAAGTTCCGCAAGAGCAGTGCGCCGACGAACGATATCGACGCACCGACCGCATCAGTGGAGGAGTTCCTCAATAGTCCAGGCTCGAGTTCTGTCGGTGCAGATGGGTTCCCGAAACCACCGAGAGTGCCCGGAGATGACGACGACGCGTCGGATTCAGAGGAAGAGGAGGAGATGACGCTCGAGCACGAGGCGGCGCTGAAGTTTAAAGAAGCGGAGGAGGAGAAGCAGGAAGCGATCCTCCTAAAAATCGAACAGGTTCTTAAAGATATTACTCAAAAAGGCGAAGAGATCGGAAATACGGTGGCAGATCAAGAGGATGTGTACAAAATGGCGCTCGAGAGGCTCCAGTCGGCAAACGACCAAATACTCGTCGTAAATGAAAACTTGGAGAAGGCGAACGAGGATGCTCAGAAGGACCACCCGGAGCTGATATGCGTGTGCATTTGCTGCGTAGGCATTTTACTCGGTCTCGCAATTGTTGGCTACAAGCTTCTTGTATCGTACATCGAGAACAGCAAGAGTAGTGACAAGTAGCGGACTCGCTCAGGGGGCGTAAGGGTAAAAACGCTAGACAGGGCGCGTCGATGTGCGTGCAGAGTGATAGATAGTGGCGACTGATGCAAAGCAAAGTGCTTCTGAATGATCGTCACCCGCACCTCACTCACACACATGAATACGTTTCCTCAGTTCGAATAGTATATATTATATTTTGAAACCAACACACCAAAGCTCTATTATTGTTGTCACTTTCCGTCTCCTACGTGCGGCGTCTTCACACGCGACGCAATGCCGCGAATTCCGCTGCAGCGCGTAAGAATGCTGCGCACATCGTCTTTGCTGAAGGAACTCTTCTCCGCGAAGATTGCTCTAATGAAACGATCCTTATCTTCCTCCTTCGGAGCAGAGTAACTCCAGATAGGGAAGAGCATAAAGGCGAGCTGAGGGTCTTCACGGACAAGCGTGGACATTTCATCGGCGTCCACTGTTCCGTCACCATCCGCATCGTATTCATCAAAGATTGCATCCACAGTATCGGTAATTGTTTTCTGACGCGCCTCGCGCTCCTAAAAAAAAAAAGGGATAATAAAAAACTAATTTTGGGTACAAAAGAATAATTTTGGGAAAGAAAAAAAAGTACCTGCTCCGATGCTTCCATGATGACCTGGGATCACACACACACACACACACAAACATAAGTTGTTGAATTCTTGAGGTGAGCATCAAAAAAAATTATTAGGATGTGGCCGCAAATGAAACGAAACAAAACAGTTTACCTCCTCAAAGGCATCGAATAGGGCTCCGACTGGAATACCAAACAGCCCAATGCCGGCGGCTACGAGCCATATGCAGAGCAGCTTCCCCATCACTGTGAAATCGCAGTGGCACCACTCGCCGCCCAAGAAGACAGCGACGTAATACATCGAGTCGGGAATGTTCTGAAAGGCGCCTCCAACCGTTGGATTCCCATTTTCGAAAATATAGAATAGCCCCGCGCATGCAATCCAAATGATCAAGGCCAAAACCCCCGCAGAGGCCATTTTCTTCCGGAATCCTTTTTTCTGAAAAGCGTCATCGACTACAGTGAACGCTGTTTTTTTTATGAGATGTTTGAAAAAAACAGGACACGTAGATGTGAGTGTGTGTGTATGTATGTATGTACGTCAACAAGAGAGATGATCACGTGTGGTTGGCTCTCCGTTTCGTTGTTGCCGGATATTGTAAAAAAAAAAGAAAAAAAGACTTACCGGCGACAAAGTGTTCGAGTTCAAGAATACGGAAAAGACGGAATATTCGGAACACAGTTGGATCGAATTGTGCGCCCGCGATGCGAAGAATGAGCGAAATATAGGAAGGGAAAATGGATAGCATGTCGACCATGCCGAAGAAACTCGTGAGGTAGATTCCAACGGATCCAGCCTGGGTGAAACCGCCGCAAGGACACATCGAGCGATTGGGTCGTCCGTCGGAAAATTGTGCACGGTACTTTGGATTCGCGGGCGATGCGAAGAGACGAAGAAGGAACTCTGCGGTGAAAATTGCGACGGAAATCCATTCAATAATATTGAACACCTAGATGGTTGGTATTGTGTGGACGAATAAATAAATAGTAGTCAACGTCGAGATATTTGTGGTGAAGAAGAAAAAAACTTGCAAACAGACACACACGAAAAAGGATGACGACAAAAAAAAGAAGAACATCTCACGAGCTCCCCAGTGACTTGAGTGATGGAGTCCACTGTCTCGAGAAGGACGAGAAGCACGTTGAGAAGAATGAGGAGGAGCATAAATGTCTGAAAGCACGACGACGATATGCGAAACAACTTGGTTCGATCAATGACTTGGAATGGAAGACCGTCCTCCTCCTCCTCTGTGTGCTCCGGTGTTTCGAGAAAATCAACCACAGCACGTTGAACCTTGTACAACATTCGACGTGAAGTATCATTGATCTCCTTCGTGTCTGACAGAGCATCGTCGCTACGACTACTGCCACCGAGCAACTTGGAAGAGCTCAAAGCATCCATTTCTTCCAGAGTTGACGACGGTGACTGCAAGGAGTTGCTGTCTGTGGGAGGTGGACTTCTCGCGGCGCGCAATTCAGCTGCGTCTTCAGCAAAAGTTTCGCCCGCAACAACTCTGAGTGCGCTAGATACCTGATCCCGGACACCGGCCATCGTCTCGTCGTCCCCAACACTTACGCTATGAACGATGTTGCCACTCAGTCCATCGTGTATCGTAATCTGCATGGTGTTGAGATGAATTTTGGCGCGGAGAGAAGAGGAAGACGAGTCTGCGTTTTGTGTATTGTCGCCGCCTTCCCCTTCCGTATCATCGAGATCGTCGATGATGTCTTCAAAACCATTCGAAATTAAACCAATCGGCACACCCACCACTGCGACAGCAATTATGATGATGAAGAAATTGACGACGCGGCCCCACCCTGTATAGTCGACGAATGGGTAATCCCCGCTTAAGTGAATGAATGCGTACCTGCGTTGTGGTGAAGTTGTCAACCAAACCATTTTGAGTACACACGTAAAAAAAAAAATAAAAAAATAAACAAACAAACAAAAGAACGCACTGAAAAGAGTTGGGAATGTTTTTATATCGCTCCGCCATAGTGAGCTCCAAGAAAGGCTTGTCATAATTGTGTGTAGTTTCGTACAGCAACGTTGCAAATACAATCCAGACGATTATGACCACAGCCCCAGTCGTCTGAAACGCTTCCTGATTACGACGGAAAATATCATCCAATAAAGACACGGACGGTACATACTTGTCGAGTTTCAAGAGACGTAATAAACGAAGCATTCCTGCGAACCCGAAATAGAAGACACGCGCGCAAAATCAATCAGGAGATGAAGCAACTATGGCGATGGAACAGGGCCCAAACGTTTTATTTTATTTTCATAGCAGCAACACTCAAAAAAAAACATCGTACGGAGGTAATCGCCCATTTGAGGAGGAATCAGACCTGCGATTTCAAAATACCAGGGAATAATCGCGACGAGATCCACAATAGAGAAGAATGAAAACATGTAGTTGAACCAGCACGGCGCCCCTTGCTCGATGCACCACGCAAGATCAGGATCCAAGTCCGCGACATATCTGCGCACGCACACACAAATATGTTTTTAAAAAAAAAATCAAAGTGAGTGAGAATACTTTTTCAACAACAAAAAACATCTATAATAAGAAAAAATAAAAAATCACACTCACAGCCGAAGAAGATACTCAATGGTAAAGAGCACGGTGCAGATGCCCTCGATGACTGCAAAGGTACGATTTGCAGCAGGAACATTCAGCGACTCCACCGTTCCTAAGCATGCAGTGGTGATCGTCATCGCAATCAGTCCGAATATTACAACAGTCAACACACGACCAACAATGCCGACGTTGTTGAGAGCATCGAATAAACGCTTCTTCATGGACATCGCAGACGGCGCATCGTCTTCCGAGCTCAACCTGCGTGCGTCAGGCGGCCCCTCCACGACGTGTACGACAACCGCCGACGCATCATTTGCACTATCGCTATTATCATCCATCGTCACCAGCTGGTCATCATTATCGTCACCACCATCATCGTCGTCGTCGTCACCATCATCATCGTCGTCGTCGTCAAGACTCAGGCCTTTCGTTGCGGCCCAGTCTACAAATCCCGCTTCGAATACCCCCACGGGGACTCCAAAGATACCGACGGCGAAAACACCGATGATTGCGGTTACAATTTTTCCACCGATAGTGAAATCACACAGCGGACACTCTCCTAAAAAAAAAAAAAAAAAAAAATTAGGAAATAATTTCTTGGGTCCTTAAAAAATGGTAAACAAAAAAAATACCAGAGAGGTTGAGCAGGGTAATCCACATCGCAGAGGGGATATCTTGATAGTACTGGGCCATCGAGGCATCAGGATTGTCACGCTCGAAAAAGTGCATGAGTGCGCTTGAAAGAACCCACAGCACGCACGTGAAAGATGCGGTCACGATGAGGACGTCGGAATGTTCTTGAAGAGTTTGGCCAAACACGGAAAGGAACGCGACAGCATTGGGAGACTTCAGCAGACGCATCAAGCGAAAGGTCCGCACAAAAGCCTGAAAAAAAATTGAATCATAATATACATGTATCAGATTTCATGGGATATTGAAGTCTTTTGGTAAAAAAAAAAAATTACCGATGTCGAGGCTATGCTACCCGTTACCGCGACGTTGATGTAAAATGGAACGATGGAAGCAATGTCAATGAGAGCGTAAAAGGTGAAGAACCAGCGAAGGCGGCCCCACTGCATGCGGGTACAGGGACTGAAAGTGCTTTTTTTTTCGCGGCGACCGCAGCACACGAAACGTGCGTCAACTCCAACGACGAAAAACCTTAGGAGGTACTCGATGGTGAATATTGCGACAGACACCGCCTCGAAGATATCCAGCGCGTGCTTTACGGCGCTTGCCTTTTGAACAGCTTCAATAGAGTCCGCCACAATTGTCGCAACATTCAGAAGAATCAGGGCGAGAATGAAGTAATGGAACACTGTGCCGACGACACGTTGATGCGAGACGGTGAACCCACCAATGAGAGCATGCCGATCGTCGCCATGATTTTTTTTTTCCGCAACAGGAGAAAGCGAATGTGCTTTCGCATCTATGAACTGCGCCTTTCCGTCTTCATTTCGCATGACGACAGCAAGAGACAGCGAGCCATCATGTTTACGCACAACTCGTCCTGTAATATTGGTTTCATCACCTCCAGTGCTGTCGCTCTTCTTATTACCATCAAGGGAAGCAAGATCACCGACCACGAACTCGTCGTGATATAGTATGCGGTAAAGCGCAGCTTGGAGTGAGACATTTGGTCTTGATGGTACCTAAAAAAAATTGTGAATACAAAGACAACAACAACAAAAAAGTAGTCAATTAGGAAATAATTTTTGGGGAAAATAATACAATTGAATCGTAAAATTAAAAAGTCGGTACCACAGTGATTGGAGGTGCTGATTTCGACGACTGATCATCATCACCTGCGTTCAATAATTCATCATCGATTTTTTGCGGCTTACCGCTTTCGACATCGGATTCTTCTACGTCGCCGCCGTCAACGTCATCGTCATCGCCACCAGATTCCTCCTCCTCCACGGCATCTGCAGCGTCCTGAAAGCCGTTGCCAAGCAGACCGGCAGGAATTCCCACGGCAATGGCCGCAACAACGGCGACGAAAGAGCAAATGACCTTGCCCCACGGGGAGTGGTTATCCGCCAAAGGATACTCTCCAAACAGATTTACGAGGCAGAAGTACATTGCGGAAGGGATCGAATCCATCCGGTTCACACACGTGCCCTTTTTCTTGCAGTCGCCGTACGTCTCCCAAATCATGTCGTCATTGTTGCGCTCTGCTACGTAATAAAGCGACGAGCAAACGATCCAAATGACGAGTCCGAGGAAGAGCGACGCGTACCACACCGCGCGCGTGTTCCATATCTGATCGAACAGCTTCTGCCGCACCGCAGTCGCTGTGGATCCCATAATCCAGGAGCCTTCCCGGAAGACTCGCAGAAGCCGCGCCACGCGGATAAACTGGACGGATGGCAGGTCCACCGACGTCAAGGCTAGATCCACATAGTAGGGCACGATTGTCGCGAGATCGATCAGCGAGAAGAGCGACAAGGTGTAGCGCACGCGAGCAACGACTTGCGAGCGAACAACGGGAGGAACGATGCACATCGTCTTCCCGCAGCACGCGGCCTTGCGAGGGCCGCGATCTTCCGTCGCAGACATGAAACGGGCCAGCCACTCGATGGTGAAGATGATCACGGAAATAGTCTCAATGGTATCGAACGCTTGCTTTCGCTGCGACTCCGTTCCCCACGCCGCAGTGCCCCACGAAGTGTCGGTACCGTTGCGATAGCCCGCAAGGATGGTACCTCTCTCATCCGGATAGACGATCATGCAGCATACGTTGAGCACAATCAGGGATATGATAGCAACATCGAAAATCTTTCCCGCAAAGCTCTGTCCGTTCAGAAAGTTCCGCGCACCTTCTGTGATCCGACTGCAGAGGTTTCCATCTCGCGGAAGGGTCGCGTAGGGTTCCTCTTCGTCCAATTTCCCAAACAGACCTGCCGCCAGCGTTCGCCCAAGCGAAGGCTTCATATCCAGCGCAAAAGAGCGTTCTGCGTCATCGAGCGATGCATACGACGCTCGATCACCATCGCGATCACGCACAGCGGAGGTCATCATTCCCTGTCGATGATCAAATGACCCGCGCTGAGCCGTCGACGCGTCCTGCAGTCGACTGCAGGCAGCTCTGGTACCTCGTAGACAAGGAACTTCGTGGATACCCCGCGCGCAAGCGGCCCGCGCTCGCGAGTCAAATTTTTCGAAAAATTTAAAAAATTCCACAAATCAGTCGAACTTGAAGTTGAACTTCGCCGCGCCACCGTATTATTACTTTCGCGGGACCTCTTTTTGCGGTCCAGGGCACGTTCGAAAATGGATACTCCGACGAAAACCAACATCATGCGCGGAGCTAGTATGCTGCGAAAGTATCGTATGTCTCGATCACGTTCTGTGTCTCAGCGAAGTAGGCGCAACATTGATGCGGCACCGACAGGCGGTGAACCAAAGGTTCCGTATCCCATTCGAGAAGCGCTGCGCGGTGTGGATGCAGCCGCGAACGTGTCCGAAGCGCGAAAGCGCGCGACGCAGAAAGCAAAGGCGCGTCGTGTGCGCGAGCAGGAGGATGAGTCCTCGAATAGTCCGCCCGCGGCTGCAGTGGACGATGTTGGATCGTCTTCAAGGAAGAAGAAGGCTGCCGTCCACTCTGCGACGACAAGCAGTGGTAGCGACGCCGATCCGTTCGCGAGGCGATCGAAGACTCGCCGCTCTCCGACTAGTGCACCCGAGTCGCCGACAGACGTGATCTCAGCTACTCCTGCATCGCCACCTGTTGCCAGCGTTGCGCCGGATAACTCGCAAGCCGCGATGCTCCAGCGTGCGCAAATGCTCCTTCGCAAACGCATGACGATGATTATCTCTCCAGATGGCGTCGACGTCGATACTCCTCCTCGTCGTGAGTGGATGCAGCGCCATTTGCAGCAACCGCAAAATGTTGCGAGGGGTCACATACGAAGCACGCAGGGGGCTTCGTCGGGTAGTAGCGAAGTCGACTGTGGAGGAGCACCATCAGTCGGGGCGAAAAGAAAGGTGGCATTAGTACGACGTTACGAATCGCACCTGTCGCCCGTTGTGGAAAGTAAGGCCGCTGCTGTGGAACGCTTTTCGAGCAGCACTGCGACTAGAGGCAGCACTGCTAGTAGTAATAGTAGTAGTAGTAGTAGTAATAGTAGTAGCAGCAGCAGAAACAGCAGTAGGAGCAATACGACGACTCAGACGGCGGCGGCAATCGTAAGTCACGAGTACGTCGCGATGCCTCCAGCGCGAGTAGAACATGTTGAAAACATGACTACGACGGCGACAGCAGCATCGACGCCGCCCACGCCCCAGAGACGTCCTCCGACACCACCACTGTCGCCTCGCCTACGTGCAGCGACACCGCCGCTTGATCCCAGCAGCCCGATTGCTGACAGCGGATCTAGATCTGTGAAGGATGGTTACCACCGTCCGGTGACGCCACCTACCGTGACACCGCCTGTTGTGTCGCCGTCTATCGCGATCGACAGTGTCGCGACGAGCCTGGTGCAGGAAACTCACGCGAGTGCCGCTGCTTCCGCACTTGACACACGCATTGAAAAGGGCGAGGACAGTCGCGGGAAGGATGTGCTGAAAGTGGATCCACAATTTCAAGTTCAAATTTTAAAGGCTGAGATGGAAGTGTGGAAGCGCAATCACGCGGCGATAAACGCACGCTTTGCGGACCACGCAATTGAGCTCGCCAGAGCGAAAGATGATGCGCGGCGAGCGCATCAGATTGCGGAGTTTGAGAGGGTCGCGATGGAGAAGGCTCGCACCACGATGCGTGAAGAGCTCGCGATGATGGAGAGGAAGTGCGCGTCTCGCGTGGAAAGCGAGGGTGGTCAGATCGAAGTCCTTGCACGCGCACATGCTATCGCGGCGAGAGCTCAGCAGGAGACTTTCGACGCTACAGTCGCTGATGTGAAGGCGCGTGCTGAGAGAGCTGCTCTGGTGTTACGCAAAACGCTCGGCGAGGAGCATCAAGCGAAGCTGGTGTGCGTAGAGAAGGAGGTTGCGTCGATGCGTGATGCAAATCAGGCCCTGCGCGAGCACCAGTCGTTGTCGCTGGACAAAGAGGAGAAGAAAAGCAACGCAATGCACGACCATCTGCTTGCACAGTTAGAGAGTGCCGATCAAAAGCTTGCTGCGCAAAAGCGAAATTTCACCGCTTTCGAGCGCACTGCTCGTCGCAGCGAAGCGGTACGTTTATAATAATGATTTGTAATTGTTTCGGTTTTATGCAATGAATGTTGTGTGAACGATTTAATTTACTGTTGCGCGTATCATTTTTACACTAATAATAATAATATATATATACATACATTTCAGGCCGCCGAGGCTAAGCTAGAAGCGATGTCGATACAAGCGAAGGAACTTCATCAAAAGCTGCAGACTGAAATTTTGAAGCAACGACGAAAAACCGCGACATTGGAAAAGGCGGCAGTGAGCAAAAGGATGACATATTCGAAGGACCAGGAACGATTGAAGAGTGAAATCGTGAGTGCATTGCAGTCGCGCGATACGGCAGAGAGCGAGCACGCTGGAACGAAATCAACTCTATTGATGATGCGCAGGTACCCAGGCTTTTCTTTTTTACATGCTTTTTATTTATTATTATTCTTTAAAAAAAAAAAGGCAAATGAATGAATTCACGTTACTTTGTTTTTTTTCAGGGAACATGCAACGGTAAAGCGGAAACTTATCTCACAACGTGCGTCACATGCGCGAGCAATGGACGAAGCTGCTAGGAGAGCACATGAAGAGAGAAGTGAGAACCTCGAAGCGGCCTACGTATCGCATGTGCGTGAGCGTGAGACCGTACTGAAAGTGCACCGATCTGGTATTTTTTGTTTTTTTACCAAAAGACTTCAATATCCCATGAAATCTGATATATTATGATTCATTTTTTTTCAGAGTTGAAGGATGCCACCGACGGCCAGACTAAAATGCGAAAAGTTGCGCGGCGCTACGCGGCGACGCTGAAAACGATGGAGGAGCGCGCTGCCGCTGAGCGATCTGCAGCGAGTGACGCGCATAACACTATGGAGGCGGCTGTATTGAAAGCTGCGCATGACGCCGTAGCCGAGGCGGTAAGAGAGAAGGAAGATGAACTAGAGAAGCGATTTGCGTTGAAGTTATCACAAGCGCAAGATGGTGCAGGAAGTAGCCACGAAGAGCAGCTGAATGGGCTGCGGTTAGAATTGCGAAAAACGCGCGCAAAAGCGAAAGAGCTTTTACGTGAGAAGAGAGCACGCGATAAGCATATTGACATCACCATGCGCGAGAAGGAAACAACTCTCAGTGGTACGATTTTTTGCTTCAACTTCTTTTTGTTCATCGTTGTCTTCTCTTCTTATTCTTCGTCATCATCGTCACCATCACTGCGGTATGTATGTACGTGCCATTATTATGCATTGCTGTACGTAGAGGATCTGGCAAAAGCGAAGGCTCGTTTGAGAAGCACCAAAAAGTCTCATGCAGCGGAAATAATATCCGTATCCGCGAAAACTGTGCGGGCCGTGGAATTGGCAGAAGCGCAAGAAGCTGAACGGGCGCAGAAAGCGGAAAATAGAATGGTGCGTAACGATCCCGCTTCCTATACGTAGTAACACCCCATATTTGCAATACTTGTAGTCATTTTGTTTCATTCCCCCTGCTTGCCGCCATGATTTGCAGGCAAAGCGCCACCAGAAACAATGTATTCGGCTCGTGAAGTCCGCGAAAGCGGAGTCTCTGGAGGCGCTCGAGCAGGCAAACACGCGAGCCGATGCGCTTGAACGACAGCTGAGCGTCGCGAAGGATACCATTGATGAAATGCGACGCAAAGAGCAGCGCATGCGGCGTTACATCGACGAAAGTTAGCTACTAGGAATTCCTCAGAGGACACTACAGGAGTAGTAGATAGATAATGTGGTGATCATACGTAGTACACTACACATTTATACCTCAATCTCAGCGCTAGCAGGCACACCGGCGACGAATGAAGTGATCATAGTTGTGCTTGGCATCATTGCAGGATCCGGAAGTTTGATTATCAGGATGACCGCCCAAATGCTACAGGCCCAATGAGTCCAGTAAAACATGATGACCGGGATGTAGAAAAACCACCAGCAGCAGAGACAGACGACGAATGCTATCGAGTAATTTTTAACAACTCTTTTCGTCTGTGGGAGAAAAGCATCATGGAGGGGAAATGTGGACAAGAGTTGTGTGTGTGTGAGAGAGAGGGGAGGGGGGAGGGGGTTAAACAATACTTTTCTTCGTCCGCAAATTCAACTACGAACTTCCAAGGAATCGCATCCATATCTACCAGTAGAAAGGTATCAAAACGAAACCCAAATGGCAGAGAACGAAAAAAATCATACATGTCAATCTTTTTTTGTGAACGGCATCACTGCATCTCTACAGGTGTAGCATGAAATTGCATAATGAGTACAATAATTGCCAAACGTACGGTGTTATCGCCAGCGCAATGATGGGGGAGAAGGGAAAGTTAAGTAGCGCCACAAAGGAAGCGCCAATCTTTCCGCATCCAGAACACGTTCCCGGTGGTCGCCATGTTTGTGGTGTGGCACCATGGCACCCCATAACAACTGGACCTGGGGAGAGATGTTGTTGAGGCTGCATCTGTATTACCTGCTGTGCACCTGGAGGTTGAGGTTGCATGAGATATTGGGGTTGTTGAATGGAGCCACGTATCTGCATGGGATTAACATCCGCCTGGGCATTTCTCATCACATGAGCCACCGCCGGAGGTGCGGCCATCATTTGGGGTTGCGTTGAAAAACGCTGGAGTCGAGTACTACTCGGAGTACTCTAATAAACAGGTTGACGTGTACTCGAGTGTACCCATTGTTGGGGAATTGCGGGAATTGCAACAAAACGAGAAAAAAAAAGGATTTTTTAAGAGTAGGGCCGACTGTATAGGGGACGCTCAGCGGCGGGGGAAAAGGGGAGAAATCTTGGTTTTTAAACTATACAGCGGTCGATTGAGACGCTGCACTGCTCACATTACTTCGGGAGACTGTCTCCCGAAACAATGGCAGCTCCCCAGCCCCCCACTCAACCGCTGTATAGTTTAAAAACCAAGATCTCTCCCCTTTTCCCTATCTCAAAAAACAAAAAAAATACTTGAAAACTACTGAGTAGTTTTTTTTTTTAGATTTTGGATATCCTGGAAAATTTATGAAAATCATTGAAAAATTAAAAAATTTTCTCGCCGTCGCCGCTGAGCGTCCCCTATACAGTCGGCCCTACTCTTAAAAAAGGATGGTCGCTGTGTCTTTGTACCCAGGCGGGGCAAAGAGTACGAGTTGTTTTTGCGCACGCACGCGGCGGACTTCTTCGCGGCGAATGCGGCGTAGGTAGTGTGAGGTGCTTCGTTACTCAGTCTTTCTACGTGGATACTCTACTCCTTCTTCTTCTCGATACTATTTTAATTTCGTTTAGATATTATTTAAATGAAACATCCAATTGGTATTTGAAAAAAATTAGATCTGAGGAAGAGCTCGCATCGGGAGGTTGAGACGAGAGATAAGAGCTCCTTAAGCTGAAGGATTTCCCACACCCTGCGTGTTGGTTTGCTGCAGCCGGAAAGCAAATGAAGGAGTCTCTTCGTCGCACGATTTCCGTAGCGCTGGGCAAGCTGTCGCCCTCGGATATCGCGTCGCAGTCAAAGAGAGTACTCGCGCAATTGCAAACCTTGCCGCAATACTTGTCCGCGCGCTCAGCGAGTGTCTATTTGCCAATGGAGCGCGGATGCGAAGTAGACACGCTACCAATCATTGCGGACTTGATCAAACGCGGCGCGACAGTCGCGATCCCGCGGATAACGGGTGCGCGTTCGACGGACATGGAGATGTACGCGCTGTCGTCGGTTGATCATGTCGATGCGTTGCCTCGGACGCGGTGGGGCATTCCTGAACCTGACGACGCCGCGGCGGCAACAATGGAGCGCGTAACGGAGACCGCATTTGACATCGTTCTCGTCCCTGGAGTGGCGTTCGACGCCCGGTGCAATCGCATCGGGCATGGGCGCGGATACTACGACGCATTCCTATCGCGTCAGCGCGGCGTTGCCATCGGACTTGCTCTGAGTGCCCAGATCGTCGCCTCCGTGCCCACCAGCGAGCACGACCAACGCTTGGCGTTCGTGGTGCATCCCGCGGGTCGCCTTGCGTACACATCGTCCGCTGATGAAGATGCAGTAGCGGCAATAGCATCCGGTGGCACTAGCGCCAGCAGTCGGCACGTGTCCTCGTCTTCGTCTGGCAGACCTTCACCTTTACCGGAGGTGTCTCCGCGGAAGCTGGATGATCCGGGGGGAAAACATGCGGAGGACGACGACGACGACGACGTCGTCAACGTTGCTCGGGGAACACACAAATACGTATGCGTCCGCATCACCCAGCGCGATGGGAGCGGCAGCTTTCTCGTCGTGCGCTCAGCTGGCGGAGACTACCATAGTCAAGTCGCCGCTCCGATTATCGCGAAATATCGGAGCTTGGGCATGCGCGCGGAACCGCTTGGCGGCGGACGAATTCGTTTCAACGATGACGGTATTTTTATTTATGGTTACAGTGTAGGATTTAGAGGCAGCGAAGGTGGGCCTCCAGGAGAGGGTATGCGGGATCACCAGGAAGTGGCGCGTCTTGTAGCACACGCCCATCCTGATGTGAAAGTTACATTTTCTGCGGACGGCTATTGATTTTTTTATTTAAAATGCAAATAATTTTAATCATTTTTATTATTTTTCAACATGACACAGGAGCGCACAACAGTACGCTACGCCGCACGCAGCTCCCTATCGACGCTGCTTGTTTTTTTTCTTCCCCGCTTTGCCCTTCTTCAATGGCCCATCGAGAGCCTTGTTTGCCATCTTCGATGTCGGTGCGAAGCTGTACCCGCAGAAATCGATAGCCTCGAGAATTTCCGTTTCACACATGATATACTCCTCCAAATCCCACGCCGCAAACTCCGGGGGTACCCCTTCCCTGTTCTCCGTCCGCTGCCCGCCTTTCTCCTCTTCCTCGTCGCTGTCCGCTTCGTCGTCAT